>Ga0207099_1173_pt1 | contig 12214 bp, 13 predicted proteins | sample Alteio_BWMinHeat_85_FD_153521 | JGI IMG/M metagenome (GOLD analysis project Ga0207099, IMG submission 153521) | Enriched cells from forest soil in Barre Woods Harvard Forest LTER site, Petersham, Massachusetts, United States -... | ecosystem: Environmental > Terrestrial > Soil > Temperate forest >... | reverse complement strand
TTAACGTTTTCCGCATGAAACTGCTTGGCGCCCGGGTCATTCCGGTGTCTGCAGGCAGCAGGACATTGAAGGACGCTATCAATGAATCGATGCGCGACTGGGTGACGAACGTCCGCACGACGTACTACATGCTCGGCTCCGTGCTCGGTCCGCATCCATATCCAATCATGGTTCGCGACTTTCAAGCCATCATCGGCAGAGAGACGCGCGCGCAGATCCTCGAAAAGGAAGGTCGCCTGCCGGATGTGCTCGTGGCATGCGTAGGCGGCGGCAGCAATTCGATCGGTTTGTTCTACGACTTCGTGGGAGACAGGCACGTGCGAATGGTGGGGGTTGAAGCCGGAGGCCGAGGCCCGGGCCTTGGCGATCATGCGGCCCGTTTTTCCGGGGGCCGGCCTGGCGTCCTGCATGGAACATTCTCTTACATTCTTCAGGACGCAGATGGTCAGATCGTGCCGACTCATTCGGTATCCGCAGGTCTGGATTATCCGTCCGTAGGCCCGGAGCATGCAGAACTTCACGATACAGGCCGCGTCGAGTACGCGAGCATCAATGATGCCGACGCACTGGAGGCATTCCACGAATTGAGTCGTCTGGAGGGAATCATTCCCGCATTGGAAAGCGCACACGCGGTCGCCTACACGAAGAAGTTGAAGTTGCCTGCAGGGCAGGTGGTTGTTGTGAATCTTTCCGGCCGGGGAGACAAAGATGTCACCGAAGTCATGAGGTTGATGAGTGACACGCATTGAAAAGACGTTTGCACAGCTGAAGTCCAAAGAACGGAAGGGTTTCATTCCGTATATCACGGCTGGCGATCCAAGTCTGGACATCACGCTGCAGCTCGTTCTCGCTCTGGAGGAAGCCGGAGCGGACGTCATCGAATTGGGCGTTCCCTTTTCCGACCCAATTGCCGATGGCCCCGTGATTCAACGGGCAACGGAGCGGGCGCTGCACAATGGCGTGACGCTTCACAAGGTCCTGCAACTGGGCGAGAATATTCGCAGCAAATCGGAGATTCCGCTCGTCCTTTTCAGTTACTTCAATCCGCTGTTGAATTACGGTCTGGAAAAACTCGCGGCCGACGCGGTGAAGAAGGGTTTCGACGGAGTACTTGCCAGCGACTTGACGGTTGAAGAATCGGAACCGTACGTCCGCAGCATGCGCGCAGCGGGGCTGAACACCGTGTTCCTTGCGGCGCCGACGAGTTCACCGGAGCGCCTGAAGAAAATTGCCCGTACATCCAACGGATTCTTGTACGCCGTCTCGCGTACCGGAGTGACGGGGGAGCAGCAGGAGCTGGCGGGGGACTTGAAGGCGTTTCTGCAAACACTGCGTTCACACACGGATTCGCCAATCGCCGTCGGTTTTGGAATATCGCGGCCGGAACACGTTCGAGCAGTATGGCAGGAAGCAGATGCTGCCGTCGTCGGCAGCTCGATCGTTAAGGAAATTGAGCAACATATCGGCAAACCGGACCTGGTCGATAGCGTGGCCGCCTTTGCCGGATGGCTGAAAGGTTCTCAGTCAAAATGAGCATTGAAGACTGGCGACGCAAAATTGACGAGATTGACCGAAAGCTCGTTGAGCTGTTCAACGAGCGGTCGAAATGCGCCATTGAAATCGGCAGGATCAAACATGATCAAAGCCTCAGGGTCTATGATCCTGAGCGGGAACGAGAAATTCTGCGTCGAATAAAAGCAGCGAACCCGGGTCCGCTCGATAACGAAGGTTTGCAGCGTTTGTTCGAGCGCGTCATTGACGAGTGCCGGCGGATCGAGCGCCTGGAGCGCGAGAAGAAGGATTAAAGGTAACGATACATGGAGGGCGTGGGGGGACCGGCCAAATAGCCATCAAGGAGGTAGTACCGACAGTGGCTTGGCCGGTGGGCCCGACGCTAAATAAATGGTAGTGGTTATGCAGGCCGGGGCGCAGGAAGAGCAGATCCAGAATGTGATCGATCGTCTCATTCAGATGGGATTCGACGTCCATCGCTCTACAGGCGCGACGCACACGGTACTCGGCGCGGTCGGGGGCGCTCCCGTGGATCATCGCGATATTGAGATGCTCGACGGAGTTCGGGAGGTCGTGAAAATTTCCGCGTCATACAAGCTCGCGAGCCGGGCCTTCAAGCCTGACGGCACCGTGGTCAAGGTCGGCCCGCCGGGGCGTCAAATTGAGGTTGGGGGACGGGACATCATCATGATGGCCGGCCCATGTACGGTCGAGAGCGGCGAACAGATCATGGCCATTGCCGGCATTATGAGCGAATGCGGTATTCGCGTTCTCCGCGGCGGCGCATTCAAGCCGAGAACCTCGCCGTACAGTTTTCAGGGCATGGGCGAAGAAGGCCTGAAGGTCATGCGGCACGCAGCCGACAAGTACAACCTGATCGTTATTTCAGAGGTGATGAATCAGACTCAGATCCCGCTCTTTCTGGATTGTGTCGACATCCTTCAGGTAGGCGCGCGCAACATGCAGAACTTCGACCTGCTGAAGGAACTTGCGAAAGTTCGGCGGCCCGTCCTCTTGAAGCGCGGACCCTCGGCGACGATCGAAGAGTGGCTGCTCTCGGCGGAATACATCATGGCGGGTGGAAATCACGAAGTGATGTTATGCGAGCGCGGTATTCGCACGTTCGAAAACTACACGCGAAATACCCTGGATATCTCCGCGATTCCGGTCATCAAGAAATTGTCACATCTGCCGATTCTCGTCGATCCATCGCACGGCACTGGACGGCGAGACAAGGTTGCGCCAATGGCTCGCGCGGCTGTCGCGGCTGGCGCGGACGGATTGTTGATTGAAGTACACCACGCTCCTGAAACCGCGCTTTGCGACGGTGCGCAGTCTCTCTATCCCGCGCAATTTCGGGAATTGATATCGCAACTCAAAATCATTGCTCCCGCCGTTCAGCGAGCGATGCTGTGAGAATGGGGAAGGAACCACAAGAGGCAAATCGGGGAGGAAGCCACAAGAGGCACAAAAGGCACAAGAAGCACATAAATTTGTGCCTTTTGTGCCTCTTGTGGCTTCCTCCCCGATTTGCCTCTTACGGTTGCCGGTTTCATTTTTGAAGATGGAACAATTTCCACAGAGAGTGACGATTTTCGGAACGGGCCTGATCGGCGGCTCGCTCGCGCTTGCCCTCAAACGCTCATTTCCCGGAATTCGCATCGCCGGGATCGATAAGCCCAGGGTTTTGGAGCGGGCGCTGCGTCTCGGGATCATCGATACGGCAGGACCTCAGCCTGCAGACCTCGTCATATTGGCAACACCGGTCGGTGATATCCTGGGGCTCATCGATCAATTCACCTCGAAGGAAACCCTCGTTACCGACGTAGGCAGTACAAAGGCCGCAATCTGCCATAAAGCGGAGCGGCTGGGCGTCCCGTTCATCGGCGGACACCCCATGGCAGGGATCGAGCAGTCCGGGCCTGAGGCCGCCAGTCCCGATCTCTTCAACAATGCCCCATACTTTCTTTGCCCGGTGAAATCTGCTCCGGCAGGAGCGACCGAGCTGATGCTGGAAATCGCCAAAAGGATCGGCGCCACGCCGCAGGTCATCTCCCCGGAAGATCACGATCGGCTGGTCGCCCAGATCAGCCACCTTCCGCAGATCCTTTCAACGCTTCTGGCCGACCAGACATCCGGACACCAGGATCTAGCGGGACCCGGCTTACGGTCCATGACACGCCTCGCCGGCAGTCCATTTCATGTCTGGCGTGATATCTTTAAAACGTCCGGCTTTTTGCCTCATGAGCTTCAGTCTTTCATCGAACGGCTTCAACGTATTTCAGACTCGATGGAGGCCGGTAACTTTAATGAAATTGAAGATCTGTTCAAACGCAGAGGGGGCGAGTGAATAAAGTTGTGCGCAACGCGCAGGAAGCAATTGCTGACGTGCATGATGGCGCCACAATTATGCTGGGTGGATTCGGACTCTGCGGCATTCCGGAGAATCTCATCGCTGCTCTGCGCGAAAAGGGCAGCAGGAAGCTCACGATTGTCAGCAACAATGCCGGAGTCGATGGCCATGGCGCTGGTCTTCTGCTGGAGGCGCGGCAAATCCGTAAGATAGTCGCCACGTATGTCGGAGAGAACAAACTGTTCGAAGAACTGGCGCTTTCGGGTGAGCTTGAGGTCGAACTCGTTCCGCAAGGAACGTTTTCGGAGCGCATACGGGCGGGCGGCGCAGGGATCGCGGGCTTCTTCACGCCAACCGGATACGGAACGCTGGTCGCCGAGGGCAAAGAGACTCGTGAATTTAACGGCCGCATGTATGTGCTGGAGCGCGGTCTCACGGCGGACTTCGCTTTCGTGAAAGCCTGGAAAGGCGACAAGTGGGGCAACCTCGTTTATCGAAAAACAGCCCGCAACTTCAACCCGGTGATGGCAACCGCAGGCCGTGTCACAATCGCAGAAGTCGAGCACCTGGTCGGTCTCGGCGACCTTGAGCCGGACTCTGTCCATACTCCTGCGATCTACGTACAGCGGATTTTCGAGGGATCGAACTATGAGAAGCGCATTGAGAAGCGGACCGTGAGAAAGCGGGGGACGCCGTGAGCGAACTGCCCACGCGAGTGATCATTGCGCGACGCATTGCGCGTGAGTTGAAAGACGGTTTCACGGTGAATCTCGGCATCGGGATGCCCACATTGTGCGCCAACTACATTCCAGAGGGTGTCGAAGTGCTGCTGCAGTCCGAGAATGGACTGCTTGGCATCGGCCCGTATCCCTTCGAAGGGGAGGAGGATCCGGATCTCATCAACGCCGGCAAGGAGACTGTCACTGAACTGCCGGGTGCGTCTTATTTCTCCAGCGCCGACTCATTTGCCATGATCCGCGGGGGACACATCGATCTTACCGTTCTCGGCTCGATGGAGGTCGACGAGCATGGTAGCCTCGCCAACTGGATGATCCCCGGAAAAATGATGAAAGGAATGGGCGGCGCAATGGACCTGGTCGCAGGCGCCAAGCGGGTCATCGTTGCGATGGAACATGCGACAAAAGAGGGTAAACCAAAAATTTTGAAGAACTGTTCGCTCCCGCTTACCGGCGTGGAGGTCGTGGATACGATCGTCACGGAATTGTGTGTAATCGATGTGAGTGATCAAGGATTGATTTTAAAGGAAGTGCGGCCGGGAGTGACAATCGACCAGGTGCAAAGTTCGACTGAAGCCAGGTTGATCATCCCTGGCGAGGTGAAAGCGATGGAATTTTAAATGGACGAAGGCATCGGAGCGCTCCCTTCGTTTTCGGATACATTTCTGACGAAGGCCGGATCGGCGGTTGAGGAACATCTGGAGCAGTAATGAATATTGCAGTTATCGGGACGGGCTACGTCGGACTGGTTGCGGGCAGTTGCTTCGCGGAAAGCGGCAATGATGTCTGGTGCGTTGACAACGATGCCGGCAAGGTCGAAGGACTGAAGAAGGGCGTCATCCCGATCTACGAGCCGGGCCTTCCTGAACTCGTCGAAAGGAACGTGCGGGAAGAACGGCTCACTTTCACAACGGACCTCGATGGCGCGGTAAAGAAGTCTTTCGTCATTTTCATCGCCGTCGGAACGCCCACCACTTCAACTGGCGCGGCGGACTTGAGCGCGGTTTTGAATGTAGCCGGGGCGATCGGGCGAGCTATGGATCGTTACAAGGTGATCGTCGTCAAATCCACGGTGCCGGTGGGAACGAGCGAAAAGATCCGGGAAGTTCTGAAGAAAGAAACAACGCATCCCTTCGATTTGCTGGCCAATCCGGAATTTCTCAAGCAGGGCGCTGCGGTTGAAGACTTCATGAAACCGGACCGCGTTGTGGTCGGCGCAGACGACGTGCGGCCCGCCGAAATCCTGCGCGATCTTTACGCTCCATTCGTACGAACCGGCAGTCCGGTATTGCTTGTCGATGTGCGTACCGCGGAAATGCTGAAGTATGCTGCCAATGCCTTTTTGGCCGCTCGCATTTCGTTCATGAACGAGATTGCGAACCTCTGCGAGCAGGTCGGCGCCAATGTCGACATGATTCGCAAGGGCCTTGCATCCGACTCGCGCATCGGGCCTGCGTTTCTGTTTCCCGGCGTGGGATTCGGCGGAAGCTGCTTTCCGAAAGACATCAAGGCGCTGGCCGATACGGGCCGTCAACACCAATACGAAATGAAGATCCTTGAAGCCGTCGATGCCGTGAATCAGAACCAGGCGGGGCGCTTCGTCGAAAAGATCCGCAGTCACTTCCAGGGTAATTTGCGGGATAAGCGGCTGGCGCTTTGGGGCCTGTCGTTCAAACCGCGAACGAATGACATGCGCGATGCTCCATCGATCAAGATCGTAGAGGCTCTGCTTGCGGACGGCGCGGCCATTTCCGCCTATGATCCCGAGGCCATGGATGAGGCAAAGAAGATTTTCGGTTCACGCATTCAGCTTTCGTCGAATAATTACGGATGTCTGGAGGGCGCAGAGGCGCTGCTGATCGTTACAGAGTGGCAGACTTTCCGGAATCCGAACTTCGACCGGATCAAGTCCGTGATGCACCAACCGGTGATTTTCGACGGACGGAATATCTACGACCCCGCACAGCTGCGGCAACTCGGATTCACTTACTATAGCGTTGGGCGCATATGAGGGCAGTCGTCACAGGCGGTGCAGGGTTTCTTGGCAGTCATCTTTCCGATCGTCTGATCCAGATGGGATACGACGTCGTCTGTCTGGACAACCTCCTTACCGGCAGCACGGACAACATCGCCCACTTGATGGGGAATCCGCACTTCAAATTTGTAAAACACAATGTGGTCGATTACTTGTTCGTCGAAGGTCCGGTCGATGCGGTGTTGCACTTCGCGTCGCCCGCGTCGCCCATCGATTATCTGGAAATGCCGATCCAGACGCTCAAGGTTGGCTCGCTCGGGAGCCACAAGGCGCTTGGGTTGGCGAAAGAAAAACACGCCCGGTTTCTGCTCGCGAGCACTTCCGAAATCTATGGCGATCCGCTTGTCAATCCACAGCCCGAGACCTACTGGGGCAATGTGAATCCCATCGGACCGCGCGGTGTCTATGACGAGGCCAAGCGTTTTGCGGAAGCCATGACGACAGCCTATCGCCGCTACCATAAAATGGACGCCCGTATTGTTCGCATATTTAATACGTATGGGCCGCGCATGCGTCCCAACGACGGCCGCGTGGTTTCGAATTTCATTGTTCAGGCGTTGAAAGGGCATCCACTCACTGTCTACGGGGAAGGGACCCAGACACGGAGTTTCTGCTACGTGTCGGATCTGGTTAGCGGGATACTCACGCTGCTCACTGCTCCGCCTTCAGACGAAATGGAAAGGCCATTCAACATCGGCAATCCCGAAGAGCGGACTGTCAGGGATCTCGCCACGAAAATTCTGGCGATTACGGGGAGTTCCAGCCGTATCGAATACCGCGACCTTCCGGTGGACGATCCGCATGTTCGCTGTCCGGACATCACGCGGGCAAAGACCATCCTTGGATGGAAGCCCGAGGTTGGGATTGAACAGGGACTCCAACTTGCCATCGAGTACTTCCGGAAGCTGCAATCGTGATTCTGGTTACCGGAGGAGCCGGCTACATCGGAAGCCATACCGTCAAAGCACTCAAGGCGGCAGGCCTGCAACCCCTCATTTTCGATAACTTCTCAACGGGGCACCGAACCTTCATTAAGGGGACTCCGTTCTTCGAAGGAGATATCCGTAAACCCGGGGACCTCGCTCGCGTTTTCAGCGAATACTCCATCGAGGGAGTTCTGCATTTTGCGGGGAAAGCGCTGGTCGCCGAGTCGACCCAAAAGCCCGAGATCTACTACGAAGCGAACCTTCTCGGAGGCATGAATCTTCTGAACGCGATGAAGATTTGCGGCGTGAAGTATTTGATCTTCTCGTCAACCTGCGCCACGTATGGCGTGCCGCAGCGCCTGCCGATTCCCGAGGATCATCCTCAGAATCCGATCAACCCGTACGGTGACACAAAACTCGCGTTCGAACGTGCTCTGTATTGGTTTCACGAAGCGCACGGGCTGCAGTACTTATCGTTGCGCTACTTCAACGCGGCGGGCGCGGACGCAGAGGGCGACTTCGGAGAAGATCACGATCCGGAGACACACCTCATTCCTCTGGTGCTCGACGCTGCAGCGGGGCACCGTCCTGATGCTCAGATTTTCGGCACCGATTATCCGACGCCGGACGGCACGTGCCTGCGAGACTACATTCACGTGTCGGACCTCGCACGCGCACACGTGGTAGGTTTGCAGTCTCTCGTGAAAGGCGGCATCCAATCGCAGGCGATCAACCTCGGAACCGGGCATGGCTATTCGGTTCGGGAAGTGATCGATGCGGCGAAACGAATCACGGGCCGGGAGTTCAAAGTCCGGTTGTCCGCGCGCCGGGGCGGCGATCCCCCGGAACTGGTCGGCGCTGTGGACCGCGCAAAGAAAGTGCTGGGCTGGACTGCCGGGGAGAGCGATTTGGACCGGATCGTAGAAACTGCGTGGAAGTGGGCCTGCCAGATACGGCATTAACCACAAAGACAAGGGGGAAAAGGGGGACAGTGAGCAATTTCGCGATGCGAAATTGCTCACTGTCCCCCTTTTCCCCTTTTCCCCCTTGTCTTTGTGGTTAATGCCCCTCGTCTTCCGGGCGTTCCATGACCTTGGCAAGGCCCGCGGCGAATGCCATCACTGAAAATGCGGGCTTCGCAACGACATCCCTCATCTTCCGTGCGGTCGCCGAAACTTCCTCAGCCACTGTCTCGAGCTTCGAATCGGTTGCAGCGAGCGTACGATTGTAACTCTCATGAGCCTTTGCGAGCATTGGCTCAAACTCCGCCATCTTCTGCTTGGTGGCCTCGGTCACCGCCACAGCTTCCGCTGCCGCGGCCTGCATCGAATCGATCCATGCCCGAGTCTGACTATCCTTTTGAAATTCCGAAACTGAATCCGCAACCTTCGCTGTGAGACCCGCAAGCGCCCTGTAGGCGAACCAGACCAAAAGGGTGTTGCTGGTCACGGTGATGAAAACGAAAAAGAGGAAAACGACGATCCGAATTTCCATTAATCTCTATATAAGCACAAAGACAGGATCACATCAATTCTTGATGGCTGCGCTCTTTTTCCAATGCTGCGCGCTATCGCGCTTGCGCTTCGCGCCGGGCTTGCCGTCGCAGCCCTCAGTGCGCCGGCGCCGCGGGCTGTCCGGCCTTGGGCCTCCGCATGATGAAGACGAGTGGTATGACGACAGCGAACACCAGCGCAAGAATTCGAAAGAGTTGAACGAACGCAACCATCACGGCCTGCTGGCTGACAATGCCTGAAAGCGCGGCGTAAGCGGCATTCGTGGCCGCCGAAAAATCCATTCCCCGGGCGATGAAGCCACCTCGAATCTGATCGAGCATCGCGCGGGCCTGCGTATCGAACATCGAGATATGGCTGCCCAGAACGTTGTATTGCGTCTGCGCATTGCGGCTGAGCATTGTGGCAATGGTCGCAATGCCGACGCTGCCGCCGAGATTGCGCATCAGATTAAAAATGCTTGTGGCGTTGCCCATCTCCTCGCGCGCGATGAGGCTCATTGTGATGGTCGTTAACGGAACGAAGATCAATCCCATGGAAAGACCCTGGAAGAATTGAGGCCAGAAGATATCCCAGTAACCCACTTGCAGATTCAGCGAACCGAGCGCGAAGAGCGTAATCGCTCCGCCAAACAGACCCACGCTCAGCAACTTCCGCGGATCGAATTTTGCCGTAAGGAATCCAACGATCGGCATGGAGATGAAGGATCCTAATCCGCGCGGCGCCATCGCGATTCCCGCTTCAATGGCAGGATACCCCAATACGGTTTGCAGGAAGAGCGGCAGCAGAACGAGGCTTCCATACATGACGAAGCCCAGCGTCGTCATCAGAAACACGCCGGTCGCATAGGTCCTCTCCTTGAACACGCGCAAGTGCAAAACCGGATCGGCGGTTGTAAGTTCACGGATAATGAACGCTACTAACATCACGCCGGCCAGAATCGCCAATCCTGAAATCCAGTGTGAAGAGAACCAATCCTCCTGCTGGCCCTTGTCGAGGATAATCTGCAACGCAGCAATTCCAACCGCCAGCATTCCAATGCCCCAGGCGTCCACTTTCGCAGCAGTACGCCGGATATAGGACGGATCGAAGATGAACAGTTTGGTCATTATGATGGAAGCAATACCCACGGGAATGTTCACGTAGAACACCCAGCGCCAGGAGTAGTTGTCTGTCAGCCAGCCGCCAAGCACGGGCCCCAGCATCGGGGCGACGACGATACCAAGTCCCCAAAATCCCATCGCCTTCCCACGTTGAGCAGGCGGGAAAGCTTCGAGCATCACGGCTTGCGATACGGGCTGCAACACGCCGCCGGTCAAACCCTGGACGATGCGGAAGACCACGAGGAAGGCGAGATTCGGCGCAAGTCCGCACATGAACGACGAGGCCGTGAAACCGACGACAGCCGACATCAGCAGCCTCTTCCTGCCAAAATAATTGGCAAGAAAGCCGGTTATCGGCAGGATAACCGCGTTCGCAACAAGGTATGAGGTCAACGCCCAGGTTGCTTCTTCCGCCGTGACGGAGAGGCTTCCCGCAATGTGGGGGAGCGATACGTTGACCACGGTGGTGTCGAGAACTTCCATGAAAGTTCCGAACATCACCGCCACAGCGATGACCCATGGATTGACGTAAGGAACCGGCGCGCTCTGCTCGTCCACTACTTCACCCTGATTTTCACCGATACCGACATCCCCGGCCGGAGCTGCTGCTGAACCTGTTCGCTCTCGTCAAAAACGATCTTGACGGGAATGCGTTGCACAACCTTCACGTAATTTCCCGTCGCGTTCTCCGGCGGCAACAGGCTGAACTTCGCCCCAGTCGCGGAAGAAATGCTGTCCACGTGCGCGTTGAGAACGCGGCCGCCATAGGCATCGACGGCAACAGCCGCCGCCTGGCCGGCATGCATATCCTCAAGCTGGGTCTCTTTGAAGTTGGCTGTTACCCAGATCTCTTCCTGAGGAACGATCGCCATCAATGGCTGCCCCGGCTGAACGACCTGACCGGCTTCAATACTTTTTCTGCTGACAATACCGGCCACCGTGGCCTTGATACTCGTGTACTCGAGGTTGAGCTTCGCCTGATCGAGTGCAGTCTTCGCAAGCTGCACTCGTGCCTCCGCGGACTGGACCCGGGCTTTCGTGATGATCACCTGCTGTGGCGCCGTCTTCGCGCCCTGGGCCTCGGACTGGGCCACCTGGAGTTCCGCTTGAGACTGCAGTGTTCTCGCCCGGGCCACAGCGATTTCCTGCTGTGCCTGCACCGCAACGGCCTCCGCGGAATCAACGGCCCCGCGCGCTGCGTCTGCCGCGCCCACTGCGGCATCATATTGCTGCTGCGAAATTTCATCCTTCGCTACAAGCTGCTTCATGCGTTCGAAATCGCGCGCGGCTTTCGTTGCATTGGCCTGCGCTTCGCGCACCTGCGCCTGCGCGGAGTTGAGTTTCGCCTGGGCCGCCGCCAGCTCTTTATTCGCGACTTCAACGCCACTCTTCGCACGCTCCGAGACGGCTTCGGATGAAGTGATCTGAGTGCCCGCCGCGCTGGACGCCACGGGTACGCCGGCTTGCGCGGCCAGGACGACGGCCCGAGCCTCAGCGAGGTCCGCCTCAGCGCGGGCGACAGCGATTTCATAATCGCGAGGATCGAGCTGAGCGACCAGGGCGCCTGCGTCGACGTGCTCGTTCTCTTTAACCTTCGCGGAAATTACGGTTCCACCGACTTTCGCATTGACCGGGTGAATATGTCCGTCCACCTGAGCATCATCCGTGGATTCCCACTTGGAGAGGTACTCCCAACCTGCGTATCCGCCTACAACAAGAATGAGTACAAGCGGAATAAGAAGCCATTTGGCGCGGAAAAACGTCGCCATTACTTTCCTCCAAAGAATGATTTGATCGTCTTTTCAGCAGTTCCCATTGCCCGCGCGAGTGAGGCTTCGGCGACGTTGAGCGTGTACAGACTTGAGATGTAGCTTTCGTCCGCTCCCGCAACCGCTTCCTGCGACTGCGTGACTTCCAGGCCGTTCGCGACTCCGGCTGCAAATCGATCCTGCGCCTGGATCAATTGTTGCTGCGCGAGGTCGCGTGAGCCTTGCGCGACGCGCACCTGTTCGGTTGCGGACTGAATGTCGAGATTGG
>Ga0207099_1172_pt1 | contig 12263 bp, 10 predicted proteins | sample Alteio_BWMinHeat_85_FD_153521 | JGI IMG/M metagenome (GOLD analysis project Ga0207099, IMG submission 153521) | Enriched cells from forest soil in Barre Woods Harvard Forest LTER site, Petersham, Massachusetts, United States -... | ecosystem: Environmental > Terrestrial > Soil > Temperate forest >... | reverse complement strand
TTTTTCAATCCCTAATTCGGCCTCGCCGCGTGGCAAGGCAGCTCAATAGTGAACGTCGTACCGGCGCTGGCTTTTGTTTCGAAGGTAAACTTGCCGTCGTGTTCTTCGATGATCCTGCGTGCGATCGTCAGGCCGAGGCCGGTCCCGTTCCGTTTCGTGGAGAAAAAAGGTTCGAAGATTCGAGAACGAATGTCCGGCGTCATGCCGTATCCATTGTCTTTAATGTCCACGCGTACGCACTCAGACGCAGGGTCATGCGAGCACCGAATATCAATTCGCGGCTTGCTCCGGGAACTGCGCATTGCTTCCTCAGCATTTTTCAAAATGTTCAAGAAAACATGGTGCATATCGTCTTCATTGGCCATGACTACAGGAACGTTCTCAAAGCTATGGTGGACCGAAATGCCCGCCAATTGCCATTCGGCCTGACGCAATGCAGCTGTTTGTTGCAATAAGTCCGGCAGATTCAATTCGCAGCGCTTCCCTCGCGGAGATCGAATGAACTTCGTAAATTTCCGGACGGCGAGGCTGGACCGATGGGCCGCCGCCTCGATCTTGTCGATATAAGGAGCCGCCTGGGCCTGCGGCTCCATTCGCATCTTCAACAGCTCCACGTTTCCCATCAATACAGCGAGAGGGTTGTTTAGCTCATGCATGACGCTGCCCAGCATTTCGGTCATGAGCCGCACACGATCGAGCTGTATCAGCCGTTCGCGCTGCGCCTTGAACTGGCGTTCGAGTCTTTCTCTATCGAGAACCTCACGATGAGACCAGGCGAGTTCGAGGGCCAGGCCGATGTGGACGGAAATGTCGTTCAAAAAGGTTTTGTCAAGATCGTTAATCGGGCGAGCCCGATTCAAGAGTTCCAATACTCCTGCGACGTCACCGTTACGGCTGCGGATCGGCAGACAGAAGATATCGCGCGTGTGGTAACCCAATAAACGATCGATGCCGCCGTAGAAGCGAACGTCGTTTTGCGCATCGGAAACGTCCAGGGTTTCATTGGTTTGCGCAACGGCGCCGGCAACGCCGACTCCGACCGGAACTTCAATGACCACATCTTTGACGCCTTGCGCCACGACTGACCGTAAGACGTGTAACTTGCGATCTATTGTGAACGCAGTGACGCGGTCGACCGGCACTTCCCGGCGAATGATCTGAAGGATGATTTTGGTGAGCTTGCGAAGGTCAAGCGTAGCCCCGAGAAACTTCGTAGCCTCCAGCATCCGCTGAAGTCTTCGAATTTGGTCGCCGGGAGACTCCGCAGAGACAACTTTCGCGCTTAGAGCTTTCATCACGGCCTCCTGCCATGCAAAGCAAATGCGAACAACTATCAGGCTGCGCTATTGAGTCTTTGCCCATTGAAGCGCTGCCTGGTGGATTTTGTGATCCGGTTTACAATCTTCGGATGCAGTGTCGTTTGCAGGCGCAGTTTCCTGGACTACCAAAGCATTACTTACATTGCCCGGGACAATTGCGGCCTGCTGGTTTGAGGGCTGAAACAACATTTCCATGCCTTCGCACATTTGTCCGTCGACCGGAGGCTTGCCGTTGCCGCCGGACTCTTGCCCTTCCGGGCCCAATAACTCATCCAAATCCCGGCAGAATGCAGAGTACAGGGGATCGCCGTCATTCGATCTATTTCGAGATGAAACGATCGGAACGAGGGAAAGGGATTGTGCCGAAGCTGGCTGTGCGCTATCGAGGTCCGGCGATTGGGTAACGGACTGTAAAAGAAACTCCAGCGCTTCCGGGGCAAGCGAAGGCTGGTGGCCATTGGACACCCAAGTCCAGTTTTGTTGGACTGTACCGCCATCCAAATGCAACAGGCGATAGGAATGGCTTCCATCTTTCATGCCGGCGCCATCGTCCAGGCACAAGAGGACTGTTGTGAAATTCTCGCCGGAGAATCCAGACAGTTTGCGCACACGCGGGGTGGCGGTCCTGTTCGATGGATTGGCCTCGAGGATCAGAGCACGGTTTTCGCTATCGGGTATCCCGAGCAAGCTCAAAAGCTCTGCTTCCGAAATCTGCCATCCGAAATTTTCGTAAGATCCGCCGGTTCGGCACCGCACGAATGTGGCAAGCGGTCCGTTCTTACCCGACAACTCGACCTCGCCCACGGCCTTCCATGTCCCGGGCGATTCTTTTTTGTAGAGCACAAATGGCATGATGTTCAATTCTACGTATCGGACGGATCGTGCGTTGGTATTCGCTTCCAATGTACCTTCTAACGGCCGGACATTGCTTTTTGCAAAGAAAAAGAGCACCGAAAGCTGTTACTCGCGGTGCACTTCTGTTGTCGTCTGCTATGGTATAACGCTGACCGAAGCTACGGTTGCCGGCGGAATCGTTTGGATAGTCACAGGAGGCACATTCGGCACTCCAGCATTGACCGCCGAGGCTATCAGGGAGTTCAGCTGCCCGATTAGCCCATTAAGGTTGCTGACCTCTGAATTCAAATTCTGCGTCACAGTGTTAATTTGATTTTGAATCGCTGTTACCTGAGAACCCGACGCATTTTGCAATTGAGTTTGCAAACCTTGAAGCTGCTGCTGAAGTTGGCCGACTTGCTGCTGTGATGCCGTTGCCGCGGCACTGATGGTCCCCGCCTGGTTTGCCAGGGTCGTCCTTGTCGCAGGCGGCAGGTTTTGAGCCGCGTTGATCGCATTAGTGGCCTGAGTAACCGTAGTACTGACTTGTGCCGCGACCGTTTGCGCCGTCGCCGCCGTCGTCATGGCGGACTGCACAGTTTGTGTCGCCTGTGCTGCTGACGTGGCCGCGGTTGCAGTCGTCGACTTGTTGGTGAGAACCGCAAGCGCAACGATGCCGCCAACTCCTGCAGCCGCTACGGCAATCCAAAGCCCCGTATGACTGCTGCCCGAAGTCTGACCGGGAGTTTGCGGGATCGGCTGCGGTACATTGGACGCGACCTGTGCAATCGGCTCCCTCATGTCCAGGGTTTTCAAGCCAAGCATCCGTTCCTGATTCTTGAGAACGACGTAAGATTGCTTCGTCTTTAAATTCCTTACGGATGCGCTTCCGGCAAGCACCTTCAAATCGACGAAATCATTGCTGAGAAACCCGAGATTCCCAGTTAGCGGCTGCGTGCTGGTGATCTCGTACGTGCCCACGGTGATGCGGACGGGGATAGCACGCGCTGAACTGAAGGCCACCGCGCCAGACTGAAGCTCGATGTCCACGTTTCCCGCGCTCCCGGATTGCCCTGCAAACTTCAGGACCGTGTTCGATCCGATCTCAATCTTCTGTCCATTAACCAGCAGAACCTTGGCGTAGGCGCCGTCACCAGCGCTCAATCGATCACCGGAAAAGATCGTCGCTTCTTCCGGAATTTGAGCGCCGCGCAGGTCCACGAGTCCAACAGCGTTGACCGATCCGACGATGGACTTCGATGAAAAGTCTGCCGCCGATACTGGTGTTGTCGCTGCAACAATGCTGAGCAGGAGAACGACCGCCAAACATTTGGAAAGCCTGCTGCTGGAAAGCTTGTTACCGGAGAGATTACTGCTGGAGAGCTTACTGCGATTCAACATGTGACTTATGCCTCTTCCTTAAGACAATTAGATCGGCCACCGCAACTCTGTTATCGGCCTCATTCTTGAATAATATTTCTCCGAACGCAACCGAATTATTCCGTCTATTCGCTGAAGGGGCGCCGAAAATTTGGGCGATTGAACAAAGAACTTTGGGTTGGGGTTGCAAAAATAATTGCTTGATCTAAGGGTGTCCTCCAGCTACTATGCGCCGTCCGACACCTCTTCCCCCAAAGGCTTGGGGAATTGTTCTAAGTGCCGTCGATAAAGATGGCATTGGCTGAATGGAGTCAGCATCGAAACTGAGTTGTTATTAAGGTTCGAGGGGACGCTGGATGGAATTCCCGGCCGGATTGATTAAAAGAAAGCCATTTGCTTTCGCATCCCAGACGAATCGTAACGAATTCGGCGTTGTACCCATAATTTCAGTTATTTAGAAGCAATACTAATGGGACTGATAAATTTTTTGTCTGTCTATGGGGTGCAGGAGTGAGTTTCTATCGCCGGAGAGGCAAGCGGGTTTTTGATGTCCTGGTCTCGATGATGGTGCTGATTGGCATCCTGCCAGTTCTGGCTGTTACTTCCTTAGTGGTCTACATCTTAATGGGGCGCCCCATTTTTTTCCGCCAGGCGCGCCCAGGACTCAACGCAGTACCGTTCACGATACTAAAGTTCCGGACCATGAAGGTGGCGCGCACGAATGAAGCTGAAGTGTCATCGGATCAAGTGCGGCTTACAAGATTAGGACGGCTGTTGAGATGTACCAGCCTGGACGAATTCCCGGAATTGCTGAATGTATTGCGGGGAGAGATGAGTTTGGTCGGACCGCGTCCGCTCCTGATGGAGTATGTAGGCCGTTACAATCGAGAACAATTCCGGCGTCACGATGTCCTTCCAGGAATCACTGGATGGGCTCAAGTTCACGGACGTAACGAGTTGCCATGGAGTGAACGCTTCCAATTGGACGTTTGGTATGTTGAGAATGTCTCCTGGAAACTGGATGTGAAGATACTTTGGCTGACATTCTGGAAAATCCTCAGGCGGGACGGAATAAACCAACCTGGACAAGCCACGGCAGCTCCATTCGAAGGTTGAAGGCGCTTTAAATGCTCGTTGAACACAAACTCGAAATGGAAGTTCGCGTCTTTCGGCCCACCCTCCCATCACTCGCCGAAATCGCTGATGTTGTGCGGGACAGTTGGGAGGAGGGAGTGGTCACAGTTGGCCCGGTTGTCTCTCGATTTGAGGCGGCGGTTCGAGCGCAAACGGGCGCTGCACATGCGATTGCGGTTTCATCCTGCACAGCCGGCCTCATGCTGATTCCGCAGGCCCTGAATCTTCCGAAGCAGGGAGAGGTCATCGTGCCGGCATTTACCTTCGCCGCCACAGCCCAGGCCCTGGTGTGGAACGGCTTGACGCCGGTTTTCTGCGATTGTCTCCCCGGAACCAGGACGCTCGACCCGGACGATGTAAAGAAAAACATCTCTTCAAAAACCGTGGCAATTTGTCCCGTCAATATTTACGGATTGCCTCCGGATATCGAACCTCTGCTGGAGTTGGGTCAGGAACAGGGCGTCCCGGTGTATTTCGACAGTGCCCAGGGACTCGGATCCACTTATCGGGGCAAACCCGCCGGGTCTTTCGGAGTCTGCGAAGTGTTTTCGCTCAGTCCAACCAAAGTCATAACCGCTATCGAAGGAGGAGTGATCACCACCAATGATGCTGCCCTCGCCGGCAGACTTCGTTCAATGCGCGACTACGGTAAAGATTCCGTGACCGGTGAAGAAATGGTGTCTCTTGGATTATCGGCCCGGATGAGCGAATTGCATGCGGCCGTTGGGTTGATTTCGATAGGGAACGCACGGCAGCTGATCCAGGCGCGAATGGATAGGATCTCACAATACAGAAAGCGCCTGGCGTGTTTGCCGGGCTGCAGCGTTCAGGAATTTCCACAGGATCGCACCAGTTCGGGCAACTATTTTGTACTCTTTGTCTCAGGCAAATCCCGCATCAGCCGTGACGAGCTTTACGGAAGTTTAAAAAAAATCGGCATTCAGACCAAACGATACTTTTACCCGGCCCTTCATCTGCACAAAGTTTTCAGGAATTTCCCGTTCAGGACAAGCGCCAGCCTCGAACATACTCTTCAGGCCTCGGCGGAAGCCATCGCGCTCCCATTACATTTCGATATCACCGACGATCAATTTGAATTTGTTTGTCGCCGGTCAGAAGAATTCTTGACCGGCAAGTGAAACGATCTCCTAAATCGAAAACACAAGGAGTTTCAAGTGCAAGACGCACTGTCCAAAATTCGTTCAAGAGTCGTTCCCATTGTCATGCCGCACCGGCGTGTTCTAGCCGTTGCGACCCAAATTTCCCTCATAGCGCTTTCAAACTACTTCGCATTCTGGTTGCGCTTTGACGGCCAGATACCGGCCACTTACTACGCTGTCTGGATCCAGGGGCTGCCTTTCCTCCTGGCGCTGCGCGCTCTGACCTTCCTTCCTTTTCGACTGTACCAGGGACTTTGGCGATACTCGAGCATCCATGATCTGCAGAATATCGTCGGAGCCTGCGTGTCCAGTTCCCTGCTGCTCGCCTTGTTCCGCACTGCAGCAGGTCCTGACGCTTATCCAAGATCCATATATTTCGTAGACTCTCTTTTGCTGGTCTGCATGTTGGGGGGAGTGCGTCTCGGCAGACGTCTCTACCGGGAGATACGCAAGACCCCGGGTCAAACCCGGGTGTTGATCTACGGAGCCGGGGACGCTGGAGAGTTGATCGTCAGGGACATGAAGAACAATCCCTTTTATGACATGGAACCTGTGGGTTTCGTCGATGATGACCGCACGAAGGTGGGCCTTCGCATCCATGGCGTTCCGGTACTGGGAACGCGACGCGATCTTCCGGACGTCTTGCGAACCACAAAAGCGTCGGAAGTCCTGATCGCAATGCCCGCAGCCCAACCCGTCGCGCTCCGCGCTGTGGTGACGGTGCTCGAGCCCTTCAAGATACCGATAAAAACGCTGCCCAATCTGAGAGATATTTTCGACGGGACTGTGAATGTCAGCCAGATTCGCGACCTGTCACTTGAAGATCTTCTGCCACGGGTTCCCATCGGTTTGGATCAGGCATCGGTTCGGTCACTTCTCTGCAACAAGAGCGTTCTCATTACGGGTGCTGGTGGATCCATAGGGTCTGAACTGTCGCGGCAAGTGGCGAATATGAGTCCAAGCTGCCTGGTTCTCTTTGAACGCTATGAAAACAGTTTGCATGATATTGTCAATGAGCTCACGGCCAAACATCCGCTACTCCCGATCCATGGAACAGTCGGAGATATTACGGATGTCGCTCGAGTCACGGAAGTCATGCGCCTCCACCAGCCTTTTACCGTCTTTCATGCAGCCGCACATAAGCACGTTCCGCTGATGGAAGAGAATCCATGTGAGGCGATTAAGAACAATGTCCGGGGCACTCGCACGCTAGCCGAGATTGCCGAATACTTCGGAGTGGCCAAGTTCATCTTGATTTCGACGGACAAGGCCGTAAACCCGGTAAGCGTGATGGGAGCCAGTAAACGAATAGCGGAGCTGATCGTACAGTCGCGGACGTCGGTTACGACGGATTTCATGGCAGTTCGGTTTGGCAATGTCCTTGGCAGTAATGGCAGCGTCGTTCCGCACTTTCTGCGGCAGATTAAAAAAGGCGGGCCGGTTACAGTGACGCACCCCGACGTGAAACGGTATTTCATGTTGATACCTGAAGCGGTTCAGCTTGTATTGCATGCCGCCGCCATGGGTGAACCGGGATCCATTTACGTACTCGATATGGGTACGGAGTTCAAGGTACTGGATCTCGCACGCAATCTTATCCGGCTGTGTGGTCATGTTCCCGACGTTGAGATTCCGATAAGCTTCATCGGCCTTCGGCCTGGCGAGAAACTCTCGGAGGATCTGGTGGGCGAAGACGAATCCGCTGAACCTTCATCCGTCGATACGATCTTAAGGATCAACTCAAGAATTCCGTCGCGAGACCGAACTCTTGTCGCACAGCGCGTCTCGATGCTCGAAAAGCAGGCGCTTCGCGGAGATATTGGGGCGGTTTTGAATGGGATCCTGGAATTGGTACCGGCCTACAGGACCGACCACAAAAGTGCGGCATTCCCCAAGCGTTCAGTCAGTGAGCCACTGGTTGCTCAACCAGCGGTTGCTCAATTGGTTAAGTCTGCACATGCCTAGGGCACACTTTTACCAGGAACGAGTTGCAGATTGGTGTGAAGACATTGCCAACCAGTGTGCCTCCCCTTTATCAGAGAGAGCCGAACTCGAGGAGCGATTCAAAGACAAAGAGATTTCCTACCATGAGCTAGCGGATTTCTATCTGCCGGAAAACCTCGGAACATACCTGGATTATGGATGCGGAGACTTCACTTTTGCTCGAAAAGTGGTGTCGAGAGTTAAGGATGGTTATGGTGTGGATGTCTTAGCTCGGGCGACGTCATTGCCTGATCGTTTTCAATTCTTGCAAATACCGATTAGTGGGGAATTGACGTTTTCTGATAATTTCTTCGACACGATTTCCATTATTGAGGTCATCGAGCACGTTCGAATGGAAAGGCCCGTATTGGAGGAATTGGCTCGTGTAATGAAGCGAGGTGGTACGCTTGTAATCACGACGCCACACAAAGGACTGCTAACCTGGATCGATTCCGGAAATTGGAAGGTCCATTTCCCGATCTTCCATCGATGGATTCATGTGTTCGTTCTCCGTGATCGTGAGAATTACGAGAAGACATTTGGAAAGCAAAGGCAGACCGAATTATTTGGCGACCTTAGCGGCGATCGTCACAAGCATTATTCGGTCGTTGAATTGGCAGACCTTGTGCCGCGTTCCCTACGCATTTGCAAGATACGCGTCTCTTATCCTGGAATGCGGCTGTTTTGGGCGATCGGACTCGCGGGCAAGCTGTTCCCCGTTAACGGGAATCTGTTTCGCTTTGCTCGCCTCCGTCGTTATTTATCACGACGATTCAGTCGAGCCGGGGATCAGCTCGTCGTTGTCCTCACCAAGACCTAAACAATCTGATCACTGCCTAATTTGCTGAGAACATAAAACATCCGAATAAATGACAATGCTGAATTGCTTATTGGATATTGCTTATCGCGGAGAAGTATTTTTCGCGCGGCTTCAAGGTATTGCGCTCGACAATCCTCGGCACAATGGGGAGTACCAGTTGATAAAACGTTTGCGCAACGTCATCAAATGTGCAGTTGATGGAGGTTCGAATATAGGAGACTGGTCGTCCGTTCTAGTTTCCCAGAAGCGCACCGGAACGAGAGTATTCTGCGTAGAGCCGGATCCTAGAAATGCTGCGATTATCCGGAAAAGATTTGCTGGGGATTCAGCTATATCGGTGGTCGAAGCGGCACTCAGTGAAAAATGCGGCGTTCGAAACTTTTGCATGGGCAACAATGCAGGTAACGGGATCGGTCACCTTGTGGCTAATCCCCGGCAAACGTCTATTCCAGTTCAGAGCATTACTCTTGATCATCTCTCCGCAATCAATGGCGATTGTGAGTTCGACCTGGTTAAGTGTGATATTGAAGGAGAGGAGATGCCCGCCCTAAGAGGAGCCTACGGCTTGTTGCGATCTCAAAAAATCGGAACGATTCAGGTTGAATATAACACTACATGGTTAGAAGGAGGATACCGCCTCAAAAATCTTTTCGAACTGGCCTCTGATCATGAATATCAGTTACTCCTAGCTACTCCATTTGGTTATACGAGGACCCCCGTCTATGGGGAAGGTTTGGAAGATTATAGACTCCGTAACTTTCTTATGGTCAGGTCCGATCATTTCCGTCTTTTGAACCCATCGGCACCTGCTGGCCGGGCACGAGTGGAAGCTCACCGGCAATCGATAGAAGCTAAAGCCGGAAGTAAGAGTCACGGTTAGGGTTGAATTTGTGTCCTCACCGATCCAACCATTAGTCGACATCTCTGTCGGAAGCCGCTTTCACGCTTTTGACCTGGCCAGAGAACTCCACTCCTTCGGTATGCTTAATCACTTGTATACTGGTTACCCCAAGTTCTCTGCTGCTCAATTCGAATTACCTAAAGATCGATTCGAATCGGTCTTGACGCATGAATTGCTAAACCGGCTTTTTGGAAAGCTCCATCACGCTGGTGTTTTGCGGTCTCGCCCAGACGCTGTCCTTTCTGAAAGATTTGATCGCATTGTGGCGAAGCGAATGCGCCCCGGAGGGAATCTCTTTGTGGGCTGGTCCAACCAGTCCTTGAGATGTTTGAGAACCGCGCGGGAGTTCGGAATGACTACAATTCTAGAACGCGGTTCAAGTCATATTGAGTGGCAGCGAGCGGTATTACTTGAAGAAAGGGCCAGGACGGGCCTGAATGGGGAAATTCCCGATGTGAGAAGCGTGGAAAGAGAACTTCAAGAATATGCCGCGGCCGATTACATCGCCGTACCTTCCAAATTTGCGGCTGCAACATTCCGTGAAAAGGGATTTCCGGATGATCGTCTGCTGGTCAACCCCTACGGCGTAAATATCCAACGCTTTAAGGTTCAACGCCGTCAGCCGGAGAGCGGACTGCGGGTCCTTCATGTCGGGCGGATTTCAATGCAAAAGGGAGTTCAGTATCTGGTTTCTGCAGTGAACAAAGTGCCAGGTGCGAATCTGACTCTGGTGGGCACAGTAGATCCAGGTATGAACTGGTTAAAGAAGGAACAGCGAGTCCAACTCGTTGGCCCTGTACCTGGACACGATCTGCCCGCGTTTTACGCGAAAGCTGACGTCTTTTGCCTTCTATCGCTACAGGAGGGATTGGCATTGGTGCTGGCGCAGGCGATGGCTTCTGGCCTTCCAGTTATTGCCACTCCTAATACGGGAGTGGAGGAACTGATCGAAGATAAGGTTCAGGGGTTCGTGATTCCGCCGCGGGACATTGATGCAGCAGCCGACCGGTTGCAGAAACTCGCTGACAATCCGGCGCTTCGAGCGGAAATGGGGGCACGAGCCCAGGCGAAGGTTTCAAATGGCTTTTCCTGGATAGACTACGGTATCCGTGCCCGAACCATCTATCAATCTGTGCTGGCAGTCCGTGGCAGAAGTGCTGATGCTGAAACTGTAGCGGCGGTCTATGACCGCCGGTTTTAAAGTGTCTCGTAATCTACATGTTTGTTGCGAGTTACCGTAAAACCGGCGGTCATAGACCGCCGCTACAGCGGGCGTCTCATCCAGGTTTCAAATGTCCAGGCAATTGAGAGACACCTAAACGAATTATTTGAGGAAGCTCTTTGCTGAAACAGTTGCTGCCGAACCAAAGTCCAAATAATTTTAGACGGCTCATTCTCGACAGGTACGTGTCGAGTAGTGTCGGTTCGCATCGACCTATGGATACTGAGTCTTTGGAGTCGTTTTGCAAAGCATACCGGTATTACTTGCGAGGCTGGCTTCCCTCCAATCTGCCGGATTGTCGATGGTTGGACATCGGCTGCGGCCAGGGCGCTCTCATGGTTCTGGCCCAAGAGCTTGGATGCAGAGATATTGCCGGCATTGATATCAGCGATGAGATGCTGGCGACAGGCCGCCAGCATTGTCTGCAAGTAATTCGTGCGGATGTATGGCAGCACCTGGCTGAAGCGGCATCTGGAACGCTGCATATTGTTTCCGCTTTCGACTTCCTGGAGCATTTCCCGAAAGAAGAAGGATTCGAACTTCTTCGCGAAATTCGGCGCACACTTGTTCCCGGTGGAATGTGTCTGATCAAGATACCTAACGCCGCCAGTCCCTGGGGACAAGCCGTAACGGCATCGGACCTGACGCACGAAGCGGCCTACACTGGTGTTAGTTTGACGCAGATGGCTACACTCGCGGGGTTTTCAAGGTGCGAAGTACGCGAGGTTGGTCCGGCGCCATTCACCATAAAATCCAGGATTCGCCAGATGCTGTGGTTTTTCGTACGTATTGGGTATCGTTTTTTAAATGAAGTTGAAGCTGGCGCTTCAACTTCGGATGTTTTTACGAGAGTGATGATCGCAAAATTATCGTGAGTCGAAAACCCCTTCTCGGCTATCTGGTCAGCCACCCCATCCAGTATCAAGCTCCCCTCTTCCGAAGGCTCGCCTCGTCTCCAACCCTCGACTTTGTAGCGCTGTTCGGCTGTGATTTCGGAGTGCAGCCCTCGTTTGATCGACAATTCGGGCGGGTAGTCGACTTCGGGATCGACCTGCTGGGCGGTTATCGATCCAGATTCATTCCGCAGGTTCGAAGAAAACCGGCTATAGATCGCTTCTTCGGGTTGATTAGCAGCCGGCGGGATTCGGCATGGTCGCTCGAAAGTGTGGACATACTCATTTTGCACGGGTGGAGAACAGCCATGATGTGGCAAGCGGCCGCGATTGCCGCTTCGCGAGGGTTCCCTTATCTACTGCGGGCTGAAACGCCAATCTACCAGAACCAGCCAGCCTTTTCTCTCAGACAACATCTGAGAAATGTGGCCGTAAGGAAACTTGTTTCAGGTTCAGCAGGGGCGCTGGTACTCGGGACATCGAATGAGCGCTTCTATTTACGGCTAAATTGTCCCAAAGACCGAATTTATCGAGTTCCGTACTTCGTCGACAATCCTGCGGTGGCTGCCGCCGCCTCATCGGGTCGTGCGAATCGCGGCATCTTGCGGGAGCAGTTG
>Ga0207099_1171_pt1 | contig 12324 bp, 17 predicted proteins | sample Alteio_BWMinHeat_85_FD_153521 | JGI IMG/M metagenome (GOLD analysis project Ga0207099, IMG submission 153521) | Enriched cells from forest soil in Barre Woods Harvard Forest LTER site, Petersham, Massachusetts, United States -... | ecosystem: Environmental > Terrestrial > Soil > Temperate forest >... | reverse complement strand
CGAAGATATGTCCCGTAAACGTCGAGGAAGTGGCGAAACGCAATCGAACCATAAACGCGTTCGCAAAAGCAAATAATTGGGCGGCGACAATTACCGATTCAGGAGTGCGGGTCAGTTTTAGAAAAATCGTTCAGTAAGCGTTCATCCAGCACCCTCTACGAAATTCTACAACGCCACTGGAGGGCATCAGAAGCAAACCCGCTGTGACAGCCGAGCCGGAAGTCACCGACGTCACCACGGTCAAAATAGAGCGAAAGGCTGCCCCACACCTTTGAATAGAAAAGCCCAGATTTTAAGCTTCGTCAAATGCCGGAATTTGGTCGAAGGAATCAATCCCACCGTCTAAACTGATACTGATGCATTCCCCCCGGACGGTGAACGTTGCGCCGTTCGACAGAACGAGATGCAGCACAATGGGTGCGCTAAAAATGGAAGGAACCGGAAGCTCATTGTCGTAAAGCTCGTCGGCAACGCGGAGAAAACCACCTAATATCCTCGTGGGTAGATCGAAAAGAGACGCAACGTGGGTCGCCGCCAAAATGGTGAGTGTCGCCCCCCGTGCCAATCCCGAACCAGCTTCATGCCCTTGATGTTCCTGCGAACGACTGACGAAAGCGGGTTCCAGGGCGAGAACGAGCAATCCGTCAACGACTGTCATGCCGACCAATTCTGAATCGGTCAGTGCGATAGTTTCGGCCATTTTAAAGGCGGACAGATTGGTAATGCCTGTTTTCGTCTCGTTGCGTGATTTTCGAACCGGAGTCATCAGGCATTGTGGCTGACTCTGGTGATTCTGTCGCTCCGGGTCATCCCTTGTCTCGTTTAGGACTTTCCCCGATTGTAAAATTGAAACCGGCGAGGCTATACCTTTTAAAGTCGACAATGGCAGGAATTATGCTACGTTAAATGTAATAGATGAGCCGCAGCCCATTGAGGGTCGAGGAGGGACACCGAAAGATTCTGATCGTAGACGACGAACGGACATTCACTCATCTTGTCAAACTCAACCTCGAAGGGACAGGCCACTACGATGTCTGGGAGGACAATGAAGGGACGACCGCCTTGGAAAAAGCCCGAGCAGTGAAGCCGGATGTCATTTTGCTCGACCTAGTAATGCTCAAGACGCTGGGCAGCGCAATCGCCTTTGATCTTCACGCTGATCGTCTCCTGCGAAACACCCCGATCATTTTCGTGACGGCTGCCCTCCCCAAAGAGGAAATGGCACCCCACCGAAAATTCGGTGGCTATCCATTTCTCGTCAAGCCGGTGAGCACTCAGGAAATCATCGATTGCACAGAGGCGAATTTGTCGCCGCCAGTTTCAATATTCAGTCACAGCTAAAGGAAAGAGTCCACGGGGACCGTATGCTCTCCCCTTTTGAGTGCCAGGCCAGCTTGTGGAAAATTTTCCACCGTACGGTGAGATGAACCGAAGCTCTTCCCGGTGGAAATGCCAGCGTTTCACTGGGGGGAAACTTTTCCACCTGCCGCAGATTGAATATCCCCAACTGGGGACATCGCTCACGAATCGTCGATCAAACACCCGCTTGGATATTCTACAAAGCCACAGGAAGCCCTGAGGACCAGATCCGCTGGGATGACTCTATCCAGGATCACGGACGTCACCATCGCCAAATGGGAGCCTGCACGGTACTTTCACGCCCGCGGTTTGAGCATGACCCATCACGCCGCCATCTCCATTTCGGCAGTGACTTTTGCGCCAAACTCTGTGCCAGCCACACTTCTTACTGAAGTGGCGCGGTCACGGATTCGAGGCCATCCTGATAAATGAGTGAAAAGAAATCCACCGGCTGGTCAAATGTCCGCCGACGATTGGAAGACTGGTCTAAACCCGCGCTAATCGCGTTGTTGAAGGACCTTTATGACGCCTCGCCGGACAACCGCGATTTTTTCTTCAAGCCAGCGTTGAGGCGGAAGAAAGCGACGGCACCGCTTTGGAAAACTACCGGCGCAAGATCGTGGACCAATTTTTTTCGCCCCGCGGTGATGGCAAACTCAAACTGGCCGAGGCGCGCAAGGCCATCCGCGCTTATCGCAGAGCTACCGGCAACCTGGCAGGAACAATTGACCTGATGTTGACCTATGTGGAGAGCGGCACCGCGTTCACGCGGGAATTTGGCGACATCAACGGGTCTTTTTATAACAGTCTGGAGTCGGTATTGAACGAGATGGCGCAATTGCTTTTGGGCGAAGGATCGGGGCTTTACCCCCGATTTCGGGAACGGGTGCAGCGCCTGAGCACCCACGCTGCCCACATCGGCTGGGGATATGGCGACGCCTTGAGAGACAGGTTGAAAATCTTGAAAGCGAACTGGCTGGCGATTGGTGCGTGCTAACATACCCTGAAAAGGTCTTGGAAATCGGCCGTGTGGGTCGTTGACGAGGGTTCTGGACTTGCTCGGTTATGGCGGCACGATCCGGTGCTTCTTGAAAACTCGCAGGCCGCCCGCTAGTGTCTCCAAGATGAGTGCCACGGGGCCTGCCGGGGGAATGGACGCAACTGCTCGCCAAATTCCTGGCCAAGTAAGGCGCCAGCAGGAGAAAAATGAGCGGGAAGGTCAGTGCCAACCATTGACACTGTGGCAGAGCCGTGGCCGGGACACGGCGAGATGGCCGGTTCGGCCGGGAATCGGGCTATCCGAGCAGGCTGTCGAAGAGACTAGCGAACCGCGTACCGACCTCGCACCACGAAAGCTGTCGTTCAGCATTTTCCGTTGCACGTTGTGACCGTTCTTCGAGGAAGCCAAGGTCGGAATACAGGCGCTCCATAGCTGCGGCCACAGCATCGACCCTAACCCGGCGTCCGACAATCAGTTCCTGCTGGACCGGGTAGTCGGTCGTGGCGAGAACCCCGTGATCCCGCCAGAGCTCCGCGCAGGCACTGTGGTCCGGAACGATCTGGGCGGCGCCCGTTGCCCCGTGCTCGAACGCCACGAGACCCCAACCTTCCCCGTAGGACGTATTGACGCCGACCTGGCAGGCGTTAAAGATGAGGTTGAGTTCCGAATCGTCACGCCGCGGATGCGAGCGGCCTCGATCCGTGAAAAGGAGCCTATCCGAAACGCCATGCCGGTCGGCAAGCGCAATCACGTCGACCCCTTGGTCTGGAACGCCCATGTGAAGATAGAGCCGCACACCGGGCGGTTTGCCGAACGCGAATCGCCCGAAGGCCTCCACTGTCAGTTCGACGGCCTTGCGCGGCTGGTTCCGATTGGCATTAAGGAAAATGAAGGCGTCGGAGGAATCTGGGACTGGCAATCGCAACCGCCGTCGCGCTTCCCGGCGCATTTCGGCCGAAGAGAGAGCCGGTGCAATTGGAAAGAAACGCCTCTGGTCGATACCGTGCGGAATGATGCTGATCGGCGGAATGTGGGCAGGTGCGGCTTCGGTCCCCGCCACCTCCTCGATCCCGCGCAGGAACGCATCTTTCGCGGTCTTGGAATAGAGGGCGAGCCCGTCGAGGCCGCCGAGGTGGAGCAGATACGGGTGGCGCCGCAGGCTTCCGTCGATCGGGCAGTACGCAACGACCCTGGCTTTGCTGCAGCGTCGAACGAGCGCGAGATAGTCCGTAGCGCACCAAAGCTCGTGAACGATGAAGACAATATCCGGATCGAGCCGTGGAATCAGCGATCCGAGCTGCTGGAGACCAAAATAGTCGCCCGGCGTCTCGTTACCATGGACGACCCAACCCGGCCTTCCTGTTGAATGCGTGCTGAGCTCGAACTGCTGAACCTCGAAGCGCAACGGCAAGTTTGCGAGGATGCCGGAGAGGACTCTTCCAAACCCGAAGCCCGCTCCTGCGTGGCCGATCGCCAGTACGAGGCGCCGGGTCGGCGCCCTGCTCACCACCCTTTAAACGGTTCGTACTCGATGCCCTTGGCTCCAAATCGCGGCCGAAGGAAGAGCCGCCTGTTAAGCACGAGCAGGGCCGAACTTAACTGGCCGAACTGGATCGAGTCGAAACTCAGATCCGGCCGGTGCGGCACCCCGACCATCAAATAGCTGAAACTTTGCTCCGTCATGGACGTCTCGTGGCTTGTCAATTCATCGATATTCGCGTGTGTGCTGCCGACCAGGCCCCGAAGAAACGCGCTGAACTGGACTGAGGGGTACGAGTGCAGCGACGAGCAAAAGGGAAACATCACTAAAATGATGGCGTTGGGATCTTGTTGATACGAAGCCAGATCTGCAAGCGCTGGCGCATAGTTCCTGTCGGCCCAGGTGTCCCCCTGACCTTTTGGGTCGTACTTTGGTGGCTCGGCGTGGTCAACGAAGCGACCACTGGATACGTCGTAAGTCTTCTCCAGCTTCTTGTCGAGCGTCGTGCGGTCGATGACAAGCACGAACATGCCGCCAAAAAACCAGCCGGGATGCATGGGACTCCGCTTGAATGGACCATCGGAGACCACCGTAGTCCAAAGCCCGGCACCCTGGCCCACACTGTGGATGGTAACGGTCGACACCATGTGGACCGGGTCCGAGAAAATCCGCAACGAGTTCGAAAGGAAGTACACGATGGCGGAACTCACTGCCTGCCTCTGAGCGCCCGAAAAGAGAACTGAGATCTCTGCCACCGTGAAGTCCCGCGGCGCGGGCATGTCCGCAACGCTGGCAAGCCACTGTTGGTAGTCCGCATTCAGGTTGTCCCCGTACGAAGCTGTAACGGCATTCAGGATCGAGGTGCTACCGCCCTTCACCTCGATGCGGATGTTCGAATTGTCAAAGTCGCTCTTGTTGATGCTCGACCAGTCTGCTGACGCGGTGCCCTTGACGGAAAACAGCGCCTTGTAGGATGCGGAGAGCGTTACACCGACAGATGTCTGCTGGGAGATTTTGGTGTTCTCGGCCCAAGCGTACATATTCAATTGCGCGCCGCACGTTACCGTATCGATGAAATGCGTGCCAAACTTGGCGAAGAATCGCTCGAAGAGCTGGACGTTTTGGTTATCGGCAGCGTCGAATTGGCTTGGAAGCGCAAGAAAATCGGGATCCCCCTTGACTGAAGGACTGAGGTCGTTCGCACTTGGATTCTGGAGCGAAATCCGAAACGAATCGTAGTTCGTCGTGTACGTCGCGAGAGTGACCTCTACATCGATGTCGGAGGACATATTGAATTTCGCCGAGGCTTCGCCCTCGAAGCCACCATAGCTGCCGCTGATCTTCGCCTTTACTCCGAGCGTGCTCGCGAAATCTTCTTTCGACTTGAACACGCTCGACGTCCCGGTGCCAGCGCTAATTATCTGGGGCTGGGCGATATTGGACGGCAAGTCGTATTTTTCCTGGCCCCAGGTAAAAGTCGTCGTGGTCGTGGAAAGATCAAACAAAGGTCTGGAGCCATTTGCAGCATCATAGTCGCCATTGATATCTATGCAGCAGCCCAGCGAGGCCGCCCCGGGAATCATTTTTTTAGCCATATTTTCGAGGCTAAATTCGTCATCTCCGCTTTAGCAAGCTTTTTTTGGAGCGTTTTTTTGCAAGGTTTAGTCCAGGCGCAAGTAGATTCACGAACCGACTCCTTCTACTTGACTGACGTTCCAGTCGAATATGGTGTCCTCCGTCTGTTGAGCGAGGAAGGCGGCTGATATTTTACGCACTGCACTTATAAAGCTCTCCCTCGATTCCTTGGCCCATCCACGCACCATTTCATCCATCATGCGATTATCCTGATGCAGGTCAGCGTAAGCGGGTATGGGGCACACACCGTCCACATCGGAGGCTGCACCTGGGATGTCGTCGGTGGGAGCCGGTAAACGATGAACTGGTCCATGATGATCTGATTCATCATCATCGGGAGCTTCACCGTTCACATTCAAGGCGGACCCTGAAATGTCACCGGTTGGTGCTGGTGATGAATAACCTGATGAGAAAGAGCACGATGATGTAGAAAAAAACGGTGGTCGAGAGAATACCTTCGTGTCCCATTAATGAATCAGTAAACACGGGAGACGGGAGAATACTCTCATCGTGCCGAACTAACGGCTCGCTATGTCCATCATCCTTGCGTGAGTTAGTCACTTGTTGAGAATAAACCAGTGAATTAGTTTTGTTCGTTTCATCCTCAGGACATTCCAAAGAAGAACGCGGAGCGTTTCCTTTTGAATGTTCCAAGAGGTTACTAATAGATTTACAAGAGGTATCGTTGTCCAGATTTGTCCCACCCTTGTCCAGATATGCACCATCCCTGTCCAGATTTGTCCTACCCTTGTCCAGATTTGTCCCACCTTTTGACTGAATATTTTCCACATACCAATTTAATTTCCCAGGCACCTGTTGAATAAACCCGGCAGTAACCAGCTCTTGTATACCACGACGGATGGTCCGTTTCTCGAACGGAAGTAATTCTTCCAGAATGGCAGGCTGAAGTAGCACCCGCTTGTCCTTAATGCCTCGTTTTTCACACTCCGCAATCCAATACTCGAAGTTACCCACGAGCACAGCACCCACCACTCCAACTTCACGAGCCCTCTCAGAGTTGAAGTAAATGGTGTCCTCCTCACAGGCATTTCTCACCTTCACAGGGACATGATACCAGAAGGTCCGGTCGTATTTGTGACGGTTGAAATTGGAGATTTCCAAATAGCCGAGGTTCGCCAGGCGTTAGACAATATCAGAGATGGCGCTCTTGCTCAAATATGGAAACTTCGTTTCCAGGTCACGGACGGTGGTATAATACCAAGGCTTGCCGTCCACAATATTCTTGGACGCACCAACGCGGTTGGCGAGGTATTTGAGCACAATCGCCTCATGAGCACCGTGCTTGGCCTTCTGGTTGGTGAGGCGTTTCTTCTCCTGTATTTCTCTTGCGAGCTTGCGTGAGAAGCTATGGCGTCTATCTTTTAGCTGTTCGCTGCCCTCGGTAGTGTTCTGGGGTCCCAAAGCACTTTCGATGAAAGCGTTAGCTTGTGAATTATAGGCTGATGCGGCCGGATTGCGCTTGCAATCCTCCGCTGGATTTGGTACTCTGATCATGGTTATTGATAGTAACTGTAGTTAGTTTCATTGTTTAAGTCGCCGCTCGTTTGGTAGCCAGCGGCTTCTTTCTTTTCAGACATAAAAAAGGCCAACCAAATGGTAGAGACAAATGGCCAGCCCTCCGAATCTTAGTTGCAGATTCTCTACATCTGAATTATTGTCATAGTACCAAAAGGGGCGAGGGATGTCAAAGGAATTGACCTCAACTCCAAGGTTAGTTCTGAGGCGCGGTGCCTGTTAGCTGCATCGCATTTAGGCGTTGCGGTTCTTCGGATAAGACGTTGAGCTGCCACTGTATTATTGCCTCATTAGACTGTAGGAATAGTTCCTCCGTCGATGACAAATTCAGTGCCGGTGATGTAGGGAGCACGGTCGGATACCAAGAAAGCAACAAGCTCAGCAACTTCTTCGGGGCGCCCAGTGCGGCCCAACGGAATACCTCCGAGTGAATCCATCAGCCCTTGCCGGGCGGTATCAAAGTCTGTTCCTGCATTCTTAGCCAATTTCTCGATGAGTCCCGTCGCTGCTGTCGTCTCGATGAAACCGGGAGCCACCGTAATGACTCGCACTCCTTTAGGTGCGACTTCGTTCGAGAGTCCTTTGCTATAGTTGCTCAGGGCGGCTTTTGCTGCTGCGTAGGCCAGGGTCGCATCATAAAGCGGAAGGATGCGCTGGATAGACGAAATGTGGATGATGACACCCGAACCCTGTTCCAGCATCTTGGGTAGAAATGCTCGATCCAAACGGACGGCCGCAAACAAGTTCGTATCGAATGTCTGCTGCCAGTCATCATCACTCAGGGCAAGTGCGCCGCCGCTTGGCGCAGAGGAACCGCCAACATTATTGATGAGTATGTCCACACCGCCGAGGCGAGCGAGCACCTCCTTCACGACCTTGTCCACGCCATCTGGCGTGCTGACGTCGGACTGAATGAATAGCTCCGGCGACTGAAGTTCATCGGGCTTTGAACGAGCGGTCGTCATAACCGTTGCACCGGCCAGTCGCAGGCGTTTGACGATGGCTTCGCCCATGCCTTTTGTGCCGCCAGTCACCAGTGCGCTCTTGTCGGATAACTCGTTGGAATTACTTTGGGTGGTTGTCATAAGGTGTGATGTTGTGGATGCGCGTAGCGACGCCTAACAGGTGGTTGGTCGAACAAGTTCATGTTGTAATCGCAACCTATAGCTCACTGGGAAGTCAACGTTCACACAATCGGGAGAGCCAGGGCTGTGGGAATATCATGGCTTTCCTGGGATATTCGACAAATGTGGAGAATAATCGCGACAATATTGTGGTTATCCTGCCCGTGAATGTGCCATGAACATCGCGACTTGGAGCCCTCGATTTGAGCGCGGCGGTTGGAAAGTTCATGTGTGAATTCTGACTCCTTTCGATTCCTTCGTCAAAGCTAAAAAAGCGAAAGAGCACACGGGAACCGTAAACTCTCGATTTCATGCAAAAAGCCGCTCTGCTTAAAGCTGCACCGTGCTCCCTTGCCTCGGACGATGACGTGATCTATCACTTTGATCTGGAGGATGAGGCCGCAATCGGCAATACGACGAGTGCTCCGGTGGTACGGCCAACGTGGAATTATCTCTCCGAACGTGCGAGTTTTTCAACGGCGTTACGCAAATCGGCAATATCGAACGGCTTAAAGATGAAGGTTTCCACTCCCAATAGCCGGTAGGCATCTTCCGCCTCGGTCGGCAGGAAGGCGGATAAAATCAGTATTTTTCCAGGAAAAGCAATCTTTCGAAGTCCTGTAGCCAGTTCCAGCCCGGTGAATTTCATGCGGTGATCGGTGATGACGAGATGATACCGGGCAGGCTCTTGGGTAATGGACGACAAAGCATATTCCCCATCATGGACGACATCTACCCGGTGTCCGGCCTGCTTCAGAACGACGGACACGGGCGCAGTCGTTGAATTCCCGTTATCCACCACCAGGATGTTCAAGCTTTTGGCGTCAGGTGCCACGAAGCAATCTAAACCTGTGCAAATATAGACACAATCGAAAAGACGCGCCCTCTACGAATTGCCGGACGCTACCAATTGGCAACTCTCCGCTGGTACAGGTGGAAAATTTTCCACAAGGTCAAGGAGATGTCCCCAAGTGGGGACAACCGGGAACGTCCGCTCATTGCACGGCTAAAGAAAAGAGACCACGCGTAGCGTAATCTCTCTCCTTTGTCGGTGAACACAATCAGCGTTGACGGTCAGCCCGACACGCTGGCTTCTCGCTATACACCAAGGAATTGCCTCTCCATGACGGAATCTTCGCCGTACGGACGACCGATGAACTCGACCAGACCTCACGCGGCGATCTTCCTCGTCCTCCTCTCGACCTGCTGCGAGGTCGCCATCCTCGCTCTCCCCTTCGCCCATTGCCGTAGCCCAGACACCTGTTCCGCCATCAGTTTCGACAGCGGAACGAAATCCACCAACACGTTGCCAATTGTCAACTCGGTCGGCTCTGTTCCCTGCTCGAATGCATCGAAGAGGGCAGAGATGAAGACCTGCTCGATTTCAGCGCCGGTGAATCCATCGGTGGTTTTCGCCAGTTGCTGGATGTCGAAGTCCTTTGGATCACGACGGTATTTGGCGATTTGGATGCGCCAGATGGCTTCACGTTCCTCCCGCGTCGGCAGATCGACGAACCACAGTTCATCCCACCGTCCTTTTCTCAGCATTTCCGGGGGAAGCTGCGATACGTCGTTCGCCGTCGCCACCACGAACACCGGCGCCGTCTTCTCCTGCATCCATTGGAGGAACGAGCCGAACACCCGCGCTGATGTACCGCCATCGGTGGAGCCGGAGCTTTTGCTTCCACTGAACCCTTTCTCGATTTCATCGATCCAGAGAACAGTGGGAGCGATGGCTTCGGCGGTTTGGATGACGCTTCGCAGGTTGGATTCGGATTGACCCACCAGGCCGGCGAATATTTTCCCGGCATCCAGTCGGAGCAGGGGCAACCCAAAGACCGTCGATGTCGCCTTCGCCGTCAGACTTTTCCCTGTGCCGGCGATTCCAGTAATCAGGAGGCCCTTGGGCGCTGGCAGTCCGTACTCCACGGCCCTCTTGCTGAACGCCGCCTTTCTTTTCAGCAGCCAATCCTTCAGCAGGTCCAATCCGCCGATGTTTTCCAGCGATTCGGTGGATTCAATTATTTCCAGCAGCCCGTTCTTCTTCACCGCCTGGGCCTTCTCCTTGGCAACGGTCGATGTTTCCAATTTTCCATTTTCCACGACAGACAGAGCGAATGCGTTTTCAGCTTCCACGGTGGTCATGCCGCGTGAAGCGTCGATGAGAGCCGTTCGAGCGTCTCCGTTTGGCAAGGGCAACCTTGCCGATTTGGCGATCCCGTCCAGGACGACGCCAAGCCCATCCGCATCGGGCAATGCGAAATCAATGACGGCGAATTCCCGTTCCAGTTCCGGTGGGAGATGCAGTCTGCAACCGAGCACTGCCACGGTTTTGCCTGTGGTCCTCGCCACCCGCAATTCATCCTTCAACTTCCTGACCAACACCGGATTGGGGTCATCGAAGAACTGGTGAAAATCCCGCAACAGCAGGATGGAGTTCTCCGGCAGTTCGTCGATGGCGGTCAGCGCCTCCAGCGGATCGTTGCAATCCCTAGTCGTGCCCTTGGCGGTGTCCACCATGCCTTCCGTGATTGACCAGGCGTGGAGCGAATACGGATCTTTCCCTTTGCTCGTGTTCAAGTCTTCCACGACGGATTTCAATTCCGCCTCCACTCGCTGTTCCTCGTGGCTGACGAGGTACATGCCGGCATACCCGGCCCGGATGTAATTGATGATTTGTTGCCTCATGTTTCCTCCTTGTTGAATTCCCGGTGCTCCCATTCGACGCACGCCTGGCGAGATGGATGGGAGAACAGCACCGTGCCGATGCGGTCCTTTGCCTCCCATTCCTGGGTGCCGTTGTTGAACTCGATCTCCGTCAGGCGGTTGATCTTGAGAGCGCCGATTGTGTTGAGCGGGATGATCTCGGTGTAGATGCCGACGACCAATCCCGATGGTTTGAAGGTCAGAATCGATTTCATTCTCCCAACCTCTGTTTCTGCTGCCCGTGCTGGCGCTGGTAATACTCCGGCTTCTTGGTTTTCGTGCCGACAACTCCCAACGCTTCCTCCAGGTATTTCGTGGCCTGTTCGCAGTCAGCGCCCTTGAAACAAACCGCCTCGATTTTGATGTCCCCAGATGGGGACACGGTGATTTCGATGGTCCTCTTGCTCATGGCTTAGACGCCTCCGATGATGAGTTTGATGGCGCCATCCTTCTGCTGCTTGCGCTGGACGAGATGTCCTCGGCGTCGAGCTTCGGCGGTGGCCTTGTAGACGCCGTAGAGCTGGAGCAGCTTGCCGTAATTCTTGCCGACCTCCTTCTCCACGTAGCCTTCCCACCAGTCGCAGGTGAGGCCGTAGTTGCCATCGGGCTGCTTGTTCACGGCGATGTCGTACGGGCCTTTGAGCCGGATGACGTAGTCGCCTTTGATTTTATTGGCTGAATAGCCCCTCGCTTCACCGTTTTCGAGCAGGGCGAGGCCCAACTCGTCGACGGCGGAGCGGAGGGCCGTGATGTCTTTGATTTGCGTTGTGATGGTCGTGAAATGACTCATCGTGGTTTTCTCCTTTCTGGTTTCAATTGCGAACTACACCAGGCCATGCCAGTGTTTTTGCTATGACGTTTTCTGTTGAATCTGTGGCGACTTTGCTTAGCCGCTGGTTTCCTTCGCAAGAGGCGAACCGGCGAGCAGAGATGCTTTTCTACGCCATGACCACGATTCAATGTCCACTACAATTGGGATCGTTTCCTTATCCCGAGGTCGGTGATCTGCCGTATTACGAGTTTGGCCGCTCAGATTTCGGTCCGGCGACCGTGCATCGACCCGACTCTTACCAAGCGACCGGATACGGTCTCAATTGGGGTGACCTCCTGCTGTTGTCGAAAGTTTCCGTTTTCGCCGACGGTCTTTTTGGCAAGGACTGGAGCACAAAATTCAAAAAAACTTTACGGACGTTTGCTGAGCACGTATCGACAATCGAAGAACTCTGGTGGTTGAGTCTATGGTACTCCCCGACGAAGGTAACTCATGAGGCAAAGCCATTTCCCGGCTGTGCCAAGAAAGTCGACTGGCAATTCACGTCATGCGGGATGACAATTAATTTGGAAGTGAAATATCGGCCCCGGGATTGGATCAGACTGGTTGATGGGGATTTGTACTCACGCGTGCCAGATACCTATTTTGACGAGATCAAAGATAAGTTTCCCATCCGTAACCCTGACCAAATCAACCTCGTTGCGATGACGTT
>Ga0207099_1169_pt1 | contig 12344 bp, 12 predicted proteins | sample Alteio_BWMinHeat_85_FD_153521 | JGI IMG/M metagenome (GOLD analysis project Ga0207099, IMG submission 153521) | Enriched cells from forest soil in Barre Woods Harvard Forest LTER site, Petersham, Massachusetts, United States -... | ecosystem: Environmental > Terrestrial > Soil > Temperate forest >... | reverse complement strand
ACGAGATCGTTAAGATACAGCGCAAGCAGAGCAGGCTAAGGAAGGAATCAGTAGACGCCCCGGCAGCGGTAAGACGAACAGTTGCGGATGGCCTGGAGCGTGTAGGCCAATTTGTGACTGCCGCGTTTCGTAACATTTCGCCATCAAGTTCGTTCGTCAATGACATTCGACTGGAGATGGGGGCGCTTTCTGATGTGTCACTGTCGTTTGCGATTCACCTCAAGAATGGCATGATCGTAGACCCACGACAAATCTTTTCAGAAGCCAATCTCGATCTCCTTGCAATGCTCATGTTTCTTGGCGTCTGCCGAGAATCAGCGGAGCGTGGACAGGCACACTTCTTGGTGTTGGATGACGTCCTTCAAAGTGTGGATGGTGGAATACGTGCTCAAACCGTGGAGTACATGTTGGATGAATTGAGAGATTGGCAGTTCGTCATCACCGTCCACGACAGACTGTGGCGGGAACAGCTGCGAAATCTTTTCAATCGCGCAAGTCATCCCGTCGTTGAGAAAGAAATCCTTGGCTGGCGCTTTCAGGATGGCCCGCGAATTGTGACGAGCGGTTACACAGAAGTACAGCCACTACTTTCGGCACTGGAGGGCGGTACGCCACAGCTAATCTGCCTTGAGGCGGGTGTTCTTCTTGAGCGCATTTCAAACGTATTGAGCTACGCGCTTCCCATTGCCGTGACGCGCAAACGCGACGATAAGTACACACTGGGTGATCTTTGGCCGGGCATCAGTAAAGTGCTCAGAAAAACATCCATCGAGATGCACTCAGATAGCATCGATCGGTGGCTTCATCTGAGGAATTTGGTAGGCGCTCACTACAACGATTGGGCGACCACGCTTTCAAGGGAGGAAGCAGTTGTCTTCGGCAAGAGCGTGATCGCTTTATCTGACGCGGTCTTGTGCCGAAAGTGCCATCGGTGGATTGAGGAGTTGAGGACGGCGAGCGGGAAGAACATGGGATGGTGCTGCAGGTGTGGCGCACTGAAGATTGAGAGGCAACACACAAGTATGGAAGGATAAGGTCCTTATCCTCCAGTTATTTCGGCGGACCCAAGTGTTTGATCGTTTGGATCAGAGCGTGGGTTTGTTATCGCCATACATTGGCAGTTTTTATAATTGTTTTCTGGGCTACGCGGGGATGCGCCGTACTTCCCAAGGGGTCCTTAACCCTAACCCCCTGGACAATTCACGAGAGAAAAACCTATCGGGATAACAATGTGTCGCCTGGGAATGTATGACTTCATAGTCGGATACTATCGGATTATTGCGGTTATAGCTTGCGCATATTGCTGCACATTTACCGCTTCTCCTAAACGGAAACGCTGCTTCAGCGCGGAAGTAAATCCGGCGTAGTTGGCTAAACATTAAAGTGATATCAAATATATAGTTACATGTAGATATCATTAGATATACAATAAAGACCTGTTATGAGTGATAAGACTCTACTCGTTCGAGTTTCCGCAGACCTTCACAGAGCTTTCAAGGTGAAATGTGCTCAGGAAGGCACGAACATGAACGCAATCCTGAATGCTTTAATTGAAAGCTATGTAAAGGAAAGCAAACCAAAGAAGAAGTAACCCAAACTTGAAGCGGCCCCGCCCGGTGTTACTAGCACCGAACGGAGCCTAACCAAAACAACCTTTATGGGAGGTCGTAATGGCTACTGCACAGCCTACCGAACGTCACGAAGAGATTCAATTCCGACAACTTTTAGAAGAGGCCGTCACCAAACCGGGGACGCTGATGAAAGCGTATTCCCTGTTTTGGAATTACAGCCTGGGTAATCAAATTCTCGCGCTCATTCAAGCCAATAATCGCGGGATTCCATTGGGGCCGATCGCATCGTTCAATCGCTGGAAAGAATTGGGCCGGTACGTCAAAAAAGGGCAGAAGGCCATCGAGCTTTGCATGCCCGTCACTGTGAAGCGCACCGTCAAAGAGACGGGGCCGGATGGCAACGACGTCGAGATCGAAGTGCCGTTCAGGCGGTTCGTGTTCCGTCGTAACTGGTTCATGCTGTCGCAAACTGACGGTGCCGCCTATCAATTGCCAGCGATTCCAGCATGGGACCGAACCCGCGCATTATCGGCGCTGGCCGTTGAAGAAATTCCGTTCGACATGCTGAACGGCAATTGCCAAGGGTACGCCAAAGGCCGACAGATCGCCATTAACCCGCTGGCCCAGCTGCCGATCAAAACAACACTTCATGAACTGGCCCATATCGAATTAGGCCATACGTCCGAAGCTATCCACGATTCCGACACAACACCGCGCAGCCTTCGTGAAGTGGAGGCCGAATCCGTTGCTCTGCTTTGCCTGGAATCGCTCGGCATGGACGGTGCCGAGTTTTGCCGTGGATACATTCAGAACTGGCTGCAAGGTGAAACGATTCCCGAACGGAGCGCACAGCGGATATTTTCTGCCGCCGATCAAATTCTGAAGGCGGGGATTGAGCGACAGTCCCAAGGCGGTCCCGAATGAAACCGCAACGGGACGAAAACGGCAATCTGCCCGCCTACGCTTGGCCCGGCGGATATCCAATCTATTACCTCTGTGCTGATAACGGCGTTCTTTGCCCACAGTGCGCTAACAAAGAGTCCGCAGTCCGAGACGCGGACGAACATCCGGATTATCCCGACTATGACCAGTGGCACATTGTTGCCGGAGAGGTGAATTGGGAAGATGCCAGCCTGACTTGTGACAATTGCAGCCAGCGGATTGAATCCGCCTATGCGGAACAGGAAGGCGATGCCCAATGAACGGCCCGGCACTGAAACTTCAAGGAGGATACGGATACTGGGAAACCGACGCATACCCCGTTGGCGGGTTTTTCCGGCGTGTGGGCAATGACGGCAAAGACATCGTTGAAGTCATTCGCACGTTCCCGAACTACAAGGGCGTGGACACTGAGGTGCGGTTTGCCGACGGCACACGGGGCGCTGTCGCTAGTGCCCATATTGAACGGCAAGCGGGCGGCCGAATGAGCCAGACATCCATCGAGAATAGGGGCGGCCTTCGGGCCGTCTCCGAATTCGACACATTGCCGGACCTCTGCCACCATGCCGAGTATCGAATCCACGTCAACAACGGCCGGTATGTCGAGAATGTCGGCAACCTGGGCCGCAATGCCCAACGTGTTTTCCAGTTTTATCAGCGCCGCCGACGTGGAAAGCCCGTTGAAGTGCGGCCACTGGCTTGTCAGCCGGGTTGCACATGGGGGCAGTCATGAAGCGTGCGGCCCTCTATATGAGGGTTTCCACCAAAGGCCACGGCCAAACGACAGAGACCCAGGCCCTCGCACTTCGCGACTATGTCCGGCATCGGGGTTTCGAGATTATTCAGGAGTATCGCGACGAAGGAATCAGCGGCAGTAAGGATTCCCGGCCCGCCTTGGACCGGCTCATGAAGGATGCGCGGAGCCGGAAATTCGATGTGGTGATTGTCGCCCGGTTTGACCGTTTCGCCAGGAGTGTCAGCCACTTGTTAAGGGCACTGGAAGAGTTCAATCACTTGGGAATTGATTTCGTTTCGCTGTCGGAAAGCATAGACACCAGTACGCCGATGGGCCGTATGGTTTTCACAATACTGGCCGCCGTCGCCGAACTGGAGCGCAACCTGATAAAGGAGCGCGTCACTATGGGCATCAACCGCGCCAGGAAGGAAGGTAAACACATTGGCCGTCCGAAGGCCGACGTCGACGCTCGACAAGTCGCCGGATTGCGTGCCCGTGGCCGATCATGGAATCAGATCGCACGGGAACTGGGAATCGGCAAGGGAACGGCCCAACGGGCATTCGACAGCTTGCCCAAAACCCTATCCGCAGAGCAACCCCGTCGATAGCCGATTTACAGGACTTACCCCAAACCAAACGGGCCGTGCAACGCGGCCCGAAACCATCTGTTTTTGGGAAGCGTTCTGAGGTTCCGAGAATCACACGGCTCCTCCGATCCGGGGTGTCCGCGATAAAGGCGAAGGTGAATCATGGACTTTTGAACGGAGAACAGGGACTGCCGCCGTTAAAATCCATGCAGGGCTTGTCGGAGCCTGATAGAACGCCGCTGCCCTTGGGGTTTGCTTTGGAGAGGAAAGGATTCCTTAGTGGCGTGAGCAGGTAGATCACGTTGTCGTCGGAATGGACCGGTTCACTCGCGCGGTTACGAGACAGAAGCAGCGGTCCTTGAACAACAGCACAGGAGGGGCACAGCCGCACGGCATGGGATCGGTTATAATGCTGTGCGACCTTGGCTGCGCTATAGGAAACCACGCGGAAATCTATTTCTTTCAGTGGATTGGGGGCAATCGTCTGTTAAGACCCCAAATGGCATCTCCTTCAGGAGATGCGCCTTTTGCAAAAATAGGCCTCCCATTGAGGGCCAAGGAATACGAATGCGATGACGCTTGGTCGAACCAGCTTATTGCGAGATATTTATCGCGTTCTGATCAACGCGGGTCGGACGTACGCAGCTTTTCGGGGAGAAGATCGCCAGCTAGTAGCCCGGCTGATTGATCGTTCACCGGTTCTCGATCCTATGAGCGGCTACGGTGGACTTGCAGCTCTGTGTGCCGATTTGGGGATCTCGTCTGTTGGTGTTGAGTACAACCCAGCACAATATTTTTGGCAACTCCTATCACAACCTGACAGAGTGGAAATGCATTTGGCCGCAATTACCGGTGTTATCCTGCAACGAAGGAGCTGGCCACGTCCGCGCAACAGAGCGGTAGTTGCCGATGAATTCTTTCCGACTGAAACCCGGACCTTACTAGAACGGCTTTTCACGTTGTTTCAGCACTCTGTTGCAGACTTACAACTCCCCGCATCGGTTAATCCCTTCGAAGTTTCTGTTTCTCTCCTCTTGCCGTTTTCCGGCCGACTCGCGTGCGCCAGTCCCGGGAGACGTGACGACGCATATTAGGGAAGGCGGGATTTGTCCATTGGTAGGTTGGCAAGACGATTTCTACGCGTATTTAAGGGCTTTGAGTGGCCGTTTGAATCAAATCAAGGTGCGCTCCAAATGCCAGGCTCATGAAGTCATTTTGGCAGACGCTCGTTCTGTGGATTTTGGGAGTCGTCGGTTTCAGTCGATGTTGACCTCGCCCCCTTACCCAAATCATCGCGACTTTACGTCGATTTTGCTGCCCGAAAACACATTGGTGAGCGCACTTTCGGAGGCAGACGGCTTCGACTTCAGTTTCGTACGCGAAAAGATCATTGGGTCAAATTTTGTTGCGCGTTTAGATATCCGCTCACCTAAGTCTTACGTTGCGAGCCGTTTCATCGAGGAGGCTTTGTCTCTGCGTCGCAATAAGCGCGCCGAATATGACGACGAGGTGTACTACATTCCTTATCTCAAACATTACTTCTCTTCCCTTGAGGAAGCGTACAGTAACATCGCGAGATTCGCGGATACCGTTTTTGAGGGTTATGTCGTTGTTGTCAACAACACTCATCGGGGAATTGTTATTCCCTTATCGGAGGTTGTGCAGGAAATCTGGCAATCACTTGGTTTTCGGGTGGAGGTATTCCAAGAGAGGGAACTGTTTCATGTCGGCGCTAAGAACCCGCGTGCGAAAGGAATACGGGCACGTCATACGGAATACGTTGTTCGAATATGGCGGTAACACAAAAAAACGCGACACGCGTTACTTCCTCGGGTGTCGTCGTCCGTAGCGATCAGGGATTGCGGGGCATGCTTTGCTTTAACCCGTATTCAGGACTCGTTTACGCCGTCACTCAGGAAGACACATCGGGCGTGCTGAATTGGCTCGATGCAAAACTCAAAGAGCCGCCAGCACCAATTTATCATTCGACAATTGGCATCGGATGGTCAATACCAAAGGCTGCACCGAGATACATAGTTCCACAATTGTTGCCGGACCGGGCCAGTTGGTCAAACGTTCCATCGCCAGCCCTTCCAATTGTTATTAACTGGTTCATTACGGGCCGGTGTCCCTTAGCCTGCAGATATTGTTACGCGGAAGATTTGATGCGGAATGACGCGATCGAACCCAAAGAGGCCGATATTAACGAGACGGCTGAGAAAATTCTTGCGTTGAATCCCGTCGTTGTAGTTCTGACGGGTGGCGATCCTTTGTTCTCTCCCCATATTCTCACCGCTATTCGCAGCCTTAGTGGCAGAGTAGGAATAACGGTTGATACGAGTGGCTACACGCTCAGTGATGAGCACATAAGTTTGTTCAAGGATCATTGTGTTTCTGTTCGTATCTCGATTGATTCGCAAGTACCGCGGCTGAATGATTCGCAACGGCCTGTGTCTTCGCGCTATCCACGGTTCGTGGAGCAGGGGCACTCATTGGCGGCAGCGGTTGACTCATTATGCCGGTGTCTTGATGCTGGCCTGAGCGTGACCGTTCAGACAGTCGCCACAAAAAGGACAGCAAATGGATTGGTATCTCTTGGTGACATTCTGTATCGATTAGGTGTCCATTCATGGCGCATCTTTAAGGTTGCACCATCGCAGGCGACCTTCACTGGATATAAACAGCTCGTCGGTACGCATACAGACGATGGTCGTCCTTACAAAGGCAAACGCGCAAAAGGACCTTACGAACACGCCTTTGCGAGAGTTCTCCAAGCCCGATCTGCTCAATGGAAAAACCAAATGGCTGTTCAAGTGACCTATGCCGACTCCCCCAATTCGGTTCTTCTCGTGTCGCCTGACGGGAGATTCGTTACGGAGTCCAATACAGGGAGAGGCAAAGTTCTCCTTGATAAAGTGCGACCTAAAATGCCGAAGCTATCAGCAATTCGCTCTGTGGTCGATATGGCCGGACACGCTGCACGATACCTTAACCTGACGACGCCGTCCGATCGACAATGAAGAAGGGGGCTAATGCCTACCAAGATTGAAATTACCTGCTTCACAGATTTAAAGGGCTCAACTGCTTTCACCGAAGAGAAAGGACACCACCGCGCGATACGTGTTTTGGAAGAACACCTGCGGATCGGACAATCGTTGGCGGCTTTGAATGCGGGAAAGTACGTTAAGAACATAGGTGACGCACACATGGTGCGGTTCGACTACGTGGAAGACGCTCTTGCCTTTGCATTACAACTTCAGCAGTTGTGCAGCAATCAGCCCGGTTTCGACGAGTCACCAATACCGGTTCGCATTAGTCTTTATCTAGGTGCTGTTGAGCCGGTTAATGAAGACGTGTTTGGTAGTGGCGTCAACCAAGCTGCAAGGTTGCAGTCGGTTACGGAGCCCTCGCAAGTGACAGTTAATAAGGATCTGTTCGAAGCAATGCAAAAGGTGTTCGGCAAGCCGGAAGCCGAGGAATTGTGCACATCACTGGGACCGCATGAGCTAAAGGGCATTCCTGGTCAGCAAGAGCTCTTTCGCTTTGAGTGGCGAAAATATCTTGCAACCCAGCCGAAAGCTAGCATCACGACGCCGCTGTACGAACACTTACGGCTAGCAAACATCGAACTCTCGAACCTCACTGCATCCGATTTAAGCCGCCCGGGTCAAGTTATTTGGCCCATTGTGCCTCGCGATCTGGCAACAGCAATCCATCGAGGACAGATTGAGTTGATCAGATTGCTTGTACTCGCTGGATGGGAGGTGACGGTACTAATCGCGGACTGTGGTGGGGAGATTGAGTACGATAACGGGTACGTCGGAGATTTTGAACAAAGCATAAAGTCCCACGCGGCCCTAAGGAAAATTCGTTTGCCGAAAATTGTGCGCATGAGGGATTTGTACGAGCCCGGATATAAAGAATACAAACACGTTCAGAGCTTGTTCCGACGTATCACGTCCCAGATGACTGTCGATGTTCTTATACGACTGAATGGCAAAGGTTATGCTGAAGATGTGAAGGAAAAAATTGAGGGAAAGCCCACGCTTACCTATCTCCAACCGCCACTGACTTTAGCCGCAGTTATTCATTTGGTGACAAACGCTCAAACAAAGTGCGCTGTCGTAGCTGGGTTCGACGAAAAAGAGCAGTGGGAACAGGCATACAATATGGGTAGCGTCCGAGCGCAGGTAGGTATCTTAATGATACCGGTTGTAAAGATGGACCCGGTCCATCAGATCTATCAGCAAAAAACGCTGGCCAATATGGCATTCGGAGGATGACGTAGTTCGAAGTGCTGTTGGTTCGAACGTATCTTGGTGGCTTTTTCGACTTCTGGCATTTCTTCCTGTGTTCCCTGACCGTTTCGTACAGATAGGGGAGAAGCAGATCAGTCCTAGCGAATGGCCCGATGAGATGCAACCTCCTCCGGGTGTCGATGTAAATAGGTTGGTCAAAGAGATATGGCCGATTTTGAGTCCTGCTTAGATTCCCACGTACATGGTAACTGAAATTGAGCAGAAGATTCGGCTGGCTTCAGGCGTAGTCACCTTCTTCGTGGAACGTTGCATGGCCTTGGCCAGGAAAAACACCGAACCAATTATTCAGCGCGACGAGTACTTTGATACTTCTGGTGAGGAATTGAAGCGCGGTGATTTTGCAATTCGTATTCGGCACATTCCAGGCCACATTTTCATCGCATTGAAGGGGCCGAGGAGTGCGGGACTTAAGGGCAATTATCGTCGCATTGAGCTTGAATTCGAAGCGGCCGACCAAGATCGGTTGCGAGCGCAACTTGACCGACAAGGCCTGATTCGTACCGCGTTGATAGAAAAACAGCGTCGTGAATTTGCTATCGAACTATGCTCGGTTGCTATTGATACGGTTCCGTTCATCGGATCGTTTATGGAGATTGAGGGACATAGTGACGACGGCGTTATCGCCGTCAAAAGTATCCTTGGTTTATCCGCCGCTGAGCCGGTGAGCGAGAATTACACCGAACTTCTTGAAAAAGAGTTCTTGGCAATTGGCAGACCCATTCGCCCGCAGCTTATCGCCACATTTGATAGCGAAGGAAACGCACCGTCGCACATGCCTTTGTTGCCGATTCGGGATACTTGACGGCCAACAACCATCCAGATGAACCGTGCGTTCCCCGTATTGATAGTAACGGAAAGGTTCCAATGGCAAGGGAAGGAGGACAGGCTTTCAGGCGTTGACCTTTTGGCGTGGTCGATCAAGGCGATCACACCTGAGAGATTTGCGAGAGTATCGGCAACAAAGAAATCAATAATCATTAAAGTTGACGATGGCGATGTGAAACTGGTCCATTTTGGCGGTCCACTTATGGTCCATAATTGAAATCAAATTCAGGCTCTGTTAACGGTGTCAAGGCTCGTGGCAACGACCTGAAAGGCTTAGCCGTGACACCGTTTAACAGCGCCGGAATATACTCCGCTGATCAGACCATAAGTGGACCGCCAAAATGGCCTACCATTCAACCGCCTCCGACATTAAAGTCACCGAAACGGTGCGTTCAGATCCGAACACAAGCTGATTTGAACCAAACTCAAATTCTGCGTTACGAGGCATGACAGCTTCACATTCCCGGTAAGCCGATCCGGTCGGCATAAAACTCTATCGCTTGCATATTGCCGGTTTCACATTCCCGAATCAACGCTGCGAGTACCCGACCGGATTTCTGTGCCGCGACCTGCGTCATCTTTTGATCCAACCACGCCACAAACAGCGGATCACACTTGTGACGCCAGTAGGTTTTGCGATCAATTCCAATCGCGACGCAAATCGCGGTATCCGTTTGTCTTATGTCAGGATCAACTAACACCATAAGCAACGACCATGCCCATTTCGGCGGATCGTAATTCTGGGGCATTTCGGGGCACTTTTCTTCGTTAGCGATTACAGATTTGGTGCGCTGACTATTCACGGATTGCACGGCTTCGCGATTTGGATTGAAGACACATTACCGCCTTTTCATAGAATTCTGATTTTGATGTGATCGTTCTTGTCGGATGTAATCGGCTACTGGAATCGAAGACTCAGTTTAATACGGATGCGCCGGGATTAGCGAGCTTCTGACGCTGAATGACTGATTGTTGCGACCGCTTTTACAAACGTTCCAATGCGAATTGTGGCATTGGCGTTGACGAAAATTCAGTCATATGCGACTGTGTCGATTCGATCAGACCCTCCGGGAGGAGCAGGCACTCGTGGATTCCAGCGCCACATTCGGTGATGTCCTTGAGCACAAAAAGCGTTCTCGCTCGACCAGTGACCCGGCCTGTGAAACATTTTTTGTCAACGAGTATTGATGTGAAAACCCCGGCATTAATTCAGCATTGGGCAGAATTGCTCCACAAACTGAAAAGGATTCTTCTGACCCATTTAGCTCTTCTGGTTCCTATAGGAACACTTTTCGTCTTAGCAACCGGTTGGATCTACACATCCAATGCACAATCGAGTAGCAATTGGGTGGCTGTTGGACCAATGGCAACACCACGACAGGGACACACCGCGACGCTGCTCCCCACAGGGAGGGTTCTAGTGGTGGGGGGCAGCAACGGCAATGGCGATTTAGGAAGCACTTCTGCTGAGCTATACGATGCGGATACAAAAACGTGGCAGACCACTGCTCCTATGGGCCATGGGCGTAACCACCATACAGCGACGCTGCTCCCAAATGGCAAGCTGCTCGTTGCGGGCGGTTGCTGTGACCCAACTCAACTGATTCCAAGGCCACATGTCATATCGCGCAGTGCTGAACTTTACGATCCCTCAACAGGCACATGGAGTGAAACTGGGTCAATGCTTGTGGGTCGCTACGTTCATGCAGCAGCACTTTTGACAAATGGTAAAGTACTGGTAACCGGTGGGTACGGAGGGCCGCCCCCAACAACAGTCACAGATGATGGCATTACAAGAGGCGCAACCCTTGATAGCGCAGAAATTTACGATCCAACTTCTGGAACCTGGACATTAATCTCACCGATGTCGCGGACACGCGACGGCTCTCAAGCTACTTTGCTCACCAATGGGCGTGTCCTTGTGTCCGGGGGCGGAACAGGAAGTAATCAAGATCCGACCCAGACTGCTGAACTATACGATCCGACTGCTAACAACTGGCTGAACGTCCCCTCAATGAGTTCGGCTCGGTACGCGCATATAGCCGTATCCCTTTTAAGCGGTAAGGTGCTCGTAACCAGCGGATGGGCGGGTTCGGCCGCATCCATTGCGTATCCGGAAAACTCGGAGTTGTTTGATTCCACGACCTCAAGTTGGAGCACAACGGGAGGGATTGGCAGAGGGCGGAGCGGGGCGGATGCCACGCTCATCTCAAACGGAAACGTCCTGATAACGGGGGGCGGCCCAGGCCCCCTCGCTCTCGTGCAGACCTACGATCCCGCCACCGGAATATGGGTAAATAGTTCCTCGATGACAATTGGACGCATGGGGCACACCGTTACGTTACTGCCAACAGGAAAGGTCCTTGCAGTTGGCGGGTCAGATGGCAGTTCGCTCGTTTCAAGTGCAGAAATTTATGATCCGGGACTGGGTTCGCCGGCTTTTTTCCCTCGGCTCAGCGGAGTTACTATCTCGTCAACTCAGGCGGGCATGACAACTGCCACATTGGTAGGATCGAAATTCTCTTCTAACTCCGTTGCCTACTTGGACAATACATCGCTTCAAACAACATTTGTTGATGCCACGTCGTTACGAGCCACGATTCCGATAACAACACTACTGGGCCGTAGTACGACCGCACAAATTAGAGTATTTAACCCTCCTCCGAATGGCGGCACGTCTGTTGCTCAGTACGTGACTCTTACAAATCCTGCCCCGATGATAACCAGCATTACTCCGAATGGGATTCAATCGAGAACGCCAACAACAATTACGATTACGGGTGCTGGTTTCGTACAAACATCCGTGATCCGCTTAAACGGAATTGATTTGCTTACGACTTTCGTGAGCACGACTACATTGACTTGCATTATTCCACGCGAATCCCTTTCCACTCCAGGAGTACTCTCGCTAGTTGTATTCACTCCGGCACCCGGAGGCGGCACCTCAACAGCCTTTTCGATTACAGTGCTTCCAACCACACCGGTTGTCACCGCAATTTCTCCCACATCCGCTATGCCGGGTACAGCGCTGTTAATGACAATAAGTGGTTTAGGTCTGTCTGGCGCTACCGCCGTGGACTTCAGCAAAACCGGGATCAGTGCGAATATATATCCAGGTGGGACCGCAACGAGTTTATCCGTGTCCTTCGCAATCGCGACAGATGCAGAACCGGGCGTGAGAACGATCACGATCACCACTGCGGCAGGTACATCGGCTCCGTTCAGCGGGTTCACCGTTCTGCAGCGAAGTTCCCCTCGACCGACCACTGCACCTCAACAAATACCCGAAGTGGAAGGTGGTAGTGTTCAAACGGGCTATGTGGTCATCACGCCTAATCAGAACACCGCAGGCCCGTTGGCAACGCTC
>Ga0207099_1168_pt1 | contig 12345 bp, 13 predicted proteins | sample Alteio_BWMinHeat_85_FD_153521 | JGI IMG/M metagenome (GOLD analysis project Ga0207099, IMG submission 153521) | Enriched cells from forest soil in Barre Woods Harvard Forest LTER site, Petersham, Massachusetts, United States -... | ecosystem: Environmental > Terrestrial > Soil > Temperate forest >... | reverse complement strand
AGCGGCGGTGACGCGCTAAAGCCTCAAGTTTTCGAAGCGTCTCTTGTAAAATCTGCTTTTGACGCATCCGGACGACAATATCAATTGCGGTGGAGAAGGGAAGTTTCAGGAGTTTACACGCCCGAATTCCTTTCCTACAGAACAAAGGAGTGAACTCATGAGAGGGACAACGACGCGAATGGACCGCATTGATGACATGTGGCATGCTGACGGGCCTGATGTTGGGCGGACTGATGACGCCGGCCGCCAATGCCCAGGTTCATATTAATGTCAACATTGGCCCGCCTCCGCCGGTAATGGTGCAGGCGCCTCCGCCGATGCTTTTCTTGCCCGAACCCGGCATCTACGTGGCTGCCGGGACTTCCTATGACATCTTTTTCAGCAGCGGCCGTTACTACTATCTCCATGGCGACCACTGGTTCTAGGGGGCTGGATACGGCGGGCCGTGGACGAATGTCACCTATAACGCCTTGCCTCCCGGCCTACGAAGGTACAAAGTCAACCAGTTGCGCGAATACCGGGAGCGGGAGTACAAGGCCTACCGTGTTTAAGGCCGGAATTTCAACGGCAAACATTTTTATGCAGCCGGCCCCGAAAAGAAATCCAAGGAAAAAGACCAGGATAACGACAAGCACGACAATGGCAAGCACAAGGGCCGCGAGAAGTAGGGCGCGGCTCACTGACCCCATGAGCAGAATCCGCCGGTCAACCGGTCCACGATCCGGAGATTGGACGCACGACGGCGCGAACGGTTGAGGATCAATAACTGATGTTTGGTCAGAACGGATTCCGCCACAACAGCGCGCACACCTCCGGGTCGAGCGAGCCGGGAAACGTCGTGATGAGATGGACAATGAGAACAATCAGATCCCGCATGAACAGTACAGCAGCCCGAAAACCACCGAATTCCGGCCTGATGTGGAATTCGCCATGGACAGGTCTTCAGACAACTAGGATTCTCATCCTATTTTGAGAGTTCTGTATAGGCTGTTCGGATGTTGTTGGCCGGCCCTCCACGGCCGCCGGTGTAGCCGGAATATTTCTCAGGAAGTTTATATTCGGTGGCAGCTTGTTCGACCGTCTTGGCGGCCTTCATCTCCTCTTTCACCCAGGCGAGGAAGTCGTTGTTGAAATCGGCGTATATCTTCAGATCGGAGAACGATGTCGGACCGGTGGTGATGTGACCATTAATAATGGTGTCCACATTCTTGATCGTTGCCGCTGCCTTCGCCAGGGTTTGCCCATATTCCACAGCACTGCCGCCGTTGGGGACATCGATGAGTGGAAATGACTTGCTGGCGAAAGCGTCACCGGCGTGCATCGCGCGGAGTGCGGGGAAAACCACGAAGGAATCGCCGCTCGTATGTGCTCGTCCGAAGTAATACAGAACGATCTGGTCGGCGCCGGAGCCAATCGTCATTGTGTCCTTATAGGTTCTGGACGGCAGGAACTTCGCCTTCTCACCGGCGAAGTTGGTCATCTTCTCCATGTTCGTCTTTGTGTTTTCATGCGCGACAAAGACGACGTTGTCGGTGAAAAACTCATTGCTTCCCGTATGGTCTGCGTGGGTGTGCGTGTTGATGACCATCGTCACAGGCTTGTTGGTAACGGTCCGAACCTGCTGGAGAATTCCCGGCCCGTTGTTGGGATTCTTCGTGTCTATCAGAACGACCCCGGTCGAAGTAATGAACACGCCGGTGTTGCCGCCGCCGTTCGCGATCATATAAAGGTTGTCCCTTACCTTGATTGTCTGCAAAGGCGCCGCGGCGGCGCCGGCACCGCCACCCTGCCCTGTTGCCGGCGGACCCTGGTAACCCAGCAGCGCCACGGATAGGCAGCCAACAGCAAGCAAAAGACTCAGGATGAGTACTCGTTTCATCAGAGACCTCCCAGGAACGAGCCAGCCGCGAAGTTTGGTGGCAAATGTAGGCATCCACGGGCCGGTCCTCGAAGTGGCTCTTTATTTTGAAGCGGTCTGCGAACAAGGCTTGCAGCATCGGCGCAACATCGAAGAACGTCTTTACATTTACACGGGGCTCGTCGATATTCTCGAAAAAGGCACGGAGCCAATCGCTATTGACACATTCAGGAGACAATGAGGACGTGACTCCGCACAAGCACCGGTTCGCCGATTATCTGCGGCCCAAGACGTTGGCGATGCTCGTGCTCGGGCTTTCCTCGGGTCTACCCTTTTTCCTGGTTGGTAATACCTTCGGCTACTGGCTGCGCGATGAAGGCACTTCGCTCACGGCGATCGGGTTTCTTTCCTGGGTGGGCATTGCCTATTCGCTGAAATTTCTATGGGCGCCGGTAATGGATCGAGTGGACTTGCCGCTGTTCTCGCGGCTGGGGCATCGGCGCGGCTGGATCATGTTCTCGCAGATCCTGGTCGGCCTTGCGTTTATCGCGATGGGCGGAATCGGCACGAAGGCGGGTCTCGGTTGGCTTGGCGCCTTCGCGCTCGTCGCCGCGTTTGCGTCATCGACACAGGACGTTGTTATCGATGCGTGGCGAATCGAATCGGCGGAGAGTGGCGAAGAACAAGGACTGCTTGCCTCCGCCTATCAATTTGCCTATCGCGTGGCGCTTCTCATGGCGGATTCGGTAATCCTGATCATCGCCGCAGGCGTGGGCTGGCGGCTGTCATATGGCATTTACGGTGCACTGATGGCCGTGGGCATCGCGGCTACCTTGTTCGCCAGCGAACCTGCGCTCGCGGACGCCTTGATCAAGGAGAAGGAACGCGAAGCGCCGCTGTGGACGCCGCGCGGTTTCTTCGACGCGGTGGTGGGGCCGTTCATCGCTTTCTTCCGCACGCATGGCTGGCTTGCGCTTCTCATGCTGGCGGCGATCAGCCTTTATCGATTGCCGGATTTCGTAATGGGTCCGATGGCCAATCCCTTCTATCACGATATTGGCCTTTCGAAGGAAACGGTAGGAGCTGTGCGCGGGTCCATCGGGCTTATCGCTACGTTTGCAGGTATCGCGGCGGGTGGATTCTGCGCGCTGAAGTTCGGTTATATGCGCGCACTCATCATCGGTGGCCTTTTGCAAGCCGCTGCCATTGCCGCATATGCGAGCCTCGCTTTTGTGAGTGCGAGCGTGCCGGTCTTCGCGCTCGTCATGGCCGGCGATAATTTCGGTATCAGTTTCGCCGGGGTGGCCCTCGTCGCTTATATGTCGAGTCTGACAAGTTTGGGTTACACCGCCACTCAATACGCGCTCTTGAGTTCGACCTATGCGTGGATGGGAAAAATCCTGAAAGGGTTTTCCGGCGCTGTGGTTGAGAGCCTGAGCGCAAGCCACGGCCTCGTGCACGCCTATGGTATTTTCTTCATCGCCTGCGGCCTTACCGGCGTGCCGGCGGTCATTCTGTTTGCAGCCTTGGGGCATTGGCACAAGCGCACGCGTTCGAATCCGGTCGCTGCTTAGCCATCTTCTTTGTCACTTAATGGAGGTTTTCGTAACGCAAGGACAACGAAAACCAATGGGATACGGTTGTGAAGTATGCTTCACACGCAGGAGGTCACAGGTTACCGGGGACATCTGGACGAGCCGGTCTCGCCGGAACCTAGATCCCAGTGAGCAACGCCATCCTGAACCGGCAAGTCGTCGGTGCTCCATGCGTACGCTTCTGTGCGAATTCAAACGCCATTCATTCAATTGGCGTTGTGCCGGCTGGTGGAGGGCGGACTCCTGGCGCGCCATTCCAGACTTCCGTGCAAGGAAAGTTACGTGTATTCCATGACGAATGCCGCCGCCGATATTCTGATGAGCCAGGGCCAGTGGTTCCCGATGTTGAAGAACGAACATGGCCGCAAAAGAACGAGTGAGCGTGGCTCAGACTCTTGGGCCGAACGAGCGTAAGCGTACGGGCCAAGGATCGCCGGACTGCCGAAACGGATCGTTGATATCGAGTTCATGTTGTAGAGTACGAGCGTTCAAGCCGAATGTATGCCTACTGTCCAAGCCATTCCGGGACCGTATCGATTCTACTTCTACAGCTTCGATTGTAATGAGGCGCAGCATGTTCACGTCCGTCGGGAGCGAATGTCCTGTAAGTTCTGGCTCGTGCCACTTGAACTCGCGAAAAATTATGGCTTCAGCGCTCGCGAGCTGAATCAGATCCGTGCGATCATTGAAGGAGAATTGAGCAAGATTCAGGAGGCTTGGAGTGAGCATTGCGGTTAATGCCGATGCCCGCGTTAAGGACGCCACGGTTACGGATGATTTGATTACGTTCCATCTTGTCGACGGCCGCGTCGTCAGCGTTCCGCTGGTATGGTCATGGCGACTCAGTGAGGCCACGCCTGCTCAACGCAATAATTACGAAATCATGGGTGATGGCCACGGGGTGCATTGGCCCGACGTCGACGAAGACCTGAGTGTCGAGGGCATGTTTAACGGAGTTCCCGCCCGTCGACCAAAGAAGTAGCACACCCCCGGCTAACAGGGCGATGAGCCGCCACCGCGATTCGGTCGCGAGGCTGATGCAGGTGATGCAGAAGTCAGTCTTCAATCTTGAATGATGAAGGCACGGCAAGAACTTCGGCGGTAGTAACATCCGTAATTCGTTTGAACAAGAAATAAATCTCAAACCCGTTCTCTGCGTCACTCCAAGCTTTGGGCTATTACGCGATCTGCTGTATGCGTTAAGGGCACGAACGTACCGGTGTTTCTATTTCTTGTCGGGGATTTGCGGATTTCTTCATGAGATGAAAGTGACAAAAGGCCAGTTCGGGTGTTGTCCAAAAAGTCGCCGGCTATTCTGCGACTGAATGGGTCCTTCCCTTTGCCCAATTTCGATGCCCGGAACTGGCCACTGCCAAAGAACTTCGCTTCTGATTACTCCACACTATTCACATGCAAATAAATTCTGTCGGCGAGTCAAAAGTAAAACCTCAAAACAAAACCAACCTAAATCTGTTCGTGCACCAAACCATTCGTCGATTTACCGGAAGCCGTTCGCGATCCGACCCTCTCAACTCCAAAGCCAGATTCCCCTGCCCATGTCTTTAAGACTGCCACACACGCGTAGCGCACCAGTCGTTCGTCGCCACAACTGCGACACAGCACATGCAAGTTGGAAATTGCGTGGTGAAGCCCGTTCAGAACGGAACCGAGTCCGAATGACATGCCGCTCCTCGAACGGCGATCACAGGGATTCCAGAAGCGTAACGATACTGAGCGGCTCACCGTATCGAAGGTCGTCTGTGCAGAGCGGCCTATTACTGGTCCAGTTAAAGCTCACGGGTCATTTCGATCATCGTTCGCCGGAAGCCGAGGCGGGAAAAGACGCGTAATGCAGCCGCGTTCTGCTCCGCCGTCCAGAGCAAAACCCGTGGAGCGTGCTTCTCACGTAACCAATTCATAGCGGCTTCAACGAGCGCCGCTGCAACGCCGGTTCTTCGGCTCGACTCCTCCACCGCCACGTCATGGATGAACCCGGCCGGTTCACGCAGTTCCTTCCATGATTGCGGTTCGAGTCCTGCATACACATATCCGACAATCGAGCCTGCGCGTTCCGCGACCAAAACAACGACATCCTCTTCACCGAGTTGAGAACCCAGAAACCACGCGTAGCCTTTTTCCGGGCTCGCGCCGGGCGACATGAACCGGAGTGGATCGAAAGCATAGTGGGTTCGCAACAACAACGCGCCCAAACGGCCAAGCGCCGGAAGATCTGATTCGGTTGCACGCCTTATAAGGATGTTGTCCATCCATACGTTATACGTTATTCGTCGCGCAAGGCGATCATCGGACCTGGGCGACATGACCGTCGTGCCGGAAAACGCGGCAAGGGCGTCGGTTGTAAAATCCACGACATGCGAAGACCGATCGCGCGACTTCAACAGAGACCGTTTTTGAAATGCTTTGAAACAACCGAGGGCGAGAGGATTCGAATCTCCGACCTCAAGATTCCCGAGCCAATAGCTTTGGTGAAGGTCCAGTTGAATCGACTACGCGGCGGATTCGCGGCAAAATGTGCAGACAAGGAGCAATTCATGAGAAAGGAACGCCCAGGTACAAAGTTAGAAGCGCGCCAGGAACTGATGCCGAAACACGGCAGGCGAATCATGCGAGGATATTGCCATGACTGCTCACAAGGCTCGCTGAGTTTGGCAAGGGATGGGTTTGAGTACTGGAACGAGGAGGGGGATGGGCGTGGCTTTTGGTTCTGTCGATACTGTGGATCAAATCATGTCACCGTCACAGCCGATGACGGAGTGGTGGTCGAGCAAGGCGACATTTACGACGCAGACGGCCTTCCCAACTTTTGAAGGACAATCCGGTGCGTCAACTTTCGCTCGATTATCCTGTTGTGCTGGGAATCTGGAACGACGATAGGAGCCTGTCCGGCAAGGCCTTCCTCAATCGCCATTGTACCGTTATGGGTTTTTCACCCTGCCAGTCGATGAACTCTACGTCGCCGCAGTAATAAAAGGGACTTCCGGTTCCGTTGGGCGTCTTCGAATCGCGCCGGACGAATAGGTGCACGGCGATTCCCAGGGCCGCGTGGCCGGAAATCTCTCGTCCATTCTTGCTCGCTTCGGTCGTTTGGTTTTGACTCTGCCATTGAAATACATCGGCGGCAACAAATCGGTCCTGGTATTGAAAGTTGGCGGTCTTCGTCTCCTTGGCCAGTGTGACCAGAAGAAAAATGTGATTGTCTGTTCGGACAAATCCCGCGTTCCAATTTCCCGTAGAGAATTTCAGCCCGAATAAGAGAGGAATTTGTTTCCTCTGGTAGGGCTGCCACAGTTCAAGTTCCGCTGCTTTGGTTGAAGCGGCGGTTGCCTCGGCGGACCTTGGCTCAGGGCCTTGTTCGTCAACTCCGAGGTATTCCGCCAAACGCCATTCGACGATTTCCCTCGTCAATTCACGGAAGGACTCCCGTTCCGCGTCTGATACGGAGAAAGTCGCGCGAAAAGTGTCATCTGAGAATTCGAAAAACGGTTTTCCCTTTGTTCCCTTTGCTCCAATCCAGGCGGCGATTGGATCTTTCTTCAAAAGATTCTTAACGGCACCGAGATCCTCGGGCCGTACACTCAGATCCGATCGCAGCCTGGAAGAGGTTGCAGCCAGTTTGCCGACCGCGCGCGCAAGATCCGAGATACTTATTCGACCGGGAATACGGTCCACTTTCAGCAGCGCTTTCAAGAGGAGCATTTTGTAGCTGCGAGTCATCGGTGTTTTCTCAATCGCGTCGAGGACATCACCGCAGCTTTCAAGTACGGATTGCTGACCGAGCGCCAGGTCTCCCATCTCATCCACAAATTTCAGCCACGATCCGTAGGGTTTTCGTACAAACTTCGGGCTGAATCCGTCATGGAACGCTTCTACAGCGGTTGGACGTTGGCCGGTTCGCTCCTTGAAATCCACATAGTATTCCCGCATGGCCTGCTCTGGTTTCGACCCCAACTTCAACAGGCCCTTCAGGATTTCCACGGATTGGAGCTCGTACGTGACCTCGCAACCCGGCGGCAGTTCCATCGTGCCAGCCTGTACTCTCTCCAGTGCGTTCCAGATTTCACGATCGGTTGGCTTCAGCGGTGTTAGCGCCTCCAATAGCGTCAATGGCTTCAGAAGGAAGGTCCGATGATTTCCGATGTAATCAATGACCGTCAGACGCGGCTTATCAGCCGAAGTCCTCAAGCCGCGTCCGAATTGTTGCAGCCAAACAATCTTGGATTCGGTTGGCCGGAGCATCATTACTGTATCCAGCGATGGTAGATCGATTCCTTCGTTGAACATGTCGACGGCGAAGAGAATGTCCAATTCGCCGGCTTTGAGGCGTTCGAGGGATGCAGCACGCGGATCGCTGTCTTCTCCGGAGTGAACGGCAGCCGCTCGGATTCCTTCGTTTCGAAAGTGATCCGCCATGAAATCGGCATGGCGCTGAGATACACAGAACGCCAGCGTTCGTTTCCCAGCCCTCTTTCTGAACTGACCCAGCGCATTGTCCGCGCGTGCTTGCGTCGCGACCGCCGTCGTGAGTTTCTCCTCGTCAAAGCGATTGCTCCGCCATGGGATGTTCCGATAGTCGATGTCGTCGGGAACGCCGAAGTAATGGAACGGACACAGTAGTTTGCGACGTATGCCTTCGCCGAGGTCGCATCGGTAGACAAGGTTTTCCTGGCACAGAGACAGCAGGTCTCCGCCGTCTGTTCTTTCCGGCGTAGCGGTCAGACCCAGCATGAACTTCGGTTCAAAGTGATCGATCAAACGCGTGTACGACGGCGCGGCGCCGTGGTGAAATTCGTCGACGACGATGTAATCGAATGCGGTTGGTGCGAAACGTTCAAGATGATTCCGCTTGCCGAGTGTTTGTATCGAGGCGAACAGCACATCCGTTTGGATGTCCTTATTGTTGCGATCGTAGTTTCCAAGGCGTGCGTCTGGGCGAATTTGACGGAACGTTTCCAGAGCTTGAGCCAGGATTTCTTCACGATGCGCCACGAACAGGACCCTTCGGAACTCTCGGCGCTGACTGTCGAACGCCGCCAGCCATGTTTTGCCCAGGCCGGTCGCAAGCACAACCAGGCCGGCCGTATTGCCCACACGCCGCGTATTCTCGAGAGCAGTCAGCGCTTGCTTTTGTATATCGTGAGGCGCAACGGCGGGGATGGGGACCTCAATGGGAACGTCGATGTCTTGAAGTTTAATTGATTCTGCCGTGCGGTGCCGGGGGCGGTACTGTTCTATCCAGTCGTAGCTCAGTTCCTGCGTCGCCGGATGACTGAAGAGCCGCTCAAACGCTTCGACAATGTCCGCGAATCCACCGGGATCCCGGGACGAAACGACTTTATAGTCCCATTCGACTCCTCCCCGCAGTGCGGTTTCGCTCAGATTGGAACTTCCGACAAAGGCGATGCCATAGTCATTCTTGTAGTGAAAGATATAGGTCTTTGGATGAAAAGATGACGGACCCTTGGCGGTTTCGAAAACACGACGGGTGATATCACCATTGAGATCCTGAACAACCATAAGCGCGTCCGGGTCCGTTACGCCGAGATAGTCTCCCGTCAGAAAACGCACCCTCCCGCCGCGCTCCAGCAGTTCACGTAAGTATGGCTGAAGCAATCTGATTCCACTCTTGAGGGTGAAGGCGACTCCGATATCCACGCGCTTGGCATCAGGGAAGTTCGAGAGAAGGTGAGGCAGTAGCGGGTCATCGCCTCCCGTTACGATTGATCGATCACCGCGGGCCCGCTTTCCGAAAGCGTCGGGTTGAGAAACATAGTTCGCTTTTGAGGGAATCACATGCCGAACACCACCACGAGGATCGGCGACGTCTCCTGTGTAGCGAGGGATGACGTGGGCGTGCACGTGAAAGATCGTTTGGCCCGCAGCTTCGCCGACGTTTATTCCAATATTGAAGCCACTCGGCTGGTGAGATTCGAATATCCGTGAGCGCACCTCCTCGATCGTGTTTACAATTTCGATTCGCTCTTGAGGAGTTGCTTCAAACCAACTTGGGACATGTCTTCGGGTGATGACCAAGGCGTGGCCTGCCGAAACCGGGAAGCCGTCCCAAATACCGAGCGTAAGTTCGCCCTCATAGAAGATTCTTTCAGATGCGACTTCACAGAACGGACACTTATCCACGATCACGCGCTCCGTTTTCATGGACACGGCGGATTCGGATCTTGAGATCGCCGCTCAATCCGGCGTAGACACAGGTCCGGCACTTCCAGCGCGACACCCGCCTTCGGGCAATGCGGGTGAACCTGCAGACCGGGCAATAGTGTTCAAAAACTTCGTTTCGACTTTCGTCTTTCCGGCAGTGCTCGGCGCATTTGCCAGGGATTGTTGTCTCAGGCTGGAAGCCGGCTGCGGTCATCAAGAGAGCCCATTGTCGATTGTGGACGCGTGATTGATCAGGCCCAAGAACATAGGCTGCGATATGTGCCGCCTCGTGGCATAAAACTTCGTTCAGACGTGCACGTTTCTTTTCGAAAAGAGAAGGGTTGAGCTCGATTCGATTCAACTTTGGAAAACATCTGCCGAGGCAAGTTCGCAGGCGGAAGTTCGTTGTTATTTCAACTCGCGCCAACGAGGGGACACGCCAGAGGCGAGCCCATTTCTTCACCATGCTTCGAAGTGCTGTGAAGTCCTGCACAACCGAGCACTATGCCACACGTTTGGCGCCCGCGACACCGTTCAAGATGATTCAGGTCGGCGGCTGTTTACGGATAGATAGTGTTCCGGAAGGAATTTCTGACGTCGATCACGCGGGAGACTAAAGGAAGCGCCGCGTCTCACGTGAATCTGATTCACTCGTTGCGCCGCACCAATTTCTAAGCGGGCTCAGTGCGGGGTTGCTGTAAGACTTGCAATCGCAGGTGACGATTCGCACGAAGAATGGGTTGACGCCGTCCGGATACGCGAATAATTACGATGTGATCGTTACCGTCCGAATTGTACCCGGCTCGGACTAAACGAACCGATGACGGCTTTCTCGTCACTCTTGCACGGCTCGGCCGCGGCTTGCGCGCGAATTTTCCGCGAGGCAACAAGTGATGTCTATTCAAAAGGTTGCGTTCCGACTAGATATAGCTTGAGCACCGTTTTCACACGATTCTAACTTAATTTAGCTGCGCTTCGGTTGGCCCTTCCATCACTCAAGTGAATCAATGATCGTCATTTCAAAGCTCCAACCTTCGTGACTTATCAGGATCGACGCAATTTCGTCGATAGACAGCGGAACCCCATCGACAACTAGCGCCACGCCTCCATCACCGTCTGATGTAATCCGGCCGCTGAGCTTGTCGTGCAGCATGCGGTATCCATGAGGTGACCTGGTGATGTGGCGCGTCGCCAGACCGCTGTACATCTTTTTCCTCAATCGGCCAAAAGCATTGTACGGGCTGGTTTCGCTGTAAGCCGCGAACTCGTATCCGGTGCCTTGAGCCTCTTTCTCCTGAGCTCGCACAGTGAAGCCAAGCGGACCCTCATAACAGTTAATCACGAAGCACCTCGTCCTGCCTGTATAGTCCTCGACCTCTTCTTCGATTGGGAAGTCGGCATCCCAGTTCTGACTACCATCCTTCATTGCGCTATTACCTCCCGCTGCATTGTCCGCAAAAATCCTCAAACCTAACAGGCCAATTTCTACTGTCCGCCGAACGTTTCCGGTGTTGGCAGCCCCCGGTGGATGAGCCGCGGACATCCACTTTCGCAGGTACGGTCCGACCCGATTAACGACAAGAATGGGAATGATACAGAGCAGATCAATAACAACCAAACAGGCGCCGAGCGAGACAGTGATCGCTGGAACCTCCAGTTCGTGAACCAGAACCACCAATCCAAGAAAGTTCCCCTTATCTCATTTTTGAACACGACGATCCCAACAACTAAAAGGAGACTTGTATATGAATCGAGAATTGCTTGAAAAACCGTTTACAACTGAGCAGATCAAGCGAAGGCAGGGCACGAATGGAGACGTGCTCGATTACATCGAAGGTTGTGCCCTGATTCAACGGCTCAACGAATGCTTTGATTCGGAGTGGATCTTCGAAATCCAGGAACATCGAATTTACGACAACGAAGTCGTTGTGCTCGGCAAACTGACGGCTCAGGGCGTGACCAAAAGTCAGTTTGGAAAGTCGAGGGTCACGAAATCCAGGAAAGACAATTCGATCATTTCACTCGGAGATGATCTGAAAGCAGCCGCGACAGACTGCCTTAAGAAATGCGCGACTCTGTTCGGAGTCGGGCTGCACCTGTACTTCGATGTGCCGCCCGCCGGCAATGGCAACGGACAGGCGAATGGCACCAGTCCCGGTAACGGCGATGGCGAGCACCGATCCAATGGTTCGAATGGAGCGGAAGGTAATGGCTCCGAAAACGGTCGTCTCACCGCGAGGCAGCTCTCGGCGATCTTTGCCATGTCCAAGGCGCGCGGATGGGGCAGTCGCCCTTCGCGTTGGCGCGAGGACAGACGTTCGAGCGGGGGCTCTTCCGGGCCGGGGCGGAGCAACTGCGGAAAGCGCTCGTCGAAGCGGAGGTTTTGGATGCGGCAGCGCGCGGCTACGCCCACTTTCGTACCCGGCAGAACAGTGGACAATTGGCCAACCTGGATGCGGCGCTACAGCAGACCGCGGCGCTCCTGATGTCGCTGGCCAAGGCCAAAGGGCGTGACATGGATCCGTCGATCGTGGCCGCCGCCACGATTCGGATCCCCGAACGAGTGATGCTCCCCGAAGCGTGGACCTCGAGGGCGGTCTTCACTACGCTCGACGCGTTCGACCTTAACACGGTCGGAATAGCCTGACGGTGGCTCGATTCCGTCGGTCGCGAGGAACACATTCAATGAGGGTGTGTGCCCCTGAGCGAGGGACC
>Ga0207099_1148_pt1 | contig 12387 bp, 9 predicted proteins | sample Alteio_BWMinHeat_85_FD_153521 | JGI IMG/M metagenome (GOLD analysis project Ga0207099, IMG submission 153521) | Enriched cells from forest soil in Barre Woods Harvard Forest LTER site, Petersham, Massachusetts, United States -... | ecosystem: Environmental > Terrestrial > Soil > Temperate forest >... | reverse complement strand
GCTGAGCCAGCCAGGCTCGCACTTCGCCAATAGCCGCGCTCGTATAGCCCAACGAGGCTAAACGATGCCAGCACCGCAAAGCCGGATAAGGCCACTAGTGCGTAATACCAGGTGACGTTGATGACGTTCAATTGGGCGATGACCAAGAGTTCGAGGACCGGGATCACACTGGCCGCGATGAAGAACCACAGAACGCGTTTCGTCACCTGACGAGGCGGGACGAATGGGCTGAGGAATGCCAGAGCCACGACCGGCAGGCTAAAGTACGCAACGAGCGTTACCAAAACATGGGCAGGGTCGCGGGCGGAAGGTAGGCCGCCGCCGGCGTTGCTGAACATCTCCTGCGCCTGACGCAGCTTCCAGGCAAAAAACCCGACAATGATGGCGAGAGACAGGCCGAATCCAAGATACCCCTTCAAGTTGTATGCGCCTCCCGCCTCGCGTCGGATGGCCATGAGAGCCAGGTATCCGATGTAGACGGGAGCCAAGAGCACGGCTGAGAAGTGAGTCAGGAGGGCGAGAACCAAGGCGATGTGCGACAGCAGAAGGTATCCGTATTTCCCGTGTTCGAAGCCGGTAAGGAACCAGTACATGCTCAGCAGCTCGAAGACCACCACCAAGTTGTAATACCTGATCGACTGAGACCAGAACAAGTGACCGAGGCTCACGGCCACCAGCAGTGCCGACAAGATCGCCACTCGGCGGGAAATCAGTCGTCGAAAACAAGTATACAGCAGCAGGATACCAAGAATTCCGATGCCCGCCGAAAAGATTCGTCCCGCGGCTACGGTGACGCCGGTCACTTGGTACACAGCATGAAGGGCGACAAAAAAAACCGGTAGGAGCCTGGCGAATGGTCTTTCCGGACGTTGCGAAAAGTAAACGCTACCCTCTTCGTCTTCCCACATGCTCCATTCGGTGAGTTTCCAAGCTCGCAGGATCGTAGCAAGTGCCAAAATCAGCAGAATGGGCCACGGAGAATCGACAAACCGCTTGAGGCTGCTCGACCCGCATTCATCGACCTGGATGCTCACGGAACACTCCTGGTTTCGCTCCGAACGTTAATCGGTACCGCGATCTGCGTTTCGTGTCCTCACCGGTTTCAAGTGGGCATCGAGCTATCCGCAGTGGAAGCCACAATCTCGGTGCTAGCTGGGCTCTCATTCAACTTCATGGGAACCATGCGAAGACCGCCGGCCCCTACCTGTTGCCCGGCTGACCCACCCTCATGGTACTCGGCGTCTTGGTTGACCCGCCACAGGTCGAAGAGTTGTTGTCCTGCCAAAATGTTTTTGGCGCACAGCATGGCCGTCATCATCGCGTGGTCTTGGTTATTATACTTGTGCATGCCGTTGCGCCCGACAAGGTGCAGGTTCGGATAATTGCTTTCCAATTCCTCTCGGATTACGGCCACGTTGTTGGCGTAATCGTCGTCGTAAACGGGATATGCTTTGGGCTGACGAACGACACAGCCATCGACGATGTCTGCCGGCTGGGCCAAACCAATCTTAGCAAGCTCTACCTTCCCGCGCTCAATTAACTCGTGATCCGAGGACGTCCACAAGCCGTCCCCCTCGAAGCAAAAGTACTCCAAGCCGTAGCAGGTCATCGCAGGGTCAGGGACCATTTCAGGAGACCAAGACTTGAAATTCTGAACACGCCCAACCTTTACACTCGGATCGTGCACGTAGATCCAGTTGTCGTCAAAGACATTCCTGTCCTTGAGAATAAGGACCACGGTGATGAAGTCACGGTATTTGAGAGCATTGGCCGCTCGCACGGCCCTGTCCGACAGACGCGGAGTGATGCCGTTAACGAGCTGCCGCATGGGCGCAGAAGAGATCACATGCACGGATTCGATGCTGTGGCGGTTTTTCTCCGCATCTTCGTACGTCACGGTCCAAAGCTTGTCGACCTTGTCGTATTGGCACCCCACGACCTTCATGCCCATCTCAAGCTCTGCGCCCATGGCTTTGATTTTGTCGGCACAAGCTTCCCACATCATGCCAGGCCCTCGTCGGGGATAGCGAAAGGTGTCGATGAGGGTTTTGATGATCTTGGATTTGTCCCGCAATTGTTTCTTCGGAAGGATGGCATTAAGAATAGCGGTCTTGAGTGACAGACCCTTGATACGTTGGGCGGCCCAATCGGCAGAAATCTCCTTGCAGCTCATGCCCCAAACCTTTTCCGTGTAGGTCTTAAAGAAAATGCGGAAAAGCCGCCGGCCGAATTGGTTGCTGACCCAGTCCTCGAAGTTTTTGGGGTCCTTCACGGGAAACAGGCGGGCCCACAAGTACGACATCATACACCTGGCAGACTCGAAAATGCCGAGCTTCAAGAGAGCCTCGAAAGCTTTGAGGGGATAAGAAAAGAACTTGCCGTTATAAAAGATGCGCGACGAGCGAGGTCGGTCCAGCATATCGTTTGGCAACACGTCCGTCCAGAAGTCTTCGACTTCCTTGGACTTGGAGAAGAAGCGGTGCCCGCCAATATCAAAGTGATATCCTTTGTATTTTGCAGTGCGAGCGATTCCACCGACGTAGGTAGGATCCGCTTCCAATACCGTGACACTCACTTGGTTCTGAGACAGTAGAAAGGCAGCGGTAAGCCCCGCCGGGCCGGCCCCAATGATAGCGACGGAGTTGTTGAACTGCATGACGTTAGGCTCACTCATTAGACAGGTGTTTCTAGGGATTCGGAGACGACAGACACATTTTCTGCCTCGGGCGTTTGCAACAGAATGACTGCCAATTGGTCAGAATTACATGGACGGGCTTGCCGGCGCCGCCTGCGAGGATTGGGTGCGTAGTGAAACAGGAGCAGCTTGCGGCTGCCGAAATTCCATAGAAACACTAAGCCCGTTGCAAGTGCCTTGGAAAACAAGTAATGGCAGCTGGCATACTCAGTGAGGCCGTAGATTAGGCCTTGATTCAAGCCGAGTCCCAAGACGCCAAGAGCGGCGAACAGGCCGTATTCCACGAGTCTGTTGTTGAAAGTTCGTTTCTGAAAAACCCAAGTCACGCTTAGCAGGTAATTGGTTGTGAGTCCAAGGACAAATGCCAAGGCGGCCGAGTGCATGTAATAAGCGTGCAAGTGCTCGGTCAGGAAATAAAGGCTGCCAAAATCTACAACAAAGGCCAAGCCGCCGACAAGTGCATAACGCAGCAATTGTATAAACGGACTATCCGTGTTTTGTTTCAAGAATCCTGCGAGCGTGAGAGGAAGCATGATGAACCTGGAGTGCATCCTGGAAGTTAGATTCGTAAGCTGGACAAGCAGGGCGGACAGTGTTGGTGCGCGCCGGAGCTGCGGGTTGGGAACAACTCCGCAACGCGAGGTAGCCCAACTTGACGGACATACTTTGATGACCTGAGGAAGCATTTGCAAAAACTGTACCCCTTCGGCATTTTTTGTGTCATTCACCGATTGGGTGTAATGCATGTTGGCGCATGGTGTTGCGTTCACGCGGGCGCGTGAGCATCACGCGATTTGTAGCCTGGCTGCGCCTGGTGTTGTCAACGCCAAAGATGTGCGCGTAAACGCTGGTTTACATGCGGCCACGCGCCACAATGGTGGGCCGCTTCTGCTGGTGGCGGACTGCTATGCAGGACGTTAGGCGGGCCGGAGGCCGTTGTCCGATGCGCATCCTTGAGTGGCGTGACCAAACGTCATCAGTATCCTGGGTGGGTTCCACTTATCGCCCCAGCGGCTTCGGATTCATAGACGTTGTGCACGGGCAAGTGCTGGAGCTTCAGGACAGTGGCGCCAATCAGGACAATGTAAAAGGGATGTTCCAAGCCCTTCAAACTTACGAACTGGGCGGCCAGCATGAACCCAATGAGCGCTGCGAACACCATGCGAGCAAGGTGAAAGCACCACGGATCGGCTACCGAGCTCCGGTCGCTGGTAAGCGGCCAAAGCCTGACCAAGCACAAGCAGTAAAACGACAGCAGGAGCAATAATCCAGGAAACCCAAGCTCAGCGCCGATTTGGAGCCAAAGGGTGTGCCCTTCCTTTCCTCGTGGGAAACTATATTGCTCTACAATGAGAGGCCAGTGGTCCGGTCCGACGCCTTGGGGATGTTGTAACATACATTGCCAGCATGCCTCCCAGAGCACGAGACGGCTTTGGGAAGACTGGTCCCTGTGTTCGGCATGCGCGAAGGTTGTTTCGAAGCGTTGGGTAACCTCGGGACCCGCCAAGCGAAGGAGGATTACGACCGCTAGTGCGAACAAGAGGTAGTGCTTTGGGTCCTTGGGAATGAGCAGGAACGACACGAAGAGCGTTACGGTCAGAGCTAGCATGCCACCTCGCGAGAAACTGAAAAAAATGGCGTGGGCGATTAGAAGCAACGCCGCAGCCGCCACACTCTTGGCCCACCATCTCTCGGCGTGCAGAAAAAGGAATAGGGCTAACCCTACGCATGTGACCAGTGCGATGGCGTTACAGTTATTGTCCATCAAACCAAAACCTTCTTCCCACAATCGGTTATACCCCGAATAGTAGGCGAGGTTGAATTCGAGAGCGACGTAGCCCTCGCTCAGGACCATGACCCAGGCGAGGAGCTTCACGCGCTGTAGCGAGTCAATCGTGGTAATGCCGACCAGGAAGGGAAGGACGATCTTGGCCTGGGACTCGACAAATCTCATGGATCGCTCGTTATCCGTGCCGAAGGCAATGGCCACAACAGACCACAACCAATAGCCAATGAGGCAATAGACAATGCCTCGGGCTCGGCCAAACTGCCAGGATCCGAAGCCGCTGCCAATCCAACCCAAGAGCAAACCGACGGCCACGATGCGGCTGTAGTTTCCCTCTGGAACTGACCAATACCACATCGATTCGGGTTTGACGATCGCGAAGCAAACATAGATCAACAGCCCCAGGAACGGATTGAACAATGATGCTGTGGCCCCACCGTAGGTCAGAAGATAAGTGAACAACAATCCTTTCATAGCTGGCCTCTTGTGTCCATGCTTGCAGTGGAACCCTTACGGAATGCCCCGGACGATCCGCGGCCCAATCCAGCGCGTCAGACTGACCGGCAGCCGTTGCCACATTCGAATCAATCGCTGGTACTTGGGGTTATCCGGCCGCATTTCCCCGGCGCCGCCCTGGCGCAGGTAGTATTGCCACACGGCAGGGTGCGGACAAGCGCCCCACTGTTTTTTGAAACGGTAGGTGCTGCTGTCCTGGCTGGAGCGGCCAAAATCAAACGTTGCCTGCTGCCGGTCCACGGCCCTCGCGAGCAAGTGCCAGTACATCAGCATGTTGGCGCAGCTCGGCAAGAAAGACCGTAGCGTACTGGCGCTGGGCACCTCTGTGACGCCCCAGCCGTGCAAGAGGAGGGCACCGCCGATCGCCCGGCTGCTGGCCCGGACTATGCAGAGCTCAGCACGCCCTGGAAACTGTTCCAGGAGATTGCGAAACAGGCCTTGCCCATAGACTGGTGTGCCCAGATCGCGCATGTTTTGGCTGAACACCTCGTAAAACTCCGGCAGCTGGTCCAGACCACCCCACGCCACGGTGAAATCCCCCTTCTGGCCTTTGCGGACCTGGCTGCGGACCTTGGCGGGGATCTGCTTCCAGAGCCTGTCGGCCGTGTCGGGCAAATCGAGGCGCATGTGCACTTTAGCACTGGTCGCCTGACCAAGGAGCGCGTGCGGGAAGGGCAGCTCGTTGCGGAGTTCCAGGAAGCGAACGTCGAGCCGGTCGGCCAGAGCCGCGGCTGCTGTCACTAGCTGGGCGGCGCTGGCGTCGTCATCGGCCACGACCCCGCCGTAGTTCAGGTAGGGGAGACTGACCAGGAACCGGCCGAAGAGCCAGCTCCGTACGAAAGCCAGTGGCAAAAGGCCGCGCGTCTGGTTCGCAGTCACGACCTCCAAACAGTACGGGACGTGACGGAGCCCGCGCTCCAGCACCGTCAACCAGGCCGGGTGGCGGCTGAGCGGCACCTTGCCGGATCGAGTGACGTAGGCCGCCAGACGCGACAATTGTCCCAGCAAGTCGGGGCCAGCGTGCAGGCGAACGTCGGTGGTTGAAAGCAGCGGAGCGGCACGCTCGGTGATCATGATACCTCGCTCAAGGACCCCGGCGTGAGGGGCCGGCAGGTGGAGGCCAGGTCCGGCACTGCGATGTCGGCAAACTGGGCGTGTTGCCATTCCCACTGGCGGCGCAGGCCCTCATCCAGGCTGATGCGGGGTTCCCAGCCACAGTGGCGCCGAAGCTTGTTCGTATCCGCCAGCGTGTAGCGCTGATCTCCCGGGCGGGCCGACTCCTGCCGTACACGTGCCCGGTGCCCGGCCAGCGCTTCAAGTTTGCGCAAGATGTCCCAGACACCGGCGGCTTCCCCGCCGCCGACGTTGTAAACCTCGCCCGGTACGCTCTGAACAGCGGCCATCGTTGCTGCTACACAGTCCGACACGTACGTGTTGCCCCGGACCTGCTGGCCGTCACCGTAAACGACGATCGGTTCGTCACGCAGCAAGGCCTTAACGAACTTGAAGTAGCCCATGTCGGGCCGCTGGCGAGGCCCGAACACGGAGAAGTAGCGCAGCACGACGACAGGTAAACCGTGCTCCTCGCCGTACGCCCGGCAGAGGTTCTCACCCGCCAGCTTGGTGACCCCGTAAGGCGAGATGGGCTTGACGGGCAGCGACTCGTCTCCCGAACCGAACCGGCCGTAGACCGACGAGGTCGAGGCGTACAGCATACGGCGCAGGTCGGGGGCTGCATGGCGAATCGCCTCCATGAGGCGCTGCGTGGCCTGGACGTTGCAGGTCCAGTAACCGTCGAAGTCACTCCAACTGCGGACCAGTCCCGGCATGCCGGCCAGGTGAAAAATCACATCAGCGCCGGCCACCAGCGGCTCCAGAGCGTCACTGCGCAGGTCGAGCTGACAGAAGCGGAAATTGGAATGAACCCGCGCTGCGGCCAGGTTGGCTTTCTTGACGACGGCCGGGTAATAAGGGATGAACGCGTCCACGCCCGTCACCTCGTGACCGGCGGCCAGAAGTCCTTCGCACAAGTGGGAGCCGATGAACCCGCCGGCACCGGTAACAACGCATTTCATGTTCGAGATCTCCTTGCCGCAACGCTCCGAATATGGGGACTGGCTCCGGGTCTTCAAGGCGCCGGGCCCCTTTTCAGAGCGCCTGTTAGTTCCTGCCCAGCAAGCTGTCATACAAGGTTCGCATTTTGTGCATGCGCGAGGCGAAGCTGTATCCAGTTGCCACCGTGCGCCGCCCTGCCGCCTGCATGGCGCGGCGCAGCACGTCGTCGCCGAGCAGCCGCGCCAGCGCTCCGGTCAGGTCGTCGAGCGATCCCGGTTCCACCAAGAGCCCATTTTCTCCTTCTCGGATCAAGCGCGGGACACCGGCCACCCGCGTTGCTACAACGGGCACTTCGAGGGCCATGGCTTCCAGCACCACGTTAGGCAGCCCTTCGCGGATGCTGCTCAGGGCGTAGACGTCCATGGCCTCGTACAAGGGCATCATGTCGGGGCGATATCCCAGCAGGTGGATGCGCTCGCACCGACCCAGTTCTTGGATCAGCGTCTGCAGGCGAAGCTTTTCGTCGCCCTCACCCACGATGATCAGGCCAAGGTCCATGCCGTGGCGGAGCAGCCGGTCGGCCGCGCGGATCAGAATGTCGAACCCTTTCTCCGCCGACAGCCGGCCGACGGCCCCTATCAGCAAGCGATTGGGTGGCAGGCCTAGCTTTTGCTTGGCCTTCCGTAAGGCGGTTTTCCGGGAGTATTCTTTGATGTCGATGGCATTTTCAAGCAGGACGCAACGGTCCGCGGGGACCCCACTGGCCAGACAACGCGCGCGGAGATCGTCGGAGACGCAGATGACAAGTTCGTAACGGCGCAGGCAGACGCGATCGATCAAGTAGTACAGCGGGGTCCGCCGCGTCTGGTGCACCCAACCGTGGACTGTGGTCACCAAGCGCATTGGCCAGAAGCGCGCCAGCAGCAATCCCACGGCGTTGCTCTTGTAATCGTGACCGTGCCAGATCTGCACGCGCTCGCGCCGGCACAGGGCGAGGAGCTGTCCGATCACTTGCCAGTCCCACGGTCCGCGGTCAGGGACCGACACGAGGGGCGCCTGGAAGAGTCGGGCTTTGTGGCGAAGCTGCTCGAAACCGGCATCCCAGGGCGGGTGCATGTAGGCGCAGATCATCCGGTAACCGTCCGCGCTGAGGTAGCGCGGGGAATTGAGGATGGTCTTATCGGGACCACCGCCCGAGCCGTTGACGACACGGGTGTCAAGCACCACTGGCATACGGGACATGGATTATCTGCTAAGTAAGTGACCAACTCTCGAAGCGGCTTGCTTTGTCTGCCCAGGTTTCCCCAGCCAACCGGCGCCGCGCCTGGCGCTGGTCGGACGGCAGGCCTTCGGCGAGCCGGAGGCGCACGAGCCGCGCGAACGCCTCGGGCGTGTTGGCCAGATCGAGACAATCCGACCAGGCGCGGTTGGCGGGCAGGTCGCGAACCACGACGGGGCGGCCCGTGGCCAGGTATTCCTTGAGTTTGAGCGGTTGCATGGCGCGCGTCACTGGGAGATCCGCATAGGGCATCATCAGCACCGCAGCCGCGGCGGCCAGGTGGGGCAGCGAGTCAAACGGCAAAGGAGGAACATGAACGACGCGGGGAATCTCGAACAAGGACGGGTCCGGATCGGACTGCGGACCGACAAGCACGACGGTCCCGCCCTCCAGATCCATTACCAGTTGCCTCACGAAGGCGACATCCATGCGCCGGTCGACCACGCCCCAGAAAACAATCAGGGGGCGCGGCAATCTGTCTAACGATGGCAATGCCCGGGCGCTGCCATTGACTGCCCAGAAACCGGGCTCGATCCCGTGGGTCAACAGGTGGACCGGACGACCCTGTCGGGCCAGCTTGTCCTGGAGCGTTTCGCTGACAGCAACCAAGGCATCTGCACGCCGGATCAACCGCTCCTCTGTCCGCCGTAAAGTCGCTTGGGCGAGGCCAGGCCATTCGCCGAAATCGTCAACGCAGTAATAAACCCAGCGCTGGACGGGGAGCAGGCCCATGAGGTCGGAGACAATTGGCAGCGTGGTCACGGCGATAGGTGGAGCCGGCAAAGACCGGACAAGCGGGGCGAGCTGGCGGAATAAGAGCTCGCGGTTAAGCGCCTGGTCGAACTGCCGGCTGATCCAGGGCCACATCCGGGGATTGAGCACGCGCAGGTTGGCCGGCAGCGGCTGTGCAGCCCGCGGCCGCTGCGCCCAATCGGAGATCTTTTCGAACCCCCGCCGCAGCGTGGCGAGGTTCAGTCGGGGCTCGCGGGTGCCGATGGTGTTGACCCAGTACACCTCATGCCGTTCGAGCAGATGACGCACCAGGTGCTGACAACTGGACGGATGGCGTCCCCAGTCGTCGGCGAAAACCAGCAGCGGAGGCCGGCGGCGCGCGAGCATGTCAGCTCCCAAGCATTTCCTGGTAAAGTCGAAGGTACTGGCCATGCATCTTGGTTTCCGAAAACAACTCCGATGTCCGCGCACGGCCCGCCTCGCCCATCTGACTGCGTAGCCCTGGGTCGTCGGCCAGCCGCAGGACAAGCTCCGCGAGGTGCGCGTCGTCCCCTGCGTCGGCGAGCAGACCGGTCCGGCCGTCCTCGATTACCTCCGGCACGCCACCGACAGCGGTTGCGACAGCAGGTAGTCCGGCGGCCATGGCTTCGATCACTGTCAAGGGGATGCCTTCGCTGATGCTGGTGAGCAGGAACAGGTCGGCGGCTTGCAAGAGTCGTGCGACGTCCCGGCGCAAGCCGAGCAGAATGACGGCTTTTTCCAGGCGGTGCTGTCGGATGTACTCGCGAATCGCCGGCAACTCAGGCCCCTCTCCGACCAGGACCAGCCGCACGGGACAACGGCCGGCCAGGCGCTCGACGGTCCGGAGCGCCGTGGTGTGGTCTTTGAGGTAATCGAGCCGGGCCACCTGAAGGATGACCAGATCCTCGGGCTCGACCCCCATGTCATGGCGCACCGCGGCACGGTCCGGCCTGCCGTGGGAAAACGGGGCGAGGTTGATCCCGTTGTAAATGACCCCAACACGTTCCGGCGGAATTCCTTCGTTGAGGATGAGAGCTTGTCGCACCGCGCCGCCGACGCCGACCACCCTGTCGCGCCGACCGAGGAGCAGGCGATTGGCAAGAATCCGTTTGCGACGCGGATAGTCCGGATAATGCCGACCGTGTTCGGTGAAAAGAACTGGCGGCCGGTGGCAAAGTAAGCGAGCCGTCACGCCGTAAAAAAAAGGTGTGTACTGGTGAGCATGGATCAGGTCCACCCGTTCCCGGCGGAGCAGTTCCGCAAGACGGCGAATACAGGCCCAGTCGAGTCCGGGGCGGCGGCCCAGGACATGGACTGTGAAGCCTTCGCCGACGAGTTGCCAACCCAGTGCGCCGAGGTCGTCAAGGCAAATGAACAGAAACCGGCAAGAACTCGCCAGCTGCCGGACCATCTGGGCCGCCAGCACTTCTGCCCCTCCAACCCACAGACCATGCAGGATGTGCGCCACAGTTGGCCTGACCGAGGGCAAAGATCGTCGAAATGCCGCGCGACCCCGGAACAAAGGGGCGGTGGATTCGGCTGTGCTCGTCAATGTGTCGGAGGTCGCCTTGATCATCGGCCCAATGCCCGGGAGCCAAGTGTGCGCCAGAACCGAGGTCTCGCCAGACACATCACGGCTTTGAACAGCCCACGGAGTGTTTTGAGTTTCGCGAGAACACGGGCCTTTTGCGGGATGAAATCTTGCGGCTTCCCGAAGTCATATCCGTCGGGCCCTCGTGGTTTGTCACACGCCGATTGATGCCGGAAGTAACAGTCCCGGAAGCCTTCCACCAAAACCAGGGCGACGGCCCGCGTCACGTGCCGCGATTCAAACGCCAGCAGGTCGCCCCAGGCCCGTTTGGCCAGTTCCGCACCTCGGCGGAGCAACCGATCACGCAGCGGCTCGCCAGCATAGGCAGCGGCCAGGCGAAAGACGTTGGCTTTCCGTAGTTCCTGCGCCGCCCAGGTCTCCGTGGGGAATTCCAATTTCTCAGGGTGGGCAAAATAGGGCTCTTCATGGTCGAGAATCCAACCGGCGTAGTGCAGCAGGCTGGCCCGGCCGTAGGCATACATGCGATCCAACTCGCCCGCTTCTGCCTTAAGGTCCAGGAAACGCGCCAGGACGGCAAAAAACACGGTGTAGGACCAGCGCTTTTCCACGTCGAGCAGCTGGCGGGCGGCGATATTATCGGCGGGGTGCACCGAGCGGCGGATCAGCTCTTCGGCCTTGTCGAGATAACACCGCGTGCCGCTGGCCAACCAGGCGTCCAGAAGAGCGTTGATGGAGTTGGCACAGCCGCGTCCAGGCCCATGGTAATAGCCATCGCGCGTTTTGCTTGCCAATCCCGTGGGACCGTCGTCGATGAGGCCCAGCAGATTTTCGTTGCTTGCGTCCATGGCGATGACCCAGTCAGCGAGACCGAGGACCGCGGCCTGCGCCTGGGGATCGCCTGTGAGAAAATAATAATGCAAGAGGCCAGTCGTATAGTTGTGTTCGTTACTCGGGCCGCCGCCGTAACCGCTTGGAGCATTAGCCGGACAATTGCTGCGGGAGTAGGTGCGATGCGTGCATGTGGCTGCGTCTCTATAGTGGTCGGTGAGCCAAAACAATCCGCCGTTGTACGCTGGCCGGTCTTTGCTCGCGTGGTAGATGTCAATGTCGATCACGTGCCGAGCAAGTGGATCATACAGTACTTGCCAGCGCGTTTCGTCCGTGCTCAGGCACTGCAGGATGGCCCCGTAAATCAGGTCATACTGGTTGTTGAAGTGGGAAACGACCGGCTTTGGTCCCGTATAATAGGCATTTTCGTGGTCGGCATAGACTTCCCCGAAGTGCCTCCAACCGTATTCGTCAATGATTTCTCTTCTGGCAAACAGATTCTTATTTCCGTCGAGGATTTCCCTCACGTATGCTGCCAGATTCCCTCCAAACTCCATAGACGCGTCGACGACGCACGGCAAGACGCCTGTTGAGCTGTACCATTTCGCCGAGGCGAAGAGCTGTGCGGGCTGGTGGACCCAAGGAAAAGGCACCGGATCTCCAGAAGCGGGCGGCCCAAAATGCAACCAGACGGTGTGCGTTTTCTGCTCGCCGCCTTGGAGCTCAAAGAGGTCGCCCCATTGCCTGGGAAAAAGCCTGACTCGCAACTCCCCCGCTTCCACTTCCAGCGCTTTCGGAAACTGCTGCCAGAATTCAGGGACGGCTCCCGTTACCGTGCCACTGCTCCCCTGAATCGAGACGACGGGATTCGCGCGCAACCCGAACTCTTCTTTACCCTGTCGCCGCAACCGATACCCGCGAAA
>Ga0207099_1161_pt1 | contig 12878 bp, 10 predicted proteins | sample Alteio_BWMinHeat_85_FD_153521 | JGI IMG/M metagenome (GOLD analysis project Ga0207099, IMG submission 153521) | Enriched cells from forest soil in Barre Woods Harvard Forest LTER site, Petersham, Massachusetts, United States -... | ecosystem: Environmental > Terrestrial > Soil > Temperate forest >... | reverse complement strand
AAAAGTCCGCGTAGGGGGTCTGCCTTGGTCTTGCCGGTCTTGTGTACCCTGGCAATGACGGGCGGAGCAGTCTCGACGCGCCACTCACGGCCCTGAGGATCTGATTCAAATCAACGGCGGCGAGCTTGATGTGCGCATTTTTCAACGCGGCGTCCACGCGGTCGCGGAAGACGTTGTGATCCTCGAAGAGCGTGTCGCCGAGTGCTGAGCGCAGCTTCATGGCAACGTCAACCAGACGGCCGTCACGCTCCCAAGTTTTGGGGTCGAGGAGCTTCTTTCGATTCTTTTCGGGCAGCCCTTTCTTTCCGCTGCCGCCCTCTTCATCGTCGCCTTCGGCTTCGTCGTTGCCCCAGTCTGCCAAGCGCTTCTCCAGTGCGGCGGAAACTTTGGAGAACTGGGTGTAGAGGTCGTCGCTGAACTCCTCGTAGAGCGCCGCGCGAATGTCCTCGTCACTTGAAGTGAAGCGCAGCGTCTCGATGGCCTTGAGCGACAGCTGGCTATACAGACGCAGAGGGCGTTCGACCGTCACCTTTCGGTAACCGAAAGCGGAGTTGCGGAAGATCTTCGATTCTGGCGTTTCCTCGAACTCCAGGAACGTGCGGCTGATACGGTCAATGTCCTCAGGGGAAAGTTCGCAGTTCTTCTTGCCAAGGTTCTTTCTCAGCGGCTTGAACCACTTGGTGGCATCGATCAGCTGAACCAATCCTTCGCGGTGGGCGGGTTTTCGGTTGGAGATCACCCAGATGTAGGTGGCGATGCCGGTGTTGTAGAAGAGGTTGAGGGGCAACGCGACGATGGCTTCGAGCCAATCGTTCTCTATGAGCCAACGGCGGATGTTGCTCTCACCTTGCCCCGCATCGCCCGTGAAGAGCGACGATCCGTTGTGCACCTCGGCAACGCGGCCGCCGAGCGCGGACCGGACATTCATCTTCGACGCCATGTTGGCGAGAAACAGCATCTGTCCGTCGCTCGAACGGGTGACGAGCGACAGTTCCTCGCCGTTGTGGATCACCTTGAAACGCGGATCGCGCATTCCGTCTTTGCCGCCCATCGCCTCAAGGTCCTTCTTCCAGCTCTTCCCGTAGGGCGGATTGGAAAGCATGAAATCGAACTCCTGCGCCGGGAAAGCATCGTTTGAGAGCGTTGACCACTCCGCGCCGCCGACGATGTGGTCGGCGCTCTCGCCTTCACCTTTGAGCAGCATGTCCGCCTTGCAGACAGCATATGTCTCGGGGTTAATCTCCTGGCCATACAGCAGGCACTTGACCTGTTGAGCACGCTTCGCGGCAATGGCGGTGAGCGTCTCCTCGCCCACGGTGAGCATGCCGCCCGTGCCGCAGGCGCAGTCGTACAAGAGATACGTGCCGGATTTGATGTCGGCCTCGATGGGCAGGAACACGAGGTTCGCCATCAGTCGTACCGCGTCTCGTGGCGTCCAGTGCTCGCCCGCTTCTTCGTTATTCTCCTCGTTGAACTTGCGGACCAGTTCCTCGAAAACCGTGCCCATAGAATGGTTGTCGATGCCGACCGGTGAGAGATCAATATTGGGGTCGAGAAACTTGCTGATGAGGGTTCCGATTGCGTCGGCCTTGGAAAGGGTTGAGAGTTGGTTACGAAACTTGAAATTGTCGAGAATGTCCTGGACGTTCGGTGAGAAGCCGTTGAGGTAATCCTCGAAGTCGGCGAGCAGTTGCTGCTGGCTGCCACGGGACTTCAGATCGCGCAGTGTGAACTTCGAGGTATTGTAGAAAGCCTGGCCCGCAGCGTCAGCAAGTGCGGAACGTTGTTCGGTGATCTGGGCCTCGTCGAGCACCTTTTTGGCGTCGAGCACAGCCTGCTTAGTTGGTTCCAACACAGCGTCCATGCGCCGGATAACGCACATCGGAAGGATCACATCCGGATACTTGCCGCGCTTGAACAAGTCGCGCAGAACATCGTCGGCGATGCCCCAGATGAAGGAGACGATTTTGTTGTGCGTTGCCTGGTCCACGATTGCCTTCGCCTCCAGATTTAGGTGTCCACGGTAGTCTACAGGTGTCCAAATCAGTCCATGAGGCAAAAGTGACGCTGTGTTTCATTAAAATGATCCTCGATCTACCGAAGATCATCAAACATAACCAGCAACTCTACATAAAGCCTTTGAGCCGTTCCGGAAAAGTAACAGGGCGATGCCAACGGCATTGATGAATTCCGGTCGGAGCATATTTATTTAAGTAAAGGCGGTAGCCGGTAAAGACACACGAATTGCAGAACGGGGAACACACTTCACGTTAAGGGCAGACGATGAAAGACAAAAAGAATCCGGGAGGTGAAGACGATCTACGGGAAAAACAGCAACAAACAGGACCGGAAGAAATTCGCTCTAATACGCCACCGCCCGTTCCCGCTAGTCCGTCACTAACAGAAGATATTTTTGATCAACCGATTGTTGCAATTAAACGAATGGGAGCGGATGGAATCTGGGGAGATACAGTCAAAGTTAATTGCGAGAACGGCGAGATTTTTAAGATTGCTATCGTGGGTGCCGGGCAGGGCAATCCTGAGAAACAACGTATTGATCAACTTCGACGTAAGAATCGGGCGAAGGAAAACAAAAAGAATCGGAAAATTGCAAAGGATCTACCGAAAGGACAGTTGGCACTCCCGTTTAACACACCGCCGCCTCGAACTGATTTAAAGATCCGCACGTAATGCGAAGAACCAGCAGAAATAAGTGGAGAGGTTGAGGGAGTGTGGCCGGTACCCATCCACACCGCGGTGGTGCTGGAATACCTCCCTCAGCAATTCGCTCGGCTACGCTACGGAGATTTAGAGTACAACGCATTTGCGCTGCGGTAGGATGAAACGCAAATTTCATATCTCGCCATCAAACGCATTCATGATTCAGACCGCAGAATCCCGGCATATGCCAAACCGTATTGGTTTCCGCATCGTAGAAATTCGAATTCAGGCGCCATTCATGCAGCGGTTCTAAACAGGCAGCACAACGATTGTCGTTTGCACACTTGCAATGCACCGGTACGACCCAATTCGGACTATAGGGATTAGGATCGAGGCATTCACCTCGCCACCCAGCGCACAATTCGCATCGTAAAAGTCCCATCGGTACGCTACCGGATTGAACACCGCCCAGCCGTTTGAGTTCTTCCGCTCCCGCCGTGTGCCCGCCTTTCTTTAGATCGCCCGTGATAAAACCGCCAGACCGTCGTCGCCGAATATGATCCCGAAGTTCTTTTTCACGGCTCTCAAGATCGGCTGAGCGTGGAACGGCGGACGATATCTTCAACCGATCAGAAACTAAATTACCGCCGAACGGTGCAATGTCCTGCGCGTGTCTGGAACCGTCCGGCTCAAAGTAAGTACATTGATCGTTGGCCAACACGAGACATGTATGAAGTCTGTTTGCCGAGAACTGTGAGCAACTCCATTCCAATAACTTACGCTCTGTGGCATCTGGCAAAACGATGACGTGAGACAGCGCCGGAACAATTCGAGTGACAAGGTACGGGAAGCCTTGAAACCGGAGGGAATGATCGGGTCGATGCTGAGACATTGGATGCGCTCCTTCTTTTTGTCGGATACGCATCAAGGACAACAAAAAAGCCGCCACATCATCTGTGACAGCGCGTGGAGAAATTCAAACAATCGTTTGCACATCCGCCAAAATTTGACGAAAGCACCGTGTCTCCACGACCGGTTGCCGGGTTCGAATAACGAACCACTCTTGATGCTGGCTCTATTGAACCAGAGATCGGCAGGGGAAATCAATCATTCCCAGTATGGCTTTTCGAATTGGTTTCGAAAATCGCGCGAAGGGGAGAAGTGGCGTGAAGGAGTATCCAGCCAGTTCCACCGTCGCGATTATGCGTGGCGTCAGAGGCTCTGGCGTAAAATGTGACGTCCCGGAATTCGAAAGAGGCGGACTGAAGGGAGTTTCTCGTGAGTGAAAAGACATGGTGGGAGTCGATAAAGGTTCAAGGCCACCAACTCGTTGCTAAAGTCAAAGAACTCATAGAAGAGGGCAATGTCAGGCGGATTGTTTCATCAAGTGGTCGAGACGCTCCCGAATTCCCATTAATCCGGATTTATTCTCATTTCTCCGGCCCCACAAATCGCCGGAACCAGCACAGGAATGCCTGATGGTCCGCCTGTTGCCGAGTTAGACCAGCGTTGAATTCCAACAACGCGGCACGCTCTTCGATCCACTCCCAACTATCAGCCTCGGTCACTCCTGGACTTTGGGTGGGTGGGACCGGTGTCGCCGCCAGGTATGCGATGACTTCGCTTTTACGTTCCTTGAGTCGTCGCTTTAATTCAGGCGATATCTTGCCGGATGGCGAAATGACCAGGTCAGGCGGCTCGGCTCGGAGCGTCGCCCCGGCAGCGTGCACCTCGTCGATTAACCGCTCGGCGATCATATCCGTTCCTCCGTTTCTTGTGAATTTACCCCCGTTGAGCCATTTTCGTGTTGTCGTGTATTTTCAACACTTTTGCACCCTGCACCCTGCTGCACCCTGCTCATGTAATTTTCAGGAAAACAGTCCGTTTTCTTAGGAGTTATAGGCGCAGGGTGCGCAGGGTGCAGAGTGCAGATTTTGTATCGGCGCTGCATCCGGTTGTTCCTCGTATGGACGTCGAGCACTTCCTCCTCGGTTCGGTCCACAGCAAACCCGTCAACCTCGATCCGGTCTCCAGGGAGGGTTCGATAACACTGTTTCATCAATGTGCCGACATGTTGACGCGCCTGTTTTTCCTCTGTTCCCGGGCGCAGTCCTGGAAGATCGATGTCGTTCTCGTTGCAAATATCCACAACAGCCGAAGCGGATAGTTGCTGATCCAACCGCCCGTCCTTCTCGGCGGCGAGACAAACACGACGCAGCCATACTAATGCCGGACTACTGACTCGGACCTGCGCCGCCTGATGACCATCCATCAAGGGAGCCGTCTCGAAAATGTTCTCGACGATCCATCCGAGCGACCCGGCCCACACTCGGAAGTCATGTTGCGGGTTGTCGATTTGCGGACACCCCGCCTCCGCCCAGGCACGGATGACGGCAAACACACATCCTAGGTAGTACGAGGGGTTCTTAGTGACTGCGCCTAAGGCATCGCCGCTGAATCGATATCCCTCCGGCTGTTTCCGAATCCGGCAGATCGAAGATCGATTGGCCGTGTCCCGCGTTGTTTCAACGCCATTTGATGTCAGCTGAAATGTGACGGCTGTGGCATCTACCTGCACCTCACCGCGGTGGGGAACACGGACGGATACCGGTTCGCCCCACGTGATAACGCTTTCCAGGTATTGCGAATCCAACCGGCCACGTAAGTTATCCAGTGAAATGAATGGCCTGCCGCTCAACAATGCTTGGCCGAGGGATTCGTCGAACGACCCAACGCCGCCAATCTTCACCGTGACTTGGTAAGGTTTCTCGGAATAGATCCCGTGTGTGATCTTATTTCGATACCCCTTACCGGCTTGGCTGTGGTCGGCCTCGCCGACATCAACGGGACAAAATCCTTTGATCCACCCCCCCTGTACCAGCGCCGGGGTTACCATGGCGGCTAACGCTCTCGATTCATCGCCTGGGGTCATGAAAAGAAAATCCGCGAGTAACGCACGGAGTGCCGGAGCCGCCTCACGAATATTGATAAGCGGGGGCTCCACCTTGGTGATAACGAGGATTCCCCCGCACTGACTGTGATATCCCTCCCTTAAAACGATAGTCCTATCCGCCTCCTGTATGATAACGGGAGATCGGGTCACCAGCCGTATCGGCGGCAGCATCTCGACGGCCTCCAGCGTGGCTAAGAGGGCCTTCGCCTTGTCCAGTGTGCAACGCTTATCTTTCAATACCAGTTCGCCATTGTGGATCACGTAACCGAACACTCTGTCGCTGAACCGATCCAGGCGCGACACGAAGGCCTCTGGCGTCAAAACCCGCAAACCGTCTTCAATCAACTCGACGACGGAATTGCCTCGCATAAAAAAACGCCCAGTTTTTGCTAACACTGGGAAGATGGTCTTAGCCGATTCGCAAAAGTCGAAATAGTCACTCGGCAGGATAATTCCACCTGGCGGTATTCGCCGCGTACCAATCGCGTCGGTGGGAGTGCCAGTATCCGAGTCGCTTCCCGCTGAGTTATCGGCATTGCTCGGCTGCACCGGAAGCCCAAACGCCCGAAGTATCATCGGCTGATCGCATTTGCTGTTGCAATTCACCTGATTCGTCGAAGGATTGTAAAACAGGCCGGTGTTGCCTTCACCATCATGACAAATACCTCGGCAATCCCAGTTGCCCTTCGCATTTTTCCTGGCGGTTTCATGTGCGATGATTCTCCGCCCCAACTCAGCCCGTAAGGCGTCCCAGGTGGCGAAGCCGCCGTTACTGCCCTGATCGGTTTTCATGTTTTCCTGTCTCGGGGCGGCCGGAAATGCTGCCAGCATTTCAACAATCGTGTATGTGCGCTCTGGATCGAACTGCACAACTCGTACTGGCGTCCGCGTTCCCTCCTTCGCAATGTGACCGAAGCCCGGAAGTCGCATCACACGTGAAGGGTTTTTGATAGACGTGTCTCCACCGAGGTATGCAATCAGACGGTTCTGCACCTCAATCCAGTTCGCTCGATCGACGTCACCATGGAGCCGCCAGTAAGCGTGAACACTGCGTGCCGTCTGCGCACGGGCCGTTGTCGGCAGTGGGCAAGCATCAAGCTTCCGGTGCTGTTCCTCGAACGTATGTGTGTCGGACTCGGCAAAACACGCGTTATAACGAACAATCTCGGCATCAGAATCCCCGCCGTAGTTGATGACGGAATAGATTCCATTCTTTCGGTTTTTTGCGGCAAGTTCTTCGAGAAGCCCCCTGCCGTTTTGAAGTTCTCGAATCGTGCCGTAATGCTTAGACGCCTTGCCTTCCACGCCCTTCGGCGGAAACGTCCGAAAACAAATGCGCTCATCGTCACGGAAGAACAATTTGAGGAAACCGCCAGCACTTACCGATGGAGTGGTCATTAATTCCTTTCCACCTGCTTACGGTGTCCGGTGAAACGCTTCGACCCCGCGGGGCAGGCGCTGGCTTCGATTCGGTCGAGCATCCGCCGGATTGCCGCAGCCGCAATCGCAATCGCAATTTCGCGGTCGGTCGGTGCGGGGCGGGCGTGGATTCTACACGACCGCCGGGGCCGGAGCGTGCTTGTACCTTCCTGCCAGGAAAGACCGCAATAACGGAAATACTCACGCTCAATATCGCGACAGCGTGCTTACGTCCTCAAGCCGCAGTCCAGGTGCCGTATCGAGTAGCTGATAAAGTTCTTCTTCGAAAAAGAAGATGTTGCGTCCGAGCCGACGGTGCGGAACCTGTCGGCGCTCGACGCCTTTTCTCACTGCGGCTTCCGTTTTGTCGAGGATCTGCGCGGCCCTGCCGATCCCACATTTAGTTAACTTGGCTGGCGCTACCTGTCGCATCACATTGACCTCCATTCCGATATCTCTCGACTTTTTACATCGAATAAAGGAGGCTGTCTACCATACAATGGATACTTAATAAGTTGCCAATGAGTTGTACCTAATTGAAGGGGAAAGCCGAATGGAGAAGATAGGAAAAGACCCAAGCATGCGCGAATTGTTTTTGCTTCGCAATGAAGCGCGAGACAGACTCATGGAGTTCCTCAGCGGGATCTCGTCATGGCCAGAACGTCAGAAGTTTTCTCACTTTCTCAAGGGATCTGATGCAAACCTGAAACGATTTGATGACCTCGCAGAGAGTCTTAAAGAAACTCTTGCGCTGATCGATAGCGCCGCCTTAAAAGACAAGAAGTACTTCTATAAAGCAAATCTCGTCGATGGATGGGAGGCGGCACGACCGGCCGAGGAGTATCTTTCTGCTTTCTTTAGTCTACTCGAAAAAACCATCAGCGCCACTACTGCGCTATCCGCAGACAGCGAGGAACTCAGAATTCTCGGAGACGCACTGAATATGCCCAGTTGTAATGTTGGGTGGAATGAAAAAACTCGCACAATCGTGACCGAAGCATATGGTCCCCGCGAAGCTGGCGAAAGTCTCATGGCTTACATCAATCAGATTGCAAGATGTGGGCCGGTCCACGCTTCATGCGCTGACTGTGGTGTCATGTTCATGCGCAAGAAGGGGGAACGCCAGTCCTGCGAACCTTGCAGCCGACGGCACCAGACTTATGCGTACCGCAAACAATATCTTCTCGCGAAGAAGAAGGAGTACTACCAGCGAAACAAGACGCGTGATGAAGAAGAGCGCAGTGCTCTTCAAGGAGCAAAAACAAAGAAAGGAGCATATGACAAGGAATAAACCGGATAAGAACAAATGGCCAGCCAACCTTTGCAAACGCGGGAATTCATGGATTCTCGATTTCATCTATCGCGGGCAGCGATACACCGAAAATCTCGGCCCCGTGTCGAAGACGGTCGCTAAAGAAAGGGCTGTAAGCCGTAAGGTCGAAGTTGCAGAAGGTCGCAGACTCGTCGACGGCAAACGCTGGGATGGCATCCAATGGATCGCAGATAATCAAAATACAATCGGCGATCCGGCGTTCACCGACGCCATGAAGCAGTACCTGGAATTCTATAAGGCAGAAAACGCGCCCTATACCTATCAGAAGTACGCTCTGCCTGCGTCGAAGAACTTGCAGGCTTACTTTGGGAGATATCGTCTTTCGCAAATCTCGCTCTTGCTCATTGAAAAATACAAGCGCGACCGGAAAGCCAGCGGCAAAGCTGATGGAACAGTCAATCGAGAATTGACGTTGCTCAGACACTTCTTCAACAAGTGCATCGATTTTCAGCTCGCCCGATCCAACCCATTCCGTGTTGTTCTTTCTCTGGAAAACGGTACTCACCGTGTTCAAAAAGTAAGACTGTATAAGGAGCACGGTCGAGAACGCTACATCACCGAAGAAGAATCCGGACGCCTTCTGTCAGCCTGTAATGCCGACCTTAGGCTAGTTGTTCTTACCGCAATGCATACAGGCTTCCGCAGTTCGGAGTTAAAATCGTTGCAATGGTCGGATATCGATCTCGTGAATGGCACAGCAACAGTTCGTAGCCGTTATTCAAAAAATGGGGATCCCCGCCATGTTCCGCTTACGGACGATCTTGCGCGGGGGTTCAGAAGGCTAAAGGAAGCGCGTAATCCAAGTCAGAGCGACTATGTATTCATCCTGAATGGTCAGAGGTGGAAGTGCTGGAAGGAAGCCTTTCGTGGCGCAGTCGAACGCGCCGGACTGACGGACTTACGGTTCCACGACCTTCGACATGTTTTTGGAAGTAATCTCGGCATGGCTAACACGAACCAGAAGGCGATGATGGAACTGATGGGCCACCGGGATCCGAAAATGACGCTGCGATACACACACTTGTCGGTAGACTACAAACGGCAGGCCGTCGCCAAGCTGCCATCGTTTGGAGCCGGAATAATGGACAGTCACAGCAAATTTCACAGCAGCAGGATCGCGAGAAAGTGGTAGGATTTTCTAAGTAGTTTTCTTTTCAACGCCGCCGGAGTGGCGAAATTGGCATACGCATCAGACTCAAAATCTGACGGGACCTAGTTCCGTGGGGGTTCAAGTCCCCCCTCCGGCATTTTTGCATCTCTATAATCAATTAGTTACGGGTATTCGTGTGCAAGTTGTGACCAATCCGCTGCGCACGAACATGAGATTTCCACTATAAAACCCTGAGCATCTGACGTTTCGACAATAGAGCCTCAGTCGGCTTTTGTGACCAAGCCTCGCCTTAGCTTCCGTGCCTCTATTCGGAGATCGTTGTCCTCAGCCCGCCTCGCAGCGGCCTTCATTCTTGCAGACGGGGCGGCAGCTGTCCTCCTGATCGGGAAAGACTGCGGTTCTGCACGCAGAGCCCGTCATGAACAACGCGTGGGGGCCGGAATCCTCCCGCGAGGGGAGCGCGAGACTTCGCACCCCCCGCTCTGCGAAGCATCCGTCGAGAATCACACAATTCAACCAAGTGTGGCGCTCATTGGGCGGAACGAGCGATGCTATTTGAGAACGCGCCGATAGTCCTGTTTGGCGTGGATTATTCGTTCGATGCCCACACCGCCCCGTCGTGGTTTGTAAGCGATGAGATACTCTTCGAATTCGCGGATACGCCATATGCGAACGCCCGTATGTTTCCGTTGACGAACTTTTGCCGGCGCACCCATGTGGGGCATCTCGGCCAGTTGGGCGTAGGCGGATTCAACAGCCTGGCGAAATCGTTTCGCTACATCCAGACCTGCGTTTTCAGCGAGGTAAACGTAGTGAATGATGAAGTCCCGCCGAGCGGCAGGACGCTGGACGGCGCGAGCCATCGCTCAAGACGATTTCGGTCTTTTGCGTGCCAATTCGAGAGCCTCACGTTCCATGGCATCGAAGTCCTCTTTGGAGGCCGACACGTAATCGCCACTTTTCACGGCTTCATCAAGGAGCACTTCCAAGCGCCGATCAAAATGCTCGTCAAGCGGGAGAACATCTCCACGCTTAAGCCGCTCGAAGATCGCCGCTTCCGTTTCAATCAACTCGGCAACGAAGGCGTCAGGGTCGGCATACCGTCCGGAATTCACCTGCTCGTCAACGAAGTCTTTCAGAGAATCGGGAAGATTAACTTTCATGCGTCCTCCTTGTCTCCATTCTAACCGGTTGTTGGCTTTCCCTCAGCGGACAGTTTCGCGGCGGCCTGCATTCTTGCACGCAGATCTGCAGCGGCGGAGGGCAAGAGCGAAAGAGTAAAGATGATGAATAGAATTGCATTTCGAAGGACCCTCGTCGGCAGGCCAGCGGCGATTCACTAGTCTAGTGCTTTTCCCTGGCTAAAACGTGTTCTTATGTGCGTCAAACGTAGCTGCGAACGACGCTGGAAACTCCGCCTTGTCAAAGAACAAAAAGCCGTCCTGTGGGGGTGCACCTTCATCCATCAAGCGGAAAGCAGTATGCAAGATCGCTAACCATTCCCTTTCCCGACTCTGTTGCTCGTTGCGGGTATTTTGCTCAAGGGCTTTAAGTAAATCGATTGTTAAATCAACTTAAAATACCTGCAGTTTTACTGACCGGAATCTGAGAGTCAATCAGCGCTTACCGAACGTGTCGGAGGGCCGTGTAACATCACGCCCCCAACGCAGACGATTCTCTGATTCTACGCAGGGTTTGACAAAGTTTTATGTTCAGATGCAATAAGAGATACGACGCCAATCCACAGCACAACCAAAACCAAGTTGGATGCGGCGTAAGTTTTGACCCCGAAGTGAAATCGCGTACCGACGAATACCAAACACGCCGCAAGCACATCACCGATACGCCAGAAAAACGCATCGATAGCAGCCTTGGCTTTATACTTCGCCTCCCGGCTCGTGATTAGAAACAGCGCGTGCCGTGCCGTGTTCTGAATCGAATAGTCTGTCCCATTTTCCAAAACCTTTGCGATCCGTACGAAAGCCAGCAACGGTGCGACGGCGACCAGTCCATATGCGAGAAGCGCTATTGAGGGAAGTACAAATAACGAACCACGAACGCCGATAAGTTTGAATAATCGTGATACGACCAACAGTTGAAGGAGTATTCCCGTTAAGTTTACCCAACCAAAAAATGTGCCGTAGAACTCCCCGATGTATGCCGTTTTCTGTGCAGACGAAATTATTCCGGCGTTGGCCATTCGGTCCGCCTCGTTGACGACGAGCTTACTCAGCATGAACTCTCCAGTCGTGTTCACCACGTTCAGGACGATCATGAGAATCGCAATCCAAAACAGATACCGGCTATGCAGGATGATCCGGAACGCTCCTTGTTTATTCAGTGGCTTTTGCGCAATAGCGTGACCGTCCTTCCGAAATGCCTTGGGAAAGCGTGTCAATGCCCGCTGAATCCCAACGCAGGCAACCAGCAATCCTACGGCAAGTAACATGAGACCACTGCTTCCGATTGTTGAAAACAGCCTGCCCGCATACACCGATCCAACCCACGCTCCCAGCGAACTGCCAACCCCGACGATCGGTAACAGACGCTTACCCTGCTCCTCCTCATACAAATCGTTCGCAAGCGCCCAGAACTGTGAAATTACGAACAGATTGAAGATGCCTACCCACACGAAGAACACGACACCGATGTGAACACCCGTTCCGGCCAGCAGGACGAAAACGAGAAGATGTGATGCAAAGAACAACGTTACAGAGATCAGCAGGCGATCCCGCTTCATTTTTGATGCCAGCCAACCGTACGACGGAATAACCAGCAGCAACAACATCGCCTGTGCTGCAGAAGAGTACGCTTCGACCTCCGCACCGCCTTCGGTAAGGATCAGACTTTCCCGGACGGTCTTCAGGATGTAGTAGCCGCTCAGGAGTAGAAAAACTTGCGTGGCCAGTAAAAGGGCGCCGATGCCTTCGCCTTCCCGGACGCTCGCAAAGACTGAAAGCAGTCTGTCCGTCAGACGTTGTTTCGCCGTTGGTATCGACAACTCCCCGTCCGCAAGCTTCGCCGTATCAATTGGCAGGTCTGGTCTTGCCAAAATTCTCATGGATGCTCCGGCCCAATTCGCATTTGAACTATCAAACCTGCGCCGCGCGGGACTCCAATCGGCACGAGGGAAAAGTTAGAGCTTCCATGGCGAGTGATATTGCGGCCTGCTGCAGTACCGAGCGTGGCGCCGAAGACGACATCGCTGAGATAGTGAACATTGTCGTGGAGCCGCGACATAGCGACGTAACCCGACACGCTGTAGGCGAGGATCGACCATTTCAAGCTGAGATGACGTCCAATTACCGCGGCCACCGCAAACGTATCCGCGGAGTGGCCCGATGGAAAAGCATATCCGCTGCTGTGATCGGGCCGCTCACGGCGCACAGTGTATTTGAGTG
>Ga0207099_1159_pt1 | contig 12915 bp, 7 predicted proteins | sample Alteio_BWMinHeat_85_FD_153521 | JGI IMG/M metagenome (GOLD analysis project Ga0207099, IMG submission 153521) | Enriched cells from forest soil in Barre Woods Harvard Forest LTER site, Petersham, Massachusetts, United States -... | ecosystem: Environmental > Terrestrial > Soil > Temperate forest >... | reverse complement strand
AGGAACTGCACGAGTTACACGGCCACGTCGGCTACGTGGAAGGCGTCGCGTTCTCGCCCGATAGCCGCTTTCTGGTAACCGGGAGCCAGGCCTTGTCGGGCTTCTTCCAGCAAGAAATGAAGCGGCACGCCAATCAGGTCTACGTCTGGGAAGTAGCCACCGGCAAGCGGATCGCGGCCTTGCCCGATGGGCTGCCGGACGGGGCGACATGCATTGCCTACGCGCCGGACAGGCGGACCGTGGCGACCGCCGCCCAGGACGGCACGATCAAGGTTTGGGAAGTGGCAACCTGGAAGGTGCGCGCGGAATTCCGCGGCCATCGGGACCGGGTCAATTCACTGGTGTTCGCAGCCGACGGGCGCTTGCTCTCCGGCGGCCTGGACACGACGGTCCTGGTCTGGGACCTGCGCCCGCCCGCGAGCGCGCCGAAACGGTGATAAGCACGTTCTGCTCACTCCCCTCCCTTCGCAAAAAACCGCGGGGATCAACCCCGCGGCTCGTCTGGCGATGACGAGCCGCGGGGTATGTCCCCGCGGTTTTTGCCGGTTATCGCAAAGGCGGCCCGGAAGCTCAACAATGAGCAGGACGGCCCTGCACCCGAGCATTTCGACGCTGCCGGGGCCATGCAGAGCCCGCCGCGCGGCAAGCTGCTCGACGCCATTGGCGAGCTGCTGCTCGACCGAGCGCCAGCTAATACCGAGTTCGTGGCCGTCACGAAACGCCTGCTGTTCATGCGGAATATCCGGTCGCTGTCCGAGATCGGCAGACGTTGATCGACTGGTGCTGCGCCCCGAGCAGCAGGCCTTGGAGAGAATAGCGATTTCCGATGAACTAATGCGCAACTACAAATGCGGTGCGACTCACCTCCACCGCCAGGAGAATTGTCCAAGCTGTGCCATCGAAAGCGTCCTGGGAGGAACGGCATCATGAATCCAGTCGTCGCTTCCTACAAGCTCGCTCCCAGCCGTACGCCTCGATGTCGTCGAACGACTGGCCATCCACCCCGGCTGCCCCTTGGTTGGCAAAGCAGCAACCGTAGGCGAATGCCAGCACGTCACGACGCCACACCTTGTCGTACAGCGCATAGAAACGATAGTTGGGCGCGCTCTTCGCTTTGGCATGCAACGTCTCCTGCAGCTTCTGAACCTTTAGCGGAGGTATTAGGCTCACACCACTCTCCCGGCTCTCGCCGCTTCGTACGGTGACCTTGAACTGAGGTCCCGATCACTTCGCGGCCTGGACCGGCTTCAACGGCGTGGTCCAGACATAGACGTTGTGGTCGATGTAATCCTCCGTCGAGGAGACCGTCACAATCCGATCAGGGGGCACTCCGGGAATCACGAAGGCGTGTGATACAATCCGCGAACCGGGCTTCAACTTAGCCAGTTGCGGAAGCAGGCGCTCATTGAGTTCCGGCGACAGGTACAGCATGACCACGTCGGCTTCATGGAGGTCCACGGTGAAGAGGTCGCATTTTTCGATTTTCACAAGCCCGCCCACGCCGTTCTGCTGGGCGTTTTCCCGCGCCAGGCGAACACATTCACTGTCGATATCGTAACCCACTGCCACGCAGCCGTGCTTCTGGGCTGCTGTCACCAGAATACGTCCGTCACCGCAACCAAGGTCACAAACCCGCTCGCGCGGCTTGATGCCAGCAACCTCCACCATCCGGTCGACAACGTCCTGGGGGGTCGGTACGAACACAACGTCAGGTTCGTCGGGCGCCTTGAGTGGTTGCAAGGCTTTTGCAGAGCTTGCCCCCAGTTTTTTGGGTTCCGGTTGGCCTAGGGCCTTGCCTGGTTTGGCTGCTGCTCCTTCCCGGATGTCATAACAAAACAGCCGGTCATCATCGCGCAAGTAAAGCCGGCCGGCCGCAATCACCGGAGCCGTTGCACCCGGCTTGGCTGTCGCGTCTGGAAGCTGCAGCTTGCCCTTTAAGGTGTAACCCTTCGGGGTTGCCTCGATCAGCGCCGCCTCGCTTTTTTGAGAAAGGAGGTAGAGGAGTCCTTCGGCCGTCGCGATCGAAACGGCGCCGCCAACAGCACCAGGATCTTTCCAGACCTCGTTGCCCGTGAGCCACTCCACGCAGTAAATGTCGGGGCCGGTACCGAGGTACAAGTGATCTCCCACCAAGATGGCTCCATCGTGCCACGATGGCAGCTTCAGGCCTTTGTGCCAGACCTCCTCGACCCGGACAACGTCCTTTTCCGCGATCAGCTTGACCATTGCCTGGCCCTGAGTCATGACCTTGCCCCTAGGCGTGGCAAAGAAGACGTGCTCGCCGCGTACCAGTGGAGTGTAATTGGACATGGGGTCGGCCAACTTTTCGAAGCCCCAAAGATGTCGGCCGTCCTTGGCAGCGATGCCGACTGGTCCGCGGGCCAGGGTCGCTACATAGTGACGGATGCCGCCGACTTCGGCCACGGTGGTGGCGCTATAGGCCGCAGCAGGCGCACCTGGCAGAGGGCAGCGCCAAATGACCGTGCCGGTTTTCTTGTCCAGGGCGACAACGGAGGATGCCGCGCCGCCGGGTGTGCAGATCAGGTGGTCGCCGTCCACGAGCGGCCTGTCCCCGCAACCGAAGGCACCGGTCCGCCCCCCGAAGTCCTCTGCGTATTTTTTGGTCCACAGGATTGTTCCGTCCTTGGTGCTGACACAGGCGAGCAAGGCACGGGCCGTCACGGCAAAGACCCGATCGCCATCCACGGTGGGAGTTCGTGGGCTGAGCCAGCGCATGAGCGTGTCCACCCCGCCCGTCATGCCGGGCCCGATGCGGACGGCCCAGAGCTTGTTGCCGGTGACCTCGTCCAGGGCGGTGAGATGCTCGTCGTTGTCGATCTTGCCGAGGGTGAAGACACGCCCGCCGACCACTGCCACGGACGCGACGCCAGAACCCAATCCTGTGACCTTCCAGACCAGAGGCGGTCCCCCTTCCGGCCAGATCTTGAGCAGGCCAGTTTCCTTCGAAACGGAGTTGCGGTCCGGCCCCCGCCACTGGGGCCAGTTTCCGCCAGGCGTCGCGCCGGGGCCTTCTTTCACCCCGGCCAACAAGGTCCAACCGAGCGTCGTGGCCAGCAAGGCACCGCCGAACAGCACTGCAATGCGGCTCATCTTCGCAACCATGAGGGGCCTGCCTTTCGAGCGTGTTCCCACTGCCATTCCAGGACGTGATCCACGAAGGTTGGCGGAGTGGCAGAGTCAGCACGCGGGCCGATTCGCAGGAGTTTGGTTCCTGGTAGGTTACGGAATAGGCGCCCGTCCGCCCAACGGCGTAACGCGGACGGCACGGCTTTCCTCGACGTTGGGCCCGTTACTTGCTTTTCCTGGCTCGTTAGAATGGCGATAAACACCAATTCCTTTGCAGCCACGACGAGGCGCTTCTCTCCATTGGCCAGAAAAACTTCATAATAATGACGTTAAGGAATCCAAGGCACCCCTCGGCCTGGTCGCTTGCGGCTTAGCAGATGCTAGGCAAAATCCCAAACCGCAAGCAGCTTAATTGCAGGAGACCGACGATGCGAGCACTGTTGTTTGCCATGGTGATCGCCCTCATTTGCCCGGCGTCGGAAATCATGGCGCAGCCTCCGCTGCTGATCCGCTCCGCCAAGAGTGGCTCATGGTCGGATCCGGGCACTTGGGAAGACGGCAAGGTCCCGAGTGCCGGAAGCCGCGTTCAGATCCGCGAGGGCCATCGCGTTCTTTACGACATCGTCTCCGACAAAGCCATTCGAATGATCCACGTGGCCGGCACGTTGACATTCGCCCCCGATAGCGATACCCGTCTCGACGTCGGCCTTCTCAAGATCCAGGCCGGCGACAATGCCAGCGAGGAGGGCTTCGACTGCGACGGCCATGTGCCTAACCCCGACCCGAACAAACCGCGGCCCGCCCTCGAAGTGGGAACGCCCAATCGGCCCGTGGACGCCAAGCACACCGCCTTGATTCGCCTCGTCTGGTTCGACGGCATGGACAAGCTGTCCTGTCCCGCTATTGTGTGCTGCGCCGGCCGCATGGACTTTCACGGGGCGCCCATGGAACGCAGCTGGGTCCGGCTCGGCGTCACTGCGGGACCCGGCGACGGCAAGATAACCCTGGCCGAACCCGTCCCAGGCTGGAAAGTCGGCGACCACTTGATCCTCACCGCCACGACGCGGCAAAACAAATCGCTCAAGACTTTTCGGCCCAGCGTCAAAGACAGTACGCAAACGGAAGAGTGCACCATCCAGGCAATTGACGGCACAACCCTGACGCTCGACAACGTGCTGAAATTCGAGCACCGTGGCGAGGGCAACTATCGCGCCGACGTGGCTAACCTCAGCCGCAATGTCGTGATCGAATCGGCCGACGTCAAAGCCCGCGGGCACACGATGTATCACCGCCACTCGGCTGGTGCCATCAGCTATGCCGAGTTCCGCCACCTCGGCATACCGGGCTCGCTGGGCCGCTACAGCCTGCATTACCACTTGGTCGGGGACACGATGCGCGGCAGCTACGTGATTGGCGCCTCCATCTGGGACAGCGGCAATCGCTGGCTCACGATCCATGGCACCAACTACCTGGTTGTTCGCGACTGTGTCGGCTACCAAAGTCTGGGCCACGGCTTTTTCCTCGAAGATGGAACCGAGGTCTACAACGTTCTCGACCGCAACTTGGCGGTTCAGGCGTTCACCGCCAAGCCGTTGCCGAAACAGGTTTTGCCTTTCGACCATAACGATGGCGCCGGCTTCTGGTGGGCGAACTCCCTGAACACGTTCACACGCAACGTCGCCTGCGATTGCGACGAGTACGGCTACTTTTTCCAGGTCATCGCCGGCAAGGACTTCGATCCTGTCCTCAGCATTGATCAGCTCAACGGCCAGAAGAAGAAGATCGACATCCGCACGCTACCGTTTGTGCGCTTCGAAGACAACGAAACCAACTGCCAGCGTCGCCACGGCTTCAACCTCGGCGGCGGCGTGCCGTTCGGCGACGGCGTCGCTGGCGTCGGGCCGGATCCGAAGCACCCCTTTGTGATCAAGAACTTCCGCAGCTGGAACGTGCACTGGGCGATCCACCCGCACGCGCCGTCGGTGCTGATCGAGAACCTCGACATCTATCAGGCGAACTATGGCCTGTGGCGGCCCGTTTATGCGAACCATGCGTACAAGAACGTCAAGCTCAATGTGATCGCCGTCAAGCCGGAGTTTGACGCCAAGGGCGTCAAGCCGCGCGAAGAGGATTTTCCAGGGCCGCTAACGATCGTCGACGATCAGCCGCCGCAAACCATCATTACCCATGTGCAGCGCCTAGACGGCGCCAAGATGGTGGTGCGCGGTACAACGGCCGACAATGGCGAGGTGCGGCGCGTAGTCGTCAACACTCGAGAAGCGAAGGCCCTGCGGCCGAACTTCGCGGAATGGGAGGTAGTGGTGACCGAGGCGCCCACGGTCAGGGCCTATGCAGTGGACGCTGCAGGCAATGTCGAGAGCCGCGCCCATCTTGTCATGGTGGCCAGGTAGAGGTCCCCAGCCGCTTGCGCCTAAACCTGGCCACGCTCGGCGCGGTCGCCTGGCATTCGCGGCCCCTGGCACCGATATTTTTTCATTTGTTCTTCTCGTCTGGGCCGTCCTGCCCTCAGTTTTGCCTCGGTGACGCGGCTCCGTTGCCAGGCTGGGCGCTGTGGGACACAGCATGGATCAACGGCATGGTCTGTGACCATTCGGAGTGGGCAGGCCGGAGGTGCCGGTGGGAGGAAGATGATGGGCGGCGTCCTTTTAGCTTGCGTGCTTTTCGACGCCGGCAATTTGTGCGGCTTGTTGGGTGTCTTTATCACCGGGCCTGTGGGCTCGATTGCTGGCGGGGGTGTTTCTCGGCACGAGCGCTGGCTCAGTTTGCCGACACCACCGGCGTCAAACAAGCGCGATCGTTGTTCTTCGGGCTGTTGACGTGGGTGGTGACGGGGATGGCTGTCATCTCGCCGGCGGGATAGGGCCCCAGGTAACCGCAAGTAGGGCGTCAAGTCCATTATGGGCGCCTCATCCGGCCGCATCGGACCCCCTTATTGGTCCGTCGTTTTGCCGGTGCTGAACCGCCACAGTTTGATGGTCGGCTCCTTCAGGTCCCGGAGACGGTTTTCAAACGAACCTTCCGCGGTCGCCAGGGTCTTGCCGTCGCGGCTGAGAGCCACCGACCAGACGGCAGCAGCCGCTGGCTTCAGGCTGTCCACCTGCTTGCCTCTGGACACGTCCCAGAACTTCAGGCCGTGCAGCGTGCCGCCGATCAGGAGGTTGCCGTCGGGGGTGAAGACCACGGAATAGGCCGAGTTGATATCGTCCTCCTTGCCCTTGGGATTGAAGCGCTGCAGCGTGGCCGTGCGCTTGCCGGTGCGCAGGTCCCAAAGCACGACGTTGCCGTAAATCCCCGCCAGCGCCAGCGTCTTGCCGTCTGGACTGAAAGCAAGCGACATGACTAGTTCGATGAAAGCGTCGCCCTCGCCCTCGCCCTCGCCGGCTTTGAGGGTGGCCTTCTCTTTCCCCGTGGTCGCGTCCCAAATCGTCACCTCGCCGGCACCGGCCTGGCCGTTGGAGGCGAAGTGTCCGCCCCCGGCGGCGACGAGCTTGCGGTCGCGGCTGAAGGTCACACAGAAGATCGATCCCGAGTAGCCGGTGAGGTCGAGTTTCTGCTTGTGGGTGTCGACGTCCCACAAGGTCACAACGCCTTTGCGGTCGTTTTTGCCACTTTCGCCCGCCGCGGCCAGGGTCTTGCCGTCCGGGCTGAAGGCCACGAAGCCGAATTTGGCAGGATCAGTCTTGAGGGTGGCCAGCTCGGTACCCTTGGCCACGTCCCAGAGCTGCACCGCAGCGGACGCCGTGGCCAGGGTCTTGCCGTCGGGGCTGAACGTTAACCCTTGCACCACATTGCCACGCAGCGTGGTGAGCACCTGACGGCGCTCGACGTCCCATAACTTGACCATGCCGTCGGTGTTGGAGGCCAGGAACTTGCCGTCGGGACTGAGGGCGATATTGGAGGAGAACGGGGTCGGACGAGAGCCCTCCAGCGTCGCGAGGAGCCTGAGCTGGGGCTGCGGTTGACCTGCCAGGATCGGGATCAGAGCGATGACAATGCACGGCCACAAGGATCGCATGATCGGATACCTCCGAAAAGGATGCAAGTCATCAGCTTCCTTTGCTTTTCCCGGCTACTTCTGCCTTCCTGCGAAGCTCGTCCAGCACCGTGTTCGCCTCATCCCTGGTGGCGCACTCTTTCACGACCTTGTGCCAGGAGCGCTCGTCCTCCGTCATGCTGTCCCATTTCCCTTTGGAGTGCAAGCGGTACCAGTTGGGGGTAGTGGTACAGTTTGAAAGACTTTGACACCTAAGACTTTAGGTGTCCGCGATCAAACTGTACCACTAATCGCCAAAGAGTGGTTCGCTGTGGACAAAGCGGGTAAACCGCTCACAGATCAATGTCGCCTGGTTGCGAGAACGGCGGCAGACCAGCCCTGGTACTTTCCTGAAAGAGCCAACCGGCTCGAAAAACCGCCCAGCGTCTAGGAAGTCGCCGTCTGAACGGGTAGACTCATGCAGGCTTCTCGGCCGGCCAACGTGGCAGGTCGACCCGCGTTCATTCAACCTTTTCGAGGAAACCCGAACCTGAGCCGTGGCCCATCGTGGCCGCGATTACAACCCGATTGTCGCGTGAGCGACAAGACCCGCTTTACGGAAACCGCCAACCTGGGCCGCAAGGCCCTTGTATCTGACAGAAGCGGTGCTTGTGCCACGCCCCCGCCAGGGGGCGTCGGCCAGGTGCCGTTCTGTCAGCCCCTTGGCGGGGGTTCCGTGAGCGTCCCAGGGCAGCAGAGCGCTTCATTTCCTTACGAAAAATAAGGCGTACCCACAGCGGGCGAGGTTCATGCCACTCTTCATCGGCCATCCGCTCCTCCTTTGCCGACCACTTCGCCCAATAGTCGGCTCACGCAGCCCCCCGGCACTAACGCTCAAAGAATCGTTCATCGCGCGGCCCGTCTGTTGGCGCAGTTGGTACCGTGCGAGGGGCTGTCTGGGCAGTGGAATGTCCTCCCAGGAATACTTGCGGGCAATCCTTTCCGCCACTTCCCTGAATTTGTCGCAGGTCGCCTCGTACTCCCGCCTGGAAACGTCCTCTTCGTCCAGCACAGGGTAGTCCGCTAGACGCTCTTGCAGGTCGCACCAGGTCTTGAAAGAGTCGCCATGTCCGCCATGGGCCGTCACGGCAGCATGACGCGCCCGCCGCTGGCCGCCAGGGTGTGGCCCGTCATGAAGCTCGATTCCTCGCTGAGGAGGAACCGGATCACGGCCGCGATCTCTTCGGGCGTGCCCAGCCGGCCCAGCGGCGTCTGCTCGACCACCGCCTGCCTCGCCTCCGGCGGCAGCGCCAGGGCCATCTCGGTGTCGATCAGGCCGGGGGCGACGCAATTGATGCGGACGTTGTGCGGGGCGAAGGCCTCGGCACAGCAGCGGGTGAAGGCGATCACCCCCGCCTTGGCCGAGGCGTAATGGATCTGCATCTTCCTGGGCCGCAGCGCCGCGACCGAGGACAGCGTCACGATGCGGCCGAAACGGCGCTCGATCATCTCGTCCTTGACCGCGAACACCGCGAGGTAAGTCCCGGTCAGGTTGACCTCGATGGTCTGGCGCCACAGGTCCAGGCTGAGCGTGCTGTGGTCCTGGAGGTTGCTGATGGCGCCGCTGTGGACGAGGTAGTCGATCGGCCCGAGCTGGCGCGCGGCGTCGACGAGGTGCCGGACGTCGTCGGGGTTGGCGACATTGCAGGGGCTGTGCACTGCGCGCCGGCCGAGGGCGTGGATCGCGGCGGCGGTCTGGTCGGCATCGCCAGCGCGGCTGGCATAACTGAAGGCGATGTCGGCCCCTTCGCTCGCCAGCCGTAAGGCGGTCGCCCGGCCGATGCCGCGCGACCCGCCTGTGATGAGGGCCACGCGCTTGTCGAATGCGTTCGTCAAGACAAGTTCCTCGCTTCAGTCGCCGCGACCGTCGCGCCCGGCAGGGCCAGCTTGCCGACGACGGAGCCGATGTTGACCACGCTGCCACCGCTGTCGCCGAAATACTTGATCCTTGAGGGCGCCGAGATCATTCTTTCTACGCCGTTATCGACTTGCACGCCAGAACGATGCATGACGGGACCAGAAGCACCGAGGCCGTCGGCCGTCGAACAATACCTGGTTAGCGCCAGTGGTTGAGAACGCCTTCTCACACTGCCGCAAGTGATGCGTCAAAGAGGCATTGCGGATAGGGCGCGAGCGGCATCGATTTCTTGCATCAAGGGGCGTGACGATGCGGCTGAGGTGGTGTACGTTGTCGACGGTCCGTGTGCAACCGCGGACCCAATCCGATCTGCCCGGCAAACGCCCATTGCACTTCAACAACCGTGTTGGCCCAGCAGGAGCCGGCAATGTTCCAGAAATGTCTGCGAGGACTGACCCGATTCCCCAGCGTCACCCACAAGAAAAACACAACTCGCCGGCCATCGGGACGGAGCCCTTCCCTCAGTTCCCGGTTGCAGGGCCAAGGGCCTCGCGGCGGAGCACGTGAGTGGTGCACGCTAGGAGTAATTCTTTTAGCGCATCCACACGAATTGCCGAAATTTCGCGCCGGTTTACCCTTCCCTGCAGCGCTTCTCTTTTAGAGCCCGCTTGCGCCCGCGAAGGCCAAGACCAGAGCGGCACCAGATTTTCTTGCTTTTGTCAGGTGGCAATGCGGCGGCGGTTTTGTAACTTGTCGGCAGTCCGCGATCTGATCCGATCTGCCCGGCAAACGCCCACAAGCAGTTCACCAACGTGTTTGCCCAGCAGGAGCGCGGGAGATGTTCGAAAAAAAGCTGCGAAGACTGATCGGATTGCCCAGCGTCACCAACAAGAAAAACACCAGTCGCCAGCGACCGGGACGAAGCGCCCTGACGGTGGAAAGCCTGGAGTCGCGCGACCTACCAGCGCCCCTGACCTGGGCCACGGGGGTGAGTTTGCCGACGCCTGCCGGTGGCATCGCCGCCCAACCGGAAGGCAGCCAGCTGCTCGTTCTGGCGGGACCAACGACCACCTCGTACAACCTGGGTGTTACCGATCCGACGTGGAAGGCCGGCGTGACGCCGACGGTTCAGCCCCTGGACTTTGCCCGGAGTTCTCCGGGGGTCGGCCCCCTGGGCAATGGCTACTACATCGTGTTTGGCGGCACACAAAACGGGTTCGCCACCTCGGGCGTCACCCAGTACGATCCGAACACCGTCACCATCCCGGATGGCCAGTCCAACCAGACGCGTTCCCTACGCTCGATGAACATGCCGCGGGCACTGCTCGGCTGGGCCACCGATACCAGCACCTTCCACAGCTACGCCGTCGGCGGGCAGAATAACAACGGAACACCGATGGCCACGGTGGAGGCGTATACTCCGTCCACCAATAGCTGGGCCTATGTGGCTTCGTTGCCCCAGACGCTGTTTTCCGAGTCGGCCGTCAGCGACGGCGCGGGCCATATCTACACCTTCGGCGGCGTCGATGCCACCAGCGCGATCACCAGCAACGTCTATCGCTACACCATCGCCACCAACACGTGGGACCAAGTCGCCTCGCTGCAAGTCGGCGTGCGCGATAGCGCCGCCGTGCTGGCCTCGAATGGCCTGATCTATGTCATCGGCGGCACGACCTCCGCCGGGGCGACGGCCACGGTGGAGAGCTACAACATCTCCACCAACACGTGGAATCTGGAAACCTCGCTGCCGCAGGCAGTGAGTTCCGAGGCCGCGGTTGCCGACTCCCTGGGACGGATCGAAGTGCTGGGAGGCTACGACGCCAACGGCAACCAGCTTGCCACTACCTATATCAGCCAGGAATTTGCGCGGCCCGATCTCGCTCCGACCATCACGAGTACCGCCCCCACCACTGCCGGGACCGCTGGGTACACCTACCAGGTCTTATCGACCGGCAGCCCCCAGCCTTCCTTCTCCCTGACCGCTGCCCCCGCCGGCATGACGATCAGCTCGAACGGGTTGATCACGTGGTCGCCCTCGCAAGCGCAGATCGGCGGCCCCTACACCGTCACCGTCCAGGCCAGCAATTACGCAGGGCAGACCACGCAGACTTACAATGTCACGGTCAAGCAGTCCCCGCCCACGGTGCCGACCGGAGTCTACGAATCCAGCTCCACCGTCGATTCGTTCACTCTGACCTGGCACCCATCCACCGGTCCAATTGGTGTCGATCACTACAACATCTATCACTATTACGGGACGGGTCATTCCGGTCGCGGCGGCGGCATCACGTATCATTACGACCTCGTCGGCACTAGCACCACCAATTCCTTTACGCTCGGAGGGCTCCTCTCGGGGTCCAGTGCCTGGTACACCATCAAGGCCGTCGATCCCAATGGATTGTCGTCGGGGTACTCGGCAATTTACACCGGCAAGACCCTACCTGATAACGTGCCGCCGGTCCTGACGCTGCCGGCCAATCAGACCGTGACCACCACCAGTCCCTCAGGCGCCACCGATCCGGGGGCCTTCACGGCAACTGCGACCGATCCCGGTCCCGGCATCGACAGCATTTCCATCGTATACATCGTCAGCTCCAACCAGATCCCCTCGACCTACGTCTTCCCGATTGGCACGACCACCGTGACCGCGGTCGCGAGGGACATGTACGGCAACTACACTGACGCCAATTTCACGGTCCAGGTGGTCCTATTCCCCGCCGTTCCGACCGTCACCGTGAGCGCCGGGCCGTTCACGTACAACGGCAACCCCCAGGCCGTCACTGCTACCGCCGTTGGCACCGATCGCGTCACGCCGGTCGCCGGCAGCTTCGCCTTCACCTACGCCGGTTCCACGACGTCGCCGACGGCCGCCGGCAGCTATGCCGTCACGGCGACCTTCACCAGCGCCGATCCGTCGTATGCCAACGCCACCGTGACGACCACCGAAACGATCAACCCGGCCACGCCGACCATCACCGTCAACAGCGGCCCGTTCAACTACGACGGCGTTACCCAACAGTCGGCGACCGCGACTGCTGTCGGCGTTGACGGCGTCACCCCCGTCGCCGGAAGTTTCGCGTTCACCTACAACGGCTCCACCACCGCCCCGATCGGTCCGGGCCTGTTCACCGTCAGCGCCGCGTTTACCAGCACCGATCCCAATTACACCTCGCCGACGGTGACCACCAACGAGATCATCACCAGCCCCGGCACGGTGGTGCCGACGCTGTTGCTGGTGGACGGCTCGGCCAACTATGACGGCAATGTACACGCCGACACCGCCACCGCCGTTGACCCCATCGACGGGGTAACGCCGGTCGCCGGCAGCTTCCTCATCACCTACAACGGCTCCACGACCGCGCCGATAGCGGCCGGCAGCTATGCCGTGGTCGCGAACTTCATCAGTTCTGATGTCAACTACGCCGACGCGTCGATCACCAGCACCATGACGATCAGCGCGGTGGCTCCCACGATTACCATCAGCAGCAGTTACCCGTTCTATTACGACACCTTTGCCCAGGCCCAGTATGTCAGCGAAGTGGGCGTCGATGGGGTCACACCCGTTAATGGCACGCTCAGCGTGCTTTACAATGGCTCTTCGACTCTGCCTGTCAACGCCGGCACCTACAACGTGTCCGTGACGTTCACCAGCAACGATCCCAACTATCTCTCGACGACTGCCAGCGGCTCGATGACCATTCAACAGGCGGGTGTCTCGTTGTACTACTACCTGAATGGGGGGGCCTATTATTACTACTACAACGGCACGCCTCAGGGTGTGAATGGGACTGCGCTTGGGTATTTCAATGCTCCGGTCAATGGCACCTTCAGCTACGCGTACTTTGACTCCACGGGTGCCCAGCTCCCCGGTACGCCCACCAATGCGGGGTTCTATACCTTCACCGAGTATTTCAAC
>Ga0207099_1157_pt1 | contig 12988 bp, 12 predicted proteins | sample Alteio_BWMinHeat_85_FD_153521 | JGI IMG/M metagenome (GOLD analysis project Ga0207099, IMG submission 153521) | Enriched cells from forest soil in Barre Woods Harvard Forest LTER site, Petersham, Massachusetts, United States -... | ecosystem: Environmental > Terrestrial > Soil > Temperate forest >... | reverse complement strand
ATTCTGTGAAAAACAGTAAAACAAAAGCAGATTCGGCGACCTTTGATGCTGGCATTATTGGCTTAGGATGTAATATTGGCGTTCCAAAGATGTCACAAATATCATCTGGTATTAATCAAAACACGATGAGTACCACTGTCAATTGGTTTTTCTCTTTAAAAACGCTTAACGCGGCAAATGAATGTATTCGAGAATTTATTAATCGATTAGCGCTTCCAAATATTTTTGCAAAAGCTGAAAATAAACGCCATGGCTCAAGTGATGGCAGAAAAGTAGGCGTTTCTGTGGAATGCTTATTGGCAGCCTACTCTTTCAAATACTTTGGAAAAGATTCAGGCGTGAGCGTTTATACGTTTATTGATGACAGGCAAGTGTTATTCCATCACACAGTTATTAGTGCATCAGAACGTGAAGCAGCATACGTGATTGATGGACTCAATAACATGGACGTTCCAAAAATTGATATTCATTCAACTGACACACACGGCTATACAAAATTAATTTTTGCAACGATGCATTTTTTAAGCACTTCATTTGCGCTGTGATTTCCAGGTAACTTTATCAATTAAGTAATCTTGGATTGCAAGATAACGATAAGAGTGCTTTAGATTTAATTTACCGGATTTTATGCCATCGGCAATATGAATAAATAATAATATTTTATAAAGTGATGTTCTAAATGCTCCATTTTCACTAACAAGTGCCTCTTTTTCATCGCTACTTAAAAAATCCTGTGGCGAATTAATTGTGACTTCACCATCTTTATTTTTATAATGATCAGCTGCGGCTAAGAGTATTTTATCTGAATTTTCAGGATTGAATGAAATTACTTTCAAAATATCGGATATACGGTTTTGTAACTTCCTTGACAAGTTTTCTAGTATATCAAAATAATTTTTATCTTTTGCAAGCTCATCTAAAGATTTCTCAAATTGTTCTATTTTCTTTTGTTCTTTCTTACTTTCTTCATCTGCGTGTTTTTTCAATAATTCAGCAATTTTTTGTACTTTACCAGTGTCCGTGAATACAACTGAATGCGTTACTTCCGTAATTTCGTCAATCAAAGACTTATAACCTTGACGCGATTTCGTGAGATGTTTCACAGCAGTGCGCCTTTCACTGCACGTTAATTGATCTTCATTTTTAAGCTGATGCAATGCTGAGTTTTTTGTTGATCGAACTGAGCGTAGAAAAATATCGGAAAAAATATCCTGTCTTGAATAATACTGATGCTGCAAAAATGCAATTAATCGTAAATACAATTTACGTTCATCGGTGAACTGTTTTAATTGTGATATTTTTGCTTTTTTAACCCATGTTGCATAATACTCGCAGCACTGAGGCGTTAATGATAATGAACTCATTAGTGGCCACAGTGAAGTAATTAAATCACTTATTTGCTCGAATATTTTCACATTGGCTTGTATCGCCTTGGGTTTTAATGATTGATAAATCGTTTTATATGACAGTATTTTAGTATCGTATTTATTTTCAGTATTTGATAGCAGTGATTGTAGTATTTTTTTCTGCTCATCACTCATGCCAGCTTCAATTTTATAATGTTGGTGGGTAATCAAATTCAAGCTGTTCTTTATCCGTTAGAATATTTAGTCTTGGCATTTAGATTGCCTCGCTTTCCTTTTTAGATCTGACAATGATAATGTCCGTGTGACTTCATGTCGATCGGTTTGTGCAATATGACGATAATGCATAGTGGTACCCACATCACTGTGACCAGCATTCTCTTGAACGACTTTTAATGGTGCGCCAGAGTCCAATAAATAAGTGACATAACTATGTCGCAACCAATGTGCTGATGCTTGCCGCAATTTAGATGCACGGCGTGGCTCTTTAACATCAAATTGTTGCGCCCCTAAATTAAATGCCCATTTTAATATCTGATCGATGCGTCGCGTGCTAATCGGCTGTTTTAAATTTTGCATTGGGATTAACGGTGTTTTTTCTCGAAATTTTGGTTGAGGGGAGGGCAGACCGGCTGATTTTCTAAACTTAGCCAAGGCATCCAATAAATCATCTGGTACTGGAATTTCTCGCAGCTTTTTTCCTTTACCGACAACACGCAAAAACCAATTTTCTTCACGTTGAATAAAATTTCCCATAATGTGATTGGCTGCTTCTGCAATGCGAAGTCCTGTGTAAAATAATAATAAAATTATGTAACGCGCACGGACAACCTGAAATGTTTCTTGATTATTCTTTTGAGCATAATTAGAAAGTGCGTTTAGCACCGAATAAATCTCGTCAATTTCCAGATAACGATCAATTAATTGTGGTTTTATTTTATTGCGTTTTTTTCGACGCCGATCAACAGCTAATGGATTCCCTGTTAAATAATTCGTTTGCACTAAATAATTAAAAAACGAGTCTAAAATGGTTATGACTTTATTAATTGTTGTTGCGCTCAAAGCTTTTCCGAAAGGGCGCCAGTTTGGATTTGCTGAACCATCGGCTAATTGTCGTTTTACTTTTGCACCTACCCACACATTTTTTGGTTCTGGATTTTTTAAAAAATCTTGATATGCCATTAAATGATCGCGTCGTAAGCTCGAAATATTTAATTTTGCAATATGTATACACCACAATAATAATCGTTCAATTTCTTTTGAATATGAAACCAGTGTGAGCGGTGCATCACGAAATTCCAATAAAAAGGATGATATGGCTTGCGCATCATTTTTTGCATCGATTAGTGATGCACCGATGGCCTTGTTATAATCATCTTTTGCAAAGGCGATAATGTGAGTGCCAATATTTTTGCTATCATCGACCATTAAAAATAAAGGTTTTATTGGCGTGACATCATTTTTTAATTTCTTTATTGCCATTTTAATCCACCAATAAATTAACGACCAAACGAACCATTAATTCTTTTTGGGATGGATTACTTTCTGCAATGAGAAGTGCTAATGCGACAAGACCGTTGTCATTTAATTTAATGCAAATATTTTGCCTTCTTGCATACAATAAAAAAATAAAACATCCGATACGTTTATTGCCGTCACTAAATGGATGATCTTTAATAATGAAGTAGAGTAGGTTAGCTGCGCGTTCTTCAGCCGTTTTATACAATGGTTCACCACCGAATGTTTGCTCAATGTTTCCTAAAATTCCCTGCAAACCATGATCGCGTTCATTACCGAACAAAGCAGTCGCTTCTTTTTTTTCACCCAAATCATTTTTAAGTGCGGCTATCGATTTCACTGCGTCATGATAATCAAGGGATGACAGTGGTGGTTTTCCAATTTCAGGCAGTACTAAATTATCCTCATCGTACGCGAGTAATAAATGCCACGTTTTTGCATAACTCATAATGACTTGAATTGTTTCAGCACCGATGTCATTGACCAATTCATTTGAAATAAGTGTTTTTTGTAACAAGGCAATAGATTGCTGCAATTCTTTGAAGCCATGTTCTGCAAGGCGTTTTTCGCGTAACACATAACCATCGATTAAATATTTTTTCAGAACCTCTGATGACCATTTTCTAAAGCGGATGCCTTCCTTAGAATTCACGCGATACCCAAGTGAAATAATGGCGTCAAGGTTATAATGGTCAACTTGATAGGTTTTACCGTCAACCGCAGTTGTTGCAAAATTTGCAACAACTGAATTTTTCTCCAATTCATTGTTTTTAAATATATTTGCTAAATGGCGTGAAATAACGGATTTATCTCGACCAAACAATTCAGCCATTTGATTGAGTGACAACCAGACCGTTTCGTTGGATAATTGCACATCGATTTCGACATGCCCATCTTTGGCTTTATAAATGATGACTTCTGACATGAAAGTAGACCCCTAAAATCCTTATTAAGCCCCTACTCTACCACATATTATCTCTACTTAGAATAATATTACTAAGAAATTTCTACCGCATCCCCGGTCTACCCGACAGTTGAGATAGTGCTTCATCTACAGTCATCTTATTGTGTTTTATTTTCTCAAAAATTGTTGGTTCCGCCAGCAATTCATTTTCTGATTGTGTTAACTCGAGCGCACGATCTATCGATAATCGCTTCAACATTATAAGAGTATAAGTAGGATCATTTACTAGTTTAGTACGATCAGCATCATTCAGTTGCAATGCATTCTCAGCTGATAGTCTTCCCCCACTGATAAGCAAATAAAATCTACTGGATGATCCCAGAATATCACGTTGTTCTTTTGTTAATTCCAATGCGCGTTCAGCTGATATTTTATCATCTAGAACAAGCTGAGCAAGTGTCCCTGTCAGTGTAATGCGTTGCTCTTCCGTTAATTGTAATGCAAGCGCGGGTGACAGCCGATTCTTTCGCACAAGATCAAATATCACCCCAGTTGTTAATACGGCACGCTGATTTTCAGATAATCGCAACGCATCATCAACTGATAAAAAATTCTCATGTATGAGCCAATAAAGATTGCTGTGTAACGTTACAAGACGTCCAGCATCTGTCGCATAAGGTCGGCCAACCCCTAATATGGCACGTTCCCCTTCTCGCAATTGTAGTGCATGCTCGAAAGATAAATGACCACTCATAATGAGATCAAAAATTTGCCCGAATGTTAATGTTGCACGTTGCTCATCCGTTAATTGCAATGCATTCTCAGAAGGTAAAACACCATTTTGTACAAGTTCAGCAATTTTCCCGCTTGTTAATAATAGTTGTTGTTCATATGTTAGTTGCATTGCGCGCGCAGCTGACAATCGATTATCTAATATAAGTCTTTGAAAATTTCCAGCGCCTTGTTCTACTAAGCCTGTTAATCTAGAAATTTGCTCCCATGTTAATTCCCGTGCGCGTTCAACCGACAACAGACCACGACTCACAAACCTATCAAGCAAGGGATCATACTCTGTCGTATGACGAAAAAAAGCTGGTGATTGCAATCGATTAATATTTTCACCTTCCCCTCTAATTTGGGCTTCAATCATCGCTTGTTGCTGCCTGAATCTCCCTCTTCTATCTGCCAAATCTTTTTCTGCTTCCTGACGTTTTTGTTCTCCGCTAGCCATAATTTTTTGATTTTTAGCTACTCGATCACGCATCTCTTTTTGATTCATTACATATTGGTATTTTTGCGCTGGACTAAATGAATTGAATTCATTTATTTTTGCTTGAATTCGATCTTTGATGATTTGTTGATACTCTGCATCATCAGCTCGTGCTGCAATATATAATTCTGGCTGATGTAAATATTCATACACCATGTCCATGCTTTCTTTGAATTCAGGATCAAAATCAATCGCACCTGATGCACTAGAAATAATTTTTTTAAGATTAACCACCGCCGTCCTAAAATCGGCAGATTTTAGCATAGGAATTGTGTCGAGCGCCTGATTGATTAATTCAACGTACTCTGCGCGTAGCTTGCTTGATAATGTCATAACTAATCTCCATGAATCTCATTTCACCCGGAAATTATAGTACATACTCAATCCGTAACCTGATTTTTTTGGGAACCTAATTTTTACAAAATTTTTCCATAATAACATGCTTCTAAGCCTATTTTTGTGGAATATTTCACAAAAAATTCTGCAACTTATTGATTTTATTTTGAATTAAAGCACCAACGGGAAATTCCGGCGCTTATGTAGATTCACCCATTATAAAATTGCGCGAAAATAAATTCACAACAGAAGCAGATTCGTTGGAATCAGCAACTGTGCATTGGTTACGACACACCGGCATTTCTGACGATATTAATGAAAACAACCGCCCTGTTGCGCATGTTCGTGACGACGCTGGTCACAGTTCAAGCGCTACCACCGATAGATACAATGATATAACGCGGACCGATCGATATCAGAGTGCGAAGGATAAGAGATTGTAAAATCAAAATACATGATTATTTGTGAGTTTGGTAAGTTTCTGTATCCCACAAAAGATGTTTGAAAAATAAATCGCTGGCTATGCGCGAAATTTCTTTAGCGCATTCAAATCGTGAAAATATTTTTGGTTGTCGAAAGACATTGTAGGATTTTGGAATCTGCGTTATGTTTTTTAATTAATTCATCAAGCATATTCAAACTCACTTATTTCAAGAACTACTTACATCAGGATGAACTGAAATAGTTTTATTTTTAAAATCTATGAATATCAAATTATTTCTAAAATAATTATCACCTACCAGCCCTGTAAATGGTACAGAAGATGGCAATTTTTCAAGCATAAACCATGTGTTTGGCAATTGTTTTTGATCAACTGAAAATTGTTTTGTGTAAATTAATTTACTGTAGGGTTTTTTATGGCAACTTGGGTAGGGAAGATAACCAGGGCAATTTGATCGCGCACTTCTAAAAGTATTATTTGAATTAATGATGGAAGGCACAGCACCCGTATCCCAGACTAATTTTACAGGTGTATTATCATTAATTTTCGTTGTTGTCGTAATACCACCTTGCAATACAAATGGTATGGTTGTCCAATTGTTGTGTTGATATTCATACGGCATATGATTATCTTTTGTTAAAATAAGTTTTGAATGTGGATAATCAAATAAGACACCATATTGCGAAAGGAATTTCAGACCGATAATACCGTATTGAAAAGCGCCTGGCATTTTCTTTGGTGTATGACCACCCCATAGCTTGTCAATTAATTCAGCGTGAACGTTGTGCAATGTAAATTGACTGATTTTAAATTCTGAAATAATAATATCCGGATAGCATGTTTTTCCAGTTAATGATTTTCCACAGGTTTTATTTCCAGTAAAATGCACTTTGTTGCCTTGTAATGCTTTTGTCGTCAGAGAAAGGAATTCTTTAGAAGCTCCCAAATCCACAAGTAACGGTAATTTCTTGCCGTTTATTTCAACTGATGTTGAAGCCATGCCATACGGTGACGCATTGCCAGAATTAAATAAAAGCGGAACTGTTGTTTCGTTTGTTTTCGCAAAAGAAATTGCGGCAAAAAATAATGATAATATAAAAATTGATAGTCTAATTTTTTTCATTTATTTTTCTGACGCTCATCAAATACTTCTTGTGCTGCAAACATAGCGTTAAGCATTGCTGGGAATCCAGCGTAAATCGCTACTTGTATGATCACTTCTTTTATCTCAGTTTCTGTCCAGCCGATATTCAAAGCACCTTGGACATGCACTTTAAGCTGAGGTAACGCATTGCCTAGTGTAGCTAAGGCAGCGACATTTGTAATTTGGCGTGTCTTTAAATCAAGCTCAGGGCGGGACATAACATCACCGTAAGGAAATTCAATGACCATTTTTCCTAACCCAGGATGAATCTTGTCAAGTCTGTCAATGACTGCCGTTCCAGCAGCACCTGTTGTTTTTGCAAGGGTTTCTAGCCCTTTGTTATAACGATCAGTTGCCATTATTTCCTCACTATTTTATCAGTTATTTTAAGGATTTTTTCAATATCCATTGGCTCAGAACTACCAAAGCATTCAAAAGTCATTATTATCTCCGTACTTCCTTATAACGATAACAGTCAGTAAGGTGATCATTAATCATACCAACTGCTTGCATATACGCATAACAAATCGTGCTGCCAACAAATTTAAATCCGCGTTTTTTCAAATTCTTTGACATGGCATCTGAAAGCACTGTATTTGTTGGAACTTGCGCGTGACTTTTCCAATTGTTATGAATGGGTTTTCCATCGACAAACTGCCAAATATAATCTGAAAAACTGCGAAATTCTCGCAAAACAGTTAAATAAGATTGTGCATTGGTAATTGTTGATTGAATTTTCAAACGATTACGAATAATGCCAGAATTAACCAATAATTCGTTATACTTATTTTCATCATAATTGGCTATTTTTTCAGCATTAAAATTATCAAAAGCAAGACGATAATTTTCACGTCGTTTGAGTATCGTTAACCAATTTAATCCAGCTTGCGCGCCTTCTAAAATTAAAAACTCAAAAAGCAACCTGTCGTCATAAATTGGCACACCCCATTCATTATCATGATAATGAATGTAAATGGGGTCATCGGTTACCCATGCGCAACGAGTTCTACAATCATTCATAATTTCTCTCAGCTAAAAAACTGATTCACTTCGCCATAAGGAATCGTATTTTCGGTAAAAGTCGTGTAAGTGCCATTTTTTAATAATTCAGTTGCCATATGACGCACTAACGCCATTGTTGCGCGCATCGGTCTGAACCCATACTCACTCTTGCCACACCTAATCGCTGAAGTTCTGGAATAGGGGGCACATCAGGATTTGCTAAAATATTAATGGGTCCATGCACTTGCCGCACCAGTGCTTCGATAATCTTTGGATCACCAATGCCTGGAATAAATACACAATCCGCACCTGCCTCAATATAAGCATTTACGCGTTGGACCACACTATCAAATCGCGTATTTTCATCTCCAATGTTAAAAAGAAATAAATCAGTTCTTGCATTAATCACAAAAGGAAAGTTACATGAATTTGCAGCGTTTCGTGTGGCTTTAATGCGTTCAACTTGAATTGCAATTTCTTGAATAGCATTACCATTTGATCCCGGGGTGTCTTCTAAATTCACACCGACCGCGCCCGTTGCTATTACTTTTTTAATGGTATCTGCAACACCCGCAGCAGTTGATGCATAACCTGCTTCAATATCTGCAGTCACGGGTACTGATACCGCTTTAACAATTCTTTCAATTGCTTTTAGCATTTCATCAAGAGAAATTTTCTCTGGCTCTGCAAAACCCAATGATGTTGCAATGCCTGCGCTTGTTGTGCCAATTGCAGAAAATCCTGCTTGTTCAAATACCCGCGCACTTGCAGAATCCCATGCATTTGGCAGAACTAAAATATCTTTGCACTTGTGAAGATCGTAAAAAGTTTTTGCTTTTAAAGCTTGAGTATTATTTCTCATTATTTTTCTCCATCATTTTCTTTTCATGTTCAATTAACCATTGCTTTCGAGATATTCCACCACCATAACCACCAAGCTCACCGTTTGCATTTATTACTCGATGGCAAGGAATAATAATTGCTAGTTGATTAGCAGCATTGGCATTAGCAACCGCTCGAAAAGCAGTCGGTTTTTTAATTGCGCTTGCCATATCCAAATAAGATCGCGTTTCACCGGCTGGAATTTTTTGTAATGCATCCCATACATTTTTTTGAAAGGATGAGCCAATTAATATAAGCGGTGTTTCAAACTGACATTGTTTCCCATCAAAATAATCCATCAATTCTTTTTCAATTTTTTTAATTATTTTTGTTTCACCAGGGATGATAGCTGCTTTCATCTTTTTTCTTAAACGTTCAATTTCACGCTCAAGACCACGGCGATCTGCAAATTCTAATAAATAAAGCCCCGCCTCATCGGCGATTGCAATCATTGGTCCGAGTTTTGTGTCTATCCATGCAGCTTTTAAAATAAGATGATTTGATTGTGTTGGAGCGCTTCCCATGATGCGTGAAAATGCATCACGAAACCCGCTACTCGATTCATATCCTGCTTCGATTTGTGCATTAATCACCGCTTTACCGCTTCTAATTTGTTTCATCGCTAATCCCATTCGCCTTGCGCGTGCATATTCGACAAATGTCATACCAAAACGTTTTTTAAATTGGCGTCTAGCAGTTGATTCATCAATGGATAATTGTCTAAAGTCCCAGTCCTTCCAGCGTTTTTCAGGGTTTTTTTCTATAGCATCGACAAGCATCTGTACAACTCCTGAAACTTGATTTGGGTGGGATAATGGCCAACAACGTTGACAGGGTCGAAATGCGGCGGTCAATGCTTCTTTTGCCGTGTTAAAAAATTCACAGTTTTCAAATTTTGGTTTTCTGGCTGAGCATGTAGGTCTGCAAAAGACACCAGTCGTTTTTACGCCAACATAAAAAATACCTTCGTATTCTGAATTTTCCTCTATTAATGCCTTATAAAACAGCTTTTTTTGATTAGATGATATCATTTAGTGAATTTACCATTTGTCGTCAGATACAGTAATTATACCGCTTTGATTTGAGTGCATCGCCGAAAATCAGGCGTTGATTTTTAAGTGAACAAGACAAGGACCCCAATCATTCCTAAAATACACCCTAAAATTTTGTGTAACCAATTTTTGACGAATACGCGTGAAAATAACTTTTTTTTTAGTTTTGAAAATATGAATGCGTATATTACATTAATAATTGTGCCCGAAATAATAAAGCAAATACCGAGTGATAATAGTTGTAGCCACACTTTTCCTCGAGCAGGCTCTATAAATTGCGGTAAAAAAGTGATGAAGAAAATACCGACCTTTGGATTTAATAATGTGTTGATGATTCCTCGACGAAAAGCTTTGAATCCTGATAATGTGGTCTTTTGTATGGATCCGAGTTCACCAAACGGCGAGTGAAAAATTTGCCAAGCAATATAAATAATGTAAATTGCACCTGCTGTTTTAATGCAGCGAAAAAGAATAGGGTATTTCAAAAGAATTATTGTTAATCCAAATGCTGTTGCCAGTACATAAAAGAATATTCCAACGCTAATACCAATCGCTGCTAACAAACCATTCTTGTGACTTTGTAAACTTTGACTTGCGATATAAAGCACGTCGCTTCCCGGAATTAAATTTAATAATAGCGTTGCTGTTAAGAAAAAAAACAAATGCGTATAATCAGGAAGCATAAAATTTATTGCCTATATTTTTCTGAATGTATTTAAAATTCGCTTCCATTTTTCTAACGCACAAACTAATTTTACTTCATCAACATCAGAAATCTTAAGAATATATAAATCGATAAATTGATCATATTGGGCGATTGACAATCATTGTGTTGAATTTGTTCAATCATTTTATGCCCTTGGATTTAGGTAAATGGCGAATTGTACCACCTACAATAAGTGCGCAATACCGTAAATATACGATGGTTTTTAACGCATGAAAACTTTAAAATAAGCCCCATTTATTTTATTGAAGGTGAACGCAATGATCACCCCTACTCTTCCAGAACAATCGGAACTTGGCAAAAAAGCTGCGTACGAAGCACATTATAACCCAGAAAAATTGTTTCCAATTCCACGTAAATTAAACCGCGATAAAATTGGTGTCCCCGCGCAAACACCCTTTTTTGGCCATGATATTTGGAATCACTATGAAGTGTCATGGTTAGATGAACAGGGAAAACCGACAAAATCAAAGCGCTTGAATCACACAGATTAATTCTTGAAAAGAGTCTTAATCAAACAAAAAATTTGATTGAAACAATTAACAAAACAATATCACATTTAAGAGGAAAACAAACAATGAAACCAGAAGAAATATTTCACGGTTTTGATGCTGAAAAACAAGCAATGTACGAAGACTTTCTGGTTGAGTATGGTGTCAATAAAAAAGTTATTGATGAGGTTAAAGACAAAACAAATAACTGGCCAAAAAAACAATGGATCAAAAACAAGCATGATAATGATATGTTATATGCTGAATTCACTTCAGCAATTAATGAAAAACTATCGCCTTCTTCTCCTGAAGTGCAAGCGTTTGTTAAAAAACATTATGAGCTGACAAAGCAATTTTGGACGCCGAATAAAGAAAGTTATATTGGATTAAGTCAGCTGTATGGGTCACATCCTGATTTTGTGAAATTTTACGATAAAATTCATCCAAAATTATTAACATTTCTGGTTGAGGCGATGAAAATTTTTGCCGAGCATGAATTACGTTAATCTTAAATCCCCGTTAAAAGCGGGGTCTAAAATTTATTTCCACTTTTCTAAACCACTGGCTAATTTTACTTTACCAGCATAAAAGCTTGGATAAATTGAATGAGTTTTTATTGTTTATTCGTTATATAATCTAACCCTACGGTTTATAAAAAATCTACTATACTTCGCTTTATGAAACATGAGGATATCTTGTGAGCAGAGTCGAAAATAGCCCGTTTGAATTAGATAAGGCTTTGAATCCAAGGACTTCGCTCGCTTTAACGCCACCCCCTTCGATCTCTCTTGAAAACCTACCTTCTCCACCGCTTGATTGGCAAAAGCAACTTGAAAAAATGTGTTGCGAACATGCAGCACACGCTGGCGTAACACTCACTAATCCCTTCGATCTCCATATAGGAAAAACGTATACCTCTGAAAAAGAATTGATTGAGCAACTTAAGGTTGTTTACTATCGACTCTCTGGAAATCTTGATAGTCAATTAGGCGAATTATCAGAAGAAGGTCGCTCAGGAATTCTGACAAAATTGACTGAAGATATAATAAACTGCAGCGCAGGCTTTCATTCGCGCGTGAACATAATTGTTAAATCAATGCAAGTACCTACTTCTTTATCAGAATTATTGTATTTAGTAAGACAGAATCTCACATTAAGTGTCGCAGCTAGTCTGACTTCGGGTGTTCATCAAACAAACCGAGTCACTTCAGTTGCAAATGAATTAGGTTATGGTGTAGCAGCAAATTTAGAAAGCGATACCTTAATAGATGGTGGAATAGCGACATTACCTGATGACAAGATTTCAGCCGCATTGAAAACAAAATTTGAAATGGAATATAGACCGTTAGCATTACCTTTTTTACTTTGCGATGAGTTACGCGGGCTTGTTATGGCGTTGGGCTACATGGGTCCGAGGGATGGAAAAGCGGGAATAGATGAAAATAAGAATCGCATGCATTATAACGATGAAGTCAGGGATTTTGAAAAATTAATCCAGCGTTGTCTTTCAAATAAAAATAGTACTCCAGAAGTAGAGTCAGATGCAGAAACAGAATTTACGCTAGAATCTATGTTAGGGAAAAATGCGAACTATTTTATATTGAGTCAGGATAAAAACTTTATATGTGATATCAATTGGACTGTCATTAATAAATTATTTTTAGAATCATTAGAAAAAGAAAATTATTTTACTGAAAAACCAACACCAGAAAAACTATGGGAATATGCGCATTATAAAACAGCAGATGAAACGCTTATTAAGGCGCGTAATCTATTTTCGAAAGCATTAAATAAAAATCAATATTCAGAATTGATTTATCAACTAAATACAATTAGATCACTATCCCGTGATGTATATC
>Ga0207099_1156_pt1 | contig 13002 bp, 10 predicted proteins | sample Alteio_BWMinHeat_85_FD_153521 | JGI IMG/M metagenome (GOLD analysis project Ga0207099, IMG submission 153521) | Enriched cells from forest soil in Barre Woods Harvard Forest LTER site, Petersham, Massachusetts, United States -... | ecosystem: Environmental > Terrestrial > Soil > Temperate forest >... | reverse complement strand
GAAGGAAAAGCATTGCACCCGCAAATGGGCTGTTATGGTATTGGTGTATCACGCATAGTGGCTGCGAGCATTGAACAAAATCACGATGACAATGGCATTATTTGGCCGGATGCTATGGCGCCATTTCAAATTGCGATTGTGCCAATGCAGATGCATAAAGCGCATCGTGTGCGCGAGCAGGCGATGAAATTATATGACGAATTAAAATCATTGGGGTTTGATGTGTTATTGGATGATCGCAAAGAACGTCCTGGCGTGATGTTTGCAACGATGGATTTAATTGGCATTCCGCATCGTATTGTGATTGGAGAACGGGGAATTGATGAAGGAACAGTAGAATATAAACATCGCACAAATGCGGCGATAGAAAATATTCCGCTTGAAAAAATTATTTCAGTGTTGCAAGAGCGTATTAAGAAATAATGCAGTTCATGCAATCAAACTTAGATTTTTTCTCAGGTTTTTCTCTTAGAGTGATGGTGGGTTTCGCTGGTTCAAAGAATACAGGCGAATAATTATCTGCTCGGGGTGACAGTGTTTTTTCGCGCTTGAGCGGTGAGGCAGGTGATACGGGTGGTTTTAAAAAATGGCATCGCGATTTACGGATTGGTGAAATAATATTTGTGTCGTCAGGACTAAAAACAGCTTGATGCCGCATAAAGATATTTTCTAGCCATTCCGCCGGCATAATATCACAACCTTGCGGCGCTATAATGTTTCTGAAAACCAACTCCCTGGCTATTATCTCATCTCGGTTACCGTGTTTCGGGTTATTTGAAACGGAGACCTGATTTACCTTGCCAGCATAGAGGTAGTTTACTTGAAGTGCTTGGGGGCGGTTTGAGTTGTATTGCACGAAAAAAATGATATTGTTGTTTTTGGCATGAGCCGCTTGAAGTAATTGAGGTGAAACGTCTTCTTCGTAAACGAAACAAGTTGTCCTGGACATGAGATAATTTCCTTTCCAATATGATCTGAGGTTTCATTATCTGCCCGATTTGTGTATATTTCAATCAGCTTAATAAGTTTTAGAGTTGTAACATGATGAATATTCCTGAAAATTATCGCAAACCTTTCCTTGTCGCCATTTTGGTGCATGTGTTTGTGTTAATACTGTTGTTAATTAATTTTGCGGCTTCACAATTTCGGGCGCCACCCTCGTCATCGCCACAGCAAATTATTCATGCAACGGCGATTATTCAACATTCAGAACAGCTCAGAACCCCGAGCATAAGCGAGAGGAAGCTACAGAGCGAACATGAGGATCTTGCGAAAATCGCGCGCCAAGAGAAAATCGTGCATCAGGAAAAAATAGAAAAACAAAAAGCAGCCTTGGTTCTCAAACAAATTGAAACAGCAAAATTGCAAAAATTAGCTGCATTGAAAGCCAGCGAAGCGAAAAAGCTTGCGCAAGCAAAAAAATTAAAAGCAGAAGAAAAAAAATTGGAAGCGCGTGTACAAGAAAATGCATTATTGGCTGAGCAAAAAACATTAAAAAAACAAACAGAAACGCATGCGAAAACAAATAAATTATTAGCCGAGCAAAAAAAATTACAACAACAATTAATGCAGCAACAACTCAATAGTGAACAAAAAAATATTGCGCAGGTGCAATCCCTCGCACAACAAGGCGTTATTGATAAATATAAAGCGCAAATACTGGCGACAATTCAATCCAATTGGCGCATTGACAAAGTGGACAGTAAATTAAAATGTATTTACTCGATTGCATTGGCGCCGAATGGCGATGTGTTGTCTGTTACTTTAGTCCAAAGCAGTGGTGATACAGCTTTGGATCAATCGGCGCAACAAGCGATTCAGCAATCATCACCGTTGCCCGTACCCAGTAACCCTTCGTTGTTTAGCAATTTTCGACAGTTGGTTTTGACCTTGAGTCCGCAGGGGTACTTACAAAACGCTTAATCTCCTTGTTTTTAAGTATAAAACGAGTAATATTGTTCAAAATATCCCGGAGCTTATTATGCGACTCTTCCAAAAAATTCAATTACTATTAATGCTAGGTTTTTTTTTCCAAACACAAGCACAAGCGGCATTGCAACTTGAATTAACGCAAGGCATGAATGCAGCGATTCCAATCGTGATTGTGCCTTTTGCAAATCAAACCAACAATGTTTCGGGTAATACAACTTTGTCGCAAGTGATTTCAAATGACCTGCAAAATAGCGGTGAATTTAGCGTAAAAGCGCCAGGAATGTTAACGTCATTGCCTGTTCAAGTTTCACAAATTAATACTGCTTATTGGCAAAAACAGGGTGCCAACGATATCGTCATTGGACAAGTTCACGCGATGGGCGATGGAAAATATGAGGTGCTGTTTCAGTTGGTTAATTTGTATGCGCCCGTTAATCCGCAAAATCCTAATGCAGGTGTTTTATTGAATCAAGGATTCACTGTGAATCAAGCAGGTTTGCGCGGGCTTGCTCATCACATCAGTGATATGATTTATCAAAAATTAATCGGTGTTCGCGGTATTTTTTCAACGAAAATTGCTTACGTGCTGGCACAGCATTATAACAATGGATCAGCGCATTATCAGCTTGTTGTCGCTGATGAAGATGGATTTGATCCGCAAACTTTATTTTCATCTGCGCAACCGATTATGTCGCCGACATGGGCGCGTGATGGCCATAGCTTGGCTTATGTTTCTTTTGAAGGGCATCACCAATCGATTTATTTACAAAATTTATCATCAGGCAGTCGTCAATTACTCGCCCATTTCCCTGGTGTTAACAGTTCACCAGCGTTTTCGCCTAACGATCGACGCCTTGCGATGGTGTTAACGTTGAATACGGGAAATCCTAATATTTATGTCATGGATTTAGCGACACATCGCTTAACGCAAATCACGAATGACACAGCAATTGATACCGAACCAACATGGTCACCCGATGGCAATTCATTATTTTTCACATCAAGTCGCGCAGGTGGTCCGGAAATTTATCGTTATGATTTTGCAAATCATCAGGTCTCACGTGTTACATTTGATGGTGCTTATAATGCGAGAACCTGTTTGACACCGCATGCAAATACACTGGTTATTATTCATGGTGATGGTTCTGGTTATAATATTGCAAAACAGGATTTAAATTCAGGTCGCCTGACTATTTTGACAGATGGGGGAGCTGATGATTCACCGAGTTTGGCTCCGAATGGAAAAATGATATTATACGGAACACGATTTTCTGGGCATGAAGTGTTAGGCCTCGTGTCGATCGATGGTCGCGTGAAATTGCGATTGCCATCGCAGCAAGGTGATGTGCAAGATCCATCATGGTCACCGTTTTTGTAAGGATCGTGCGTTACGAGTAGAGACGTCGATTTATCGCGTCTCCAAGTATAAAACACAGTTCAACTGTTTTTTGTTTTTAATGAGTATCAAGGAGAGTATAAATATGAAAAAAGCATTAGTAAGAGTGACAGTTATTGCCATTGCGGCAATCGGTATGTTGGCTTTGTCATCGTGTTCAAAAAAACCGAATGCAAATGATAATGGCTCAGGTTCCGATGGCAGTCAAACGTATGGTATGAATTCTGGCAATACAGATTCAGATGGCTTTAAAATTAATTCAATGAAAGCACCTTCAAATCAAACCTATTACTTCACATTAAACAGCAGTGATTTACGTTCGCAAGATATGAAAGCATTGATGAACCAAGCGAGTTATTTGGCATCTCATGCGTCTTCACATATCCGTTTAGAAGGTAATACCGATAATCGCGGTAGCCGTGAATACAATATTGGATTAGGATGGCGTCGCGACCAAACTGTTGCCCGTATTTTAGAGCAACAAGGTGTACACGCTAATCAAATTCAAATGGTAAGCTATGGTAAAGAAAATCCCGCTGTACCAGGAAATAATGAACACGCGTGGGCATTAAATCGTCGCGTGGATTTTTTATATAAATAACACCAAGATCGCGACGAAGTGCGGTTGAGTGAATGGAAGCGGAAGCGCTAGCGACCGCGTGACTTGAACATGCGACATCACATATTAGGGCTAATTGCATGCAATTAAAGCTAAGTAAAATTTATTTAACCGCAATCACTTTACTGTGTGGTGTTTCATTAACAACTTTTGCGCATGAAGCGCCCGTTGTGGATGTGCAACAACAGCAAGAAGCGCTTAATAATACAGCTCAGCCTGTTGAATCGACAGGGGGCGAATGGCAACCTGTCTCTTCTGAAAATAATGCTACGAATAATGCGAGTGCGAATACGGCGGTGACTACTGATAACGGGTCAACGGTATCGCAACAAAATGAATGGCAACCTGTTTCCGCACAACAAAATAATACGCAACCCTCTACACAAACTAATGTCGCGCAATCTAGCAATGCGCAAACACCAACCCCTGTTCAAGAAGAAGCGCTTGCTCCTGCGGATAATAGTGGCTCCGTTAAACAACGTGTCTCACGTTTAGAGCAGCAAGTGACGAATTACACACAAATGAATTTGCCGCAACAAGTCAGCGATTTGCAGCAACAAAATGCTGCATTAAAAGGGCAACTAGAAGTAGCGCAACATAATTTACAAACAGTGACTGATCAACAAAAATCATATTATCAAGATTTGCAGCAACAAATTGCGCAATTGGAAAAAAATAAAAAACCAGTAGCTGCAGAAGTGAGTGATAATAGCAGTGCTGCTAATGCAGATAATAAAACAGCAACTGCCTTTACTAAAAAAGACAATATTCCAAAAGAAGATAAAACGGTTGTTGCTGATAATACACCATCGCTAGCAGATAACGCGCAATTAACAACAGGATCAAGTGCGGATCAAACAACGGCATCAACAGATTTATCGACGACGAAAAAATTACCTTCATTGAGCGACGCAGATTCTTATGATAAGGCATTTCGTTTATTATCAAGTAAACATTTCAATGGCGCAAAAATAGCATTTGGTAGTTACCTAAGCGATTATCCGCAAGGAAAATTTGCGGTGAATGCCCATTTTTGGTTAGGTGAAATCGCATTGATGAATCAGCATTATCATGTTGCTGATAAACAATTTAAAACGGTTGTGGCTGATTATCCGAAATCAACCAAAGTACCTGATGCGGAATTAAAAATTGCGATGATTCATGCGGCAACAGGAAAAACGACGGTTGCACAAAAAGAATTTAAAGCAATTCGCAAAACCTATCCCGGCACAACGGCTGCGCAATTAGCGAGTATTCGTTTGCAGCAATTGGCAAATGCGACGAGTGTGCAGTGACATTCGCGAGCGTCTCAGAGCCCCGAGCGTAAGCGAGTGGAATATCCAGAATCGTGAATATTATTTTTTGAGTGTTGTAAACCCGTTTGTATCTTTCGCTGCTTTATTATCAACAACATCATTAACTGGTTTTTTAAAAAAACTTTCAGACGAATAAGTACGGCGTAGTTTTTTCTCTTCAGTGTCTTTCTTTGCAGCAAAAAGACTTGCAGAATAAGAACGAGGAAGTCGTGCGTTTTGTGTAACAAAAGCAGGCACCGTTTTTGGCGTTTCTCGCCCATCATTTTTTTCCACAGTAGAATGCTTTTCCGCAGCAGGCTTTTCAACACTCACCACCGCCACTGTCGCCGTCGCACCCGCTGCAGCACGAAAATTTGCACCACCTGAACCCAAATCGGCTGCTACTGTCCCCGCAATAACGGCAACTTGTTGCGAGATATTCAGTGTGGTTAAGTTATCTGTTACTGCTGTTACCGCATTGTATGCTACAGGTGCACCACCGATGCCACGACCTTGTCCAATAAAACTATTGTCAACAACCGTTGCAAACAAAAACAGCCGTTTAAATGCACTCACAACGCGCTCTACTTTTTTATAAATATTTTGCTTATCGAATTCATCATAAGCTTTTTTTATTTTACCTGCTGTTTCAACGGGGTGAATAATTGCTGACGCCACACTTTTTGCAACACTCACCACCATGTAAGTAGCGCTTCGGATATAAAACAAAGTATTGACCAATGCGCCCAAACCAACGGTAATACCCATGGATACTTTTTCTGCTGCGGTGTGGGCTAAGCGAAAAGTGTGATAAAAAATATCGGTTGCTTTGTGTTTGAATAATACCGTTGTTGCAATTGTAACAAGAATAGCAACACCTAAAGCCGCTGCAAAGAAAACAGTGTGAATAACTGCGTCGAGCGTTTTTCTGGCAACATGTGCGCATTTTGGTTTGAATGTTAATTCGCTCCATTTTCCATTTTCTGGTTTAAAGAAATCGATAAAATCATCTCTTAGATTTTTTAATTTATCAGTCAATCCATCATCGATCCATCTGCGAATCATATGATCATATAAAGTGGCTAATGCAATTGCAGTTGCAGCGGCAACAACAGCAGCCAATACGATTAAACCGATGGGGGGTGTTGCCAGTGCTGCAGCCACGCTTAATCCAAAAAACAAATGGCCCAAGGTCACCAACGCAGAACCAAATGATAAAAATCCATAGGAAAGACCAGCAGCACCGGAGAAAATAGAACTGAAGATTTTCATTGTTTTTTTGCGCGGTGAGTCAGTTGAATTGCCGGTGATTTGTTTCCAGATTTCGTTCATCACTGAATAACTGTCATTGCGCAGCAAAATATAATTACACACGGCAGCAGGAAGACCAACAGCCAATAAAGCAATTAGGAATGGCCATGTTGCAGCAATGAAAGTCGCAGCAATTAATCCTTCGCCAACACCAACGATGACGGAAATGACCAGTGAAAATTTATCGATGCGCCATTTGTGTTTTTTGCGGGTTTTGCGGGAAATTGTAGATTTTGTGTCAGTGTTTTCGTCAGTGACAGGTGTAATACCACTTAGAACAGCATATTTTTGCTTTGGTTTTTCATCTTCCATAAATGGCTTTAATGCAGCTTCATCGGCTGCAATTAACGCTGTTAGTTCGGCATTATCTTTATTAGCCTTGGCTTTATTATTTTGAAGGCGAATAAATAATTTTTTCAAATTCACAATTTGTCGCGCGCCCTCCAGTTTCGGATCATGATTCATTAATCGCGCAAATGCATGAATATGTTTTTTTAATTTTTTTAATTCCGCTTCTTTCGCCGCTTTTTTTTCTTTTGCCGCCGCTTTTTCCCTTCTTGTTTTTTGTGTTTCTGGATTTTCTACAGGTTCATCAGCAATGTGCTTAAAAAAATTGAAAAGATCCTTTACGGGATCTTCTGAATCAAGCAATGCTTGAACCGCCCATGCATTTTCCATTAAACAAAATTGCATGGCCAGTTGCAGCGTTACGTCTTTTATATTATTTTCATTGAAAGTAAACGCAGGGCGAAGTTGTGCTTTCAAGGTCATTGAAATGGGATTATTCTTGATGTCAGTTAATACTTTCTTGAAAGTACTAAGGTTGTCGGTATCGCTAGGCATGATCACCTCTTTGTTTATATGATCAATTGTAGGCTATGAATGTTAAGGCAGCATGACGAAATGATTAAGGTTTTCTGAAGATGGTCAAATAAGCAATTTTCTAACCTATTGAATATAAAGTTTTTATTGTAGAGACGCGATTTATCGCGTCTCTACAAAAAATTAAGGAGTTATAAATGAAACAACATTCAAATCGATTTTTAACATTGGTGACAGAATCGAAAAAATGCATCAAGGAAATAACATCATATGCTTTGAGAGAAAAGATGGATCAACACGAGCCGCTCGTCATTATTGATGTCCGCGAAGACAATGAATGGCCATCAGGACATATTCCAACCGCAATTCATATTGGAAAAGGCGTCATTGAGCGCGACATTGAAAAGAAAATTCCTGATTGCGAAACGCAGATTGTTGTTTATTGTAGCGGGGGTTTTCGTTGTGCTCTGGTTGCAGAAAGTTTGCAAAATATGGGGTATACGAATGTGTATTCGTTAGATAAAGGATTGTCGGGCTGGGTTGATGCGGGTAATGTTATTGATAAGTAAGATCAAGGCCTTGCCCAATTTTCCAATTTAAGACCGCGAATACGTTCGAAATGTTTTGTATTGTTTGTGACAAGAATGCTGTGATTCGCTAGCGTGACACTGGCAATTAATAAATCCATATCGTCCAGTATATTACCTTGTGTATGTAGTTTTGCTTTTTGTTGTGCAAAGATTTGTGATGCGTCATCTGAGTAATCAAGCACCCGTATATTTTTCATGGCATCATGTACTGTTTTTAAGTTTTGTTCAATTCTAGTCGATTTAAAAGCACCAAATAACAGCTCAGTTTTATTAAAAATGGTGGTCGACAAATCATTTGCTGCAAAAGTAGATATTTTATCGATGATTTTTTGATGATTTTTGAAAAAATAAATCCAAATGTCGGTATCCAATACATATTTCATAACTTTACCTTAATTGTTTTGTTTCGACGGGACCGTTTAATTTCCATTAGCATTGCATCAGCCTCTTCATCGCTGAAGGCACCTGCGTATTTCATGAGTGGATTGTCAGATTTAAGTTTTTTATCCGCGTAGAATGTCAACGCCTGCTCAACCACATCGGTTTTGGTCGTGTGAAGCTTCTGCTCTAATCGCGCTAGAATAACTAATGTATTTTTTTTAAATCGAAAACTGATTGCTTTTCTCATCTCGTGTCCACAAAGTGAATGTATGTACAAATATACAGAATTTTAATTTTTTGTCAATACACTGTAACGGGTCATAATCGTTTATATTTTTCCGGACACTTATAGCGTTGTTATAAGTGTCCGGGAAAATTTAGGGCTAAACACTCGCCAAATTCCCCTTATTTTCCAGCCATTCCTTACGATCAGCGGCGCGTTTTTTCGCCAGCAACATATCCATAATACTTTCCATTTTGATATTGTCTTCAAGCGTTAATTGCACCAAACGCCGCGTGTCGACACTCATGGTTGTCTCACGTAATTGCAGCGGATTCATTTCACCCAATCCTTTAAAGCGTTGGATATTGACTTTGCCTTTGATGTTTTCTGCTTGGATGCGATTTAATATCCCTTCTTTTTCATCATCATCTAACGCATAAAACACTGCTTTTCCAGCATCAATTCGATAAAGTGGCGGCATCGCAACATAGACGTGACCTGCTTTAACGAGTGGTCGAAAGTGTTTTAAAAATAATGCGCATAATAATGTGGCGATGTGCGCGCCATCGGAATCGGCATCCGCTAAAATACATACTTTCCCGTAGCGTAAAGAGGATAAATCGTCCGTGCCAGGGTCAACACCGATGGCAACCGTGATGTCATGCACTTCATTGGAGGCAAGCACTTCTTCAGAAGACACTTCCCAGGTATTTAATATTTTTCCACGCAATGGCATAACGGCTTGAAAAGTGCGATCGCGCGCTTGTTTTGCCGAACCACCCGCAGAATCTCCTTCCACTAAAAATAATTCGCAGCCTTCAGTATCTTGTCGTGAGCAATCGGTTAATTTTCCAGGCAATGCAGGTCCTGCGGTTACTTTTTTTCGGATGACCATTTTTTCTGAGCGTAATCTTTTTTGTGCGTTCGCAATAAATAATTCTGCTAATTGTTTTCCTAATTCAACATGATGATTAAGCCATAAACTCAATGCATCTTTCACAACGCCATTAACGAAAACGGCTGCTTGACGCGCTGTTAAGCGTTCTTTTGTTTGTCCTGCAAATTGCGCATGTTGTAATTTAATTGATAAAATATAACGGCATTGTTCCCACACATCATCAGCAGTTAATTTTACGCCACGCGTCATTAATTTGTGCATGTCACAAAACTCACGCACCGCATCCAAAATGCCTGAGCGTAAACCATTCACATGTGTACCGCCTTGTGCAGTGGGGATTAAATTAACATAACTTTCAGTAACGGAGACTTCATTATTCGGCAACCAAGTGAGTGCCCAGTCAACTGTTTCACTTTCACCCGTAAAATGGCCCATAAAAGGCTCGTTGGGTAATTGTTCGTAATCTTTTAACGCATCTAATAAATAGGATTTCAAACCATCTTCATAACACCACGATAATTTTTCATTTTTTTTCTCATCGAAAAAATGAACAACTAAACCAGGACACAAAACGGCTTTAGCGCGCAATGTGGCGATTAAGGCGGATGTTACAAATTTATTGCTGTCAAAATATTTTTCATCTGGCCAAAAACGAATGTATGTTCCTGTTTCGTGTTTCTCACAATGATCAGTGACTTTTAATTTACCTTGCGCTTCTCCGTCTTTAAAAGTCATTTCATAAACATTGCCACTTTTTTTCACGCGCGCGATTAATTGTGTCGATAATGCATTCACAACGGAAATGCCGACACCATGCAAACCACCCGAAAATTCATATGTTTTGCTCGAAAATTTTGCGCCTGAATGCAGGCGCGTTAAAATTAATTCCACACCGGATACTTTGTGTTCCGAGTGAATATCCACTGGCATGCCGCGGCCATCGTCTGTCACAGAGAGTGATCCATCCTTTCCAAGCACAATATCAATTTGTTTGGCGTGACCTGCAATTGCTTCATCGACTGAGTTATCGATTACTTCGTGCGCCAAATGATTGGGATGCGAGGTGTCGGTATACATGCCTGGATTACGACGTACGGGGTCTAAGCCTGTGAGTACTTCAATTGCTTCGGAGGTATACGCTTCAGTGCGTTGTTTGCTAGCCATGTTTTTCCTTGCGTAAAAATTAATCAGGTTATTCATCAAGTTGCGAAATTTGCTATCTTCGCGTAGTCTACATCCACTTGAATAAAGGAGACAATCACTTGACCACACTATCAAATAATCAGCAAAAAGAAAAAAACTATCGATATTTACCTTGGATTATTTTTGGAACTGGGATTTTATATTACTGTTTTGCTTATTTGCTGCGTGTTTATCCTTCGGTCATGGAACATCATCTTCTTTCTTACTTTAATGTGGGCGAAAAAGATTTTGGCCTCATCACCGGTTTTTATTATTTGGCTTATGCGCCCATGCAATTACCAGTGGGTGTGACCGTCGATAGAATTGGCGCGCGTCGCTCATTGATTCTCGGTTGTATCATTGCTTGCTGCGGGGTATTTGTTTTTGCTAATACACATCATCTTGGCATAGCGCTGGCAGGGCGATTCATGATTGGCATAGGCGCTGCATTTGGTTATGTCACGGCACTTAAAATTGCCTCATTGTGGTTGCCCAGGAAAATATTCGCCACGGCAACAGGCGTATTAACAGGCGCTGGCATGATCGCTGCGATTGCCACCGATAATTATTTAACCCATTTAATACGCGTCACGCATTTCCATAACGTTTTATTATTTCCACTTTACGTGGGTATTGTATTGTTTGTTCTCATATTGCTTTTTGTGAAACATAAAAAAGATTCCGATGAAGGTGCGCATGCGGTATCACACACTTCATCTTATAAAGTATTATGCTATCAATTGTGGAACATCATGAAAATGCGCCAAATGTGGCTCATTGGATTGGTAGGCGCATTACTTTACTTGCCTTCATCTGTTTTTATTGATGCATGGGCAATCCCCTTTTTAAAAACGGCACGTCATTTTTCGCGTACTGATGCTGCATTTGGTGCTTCATTAACGCTAGCGGGCTGGATTATTTCGAGTTTTGCTGCAGGGTTTTTATCAGATCATTATGGAACGCGAAAAATTCCATTGTTAATTGCAACATTGGGCGCGACGGTTGTTTCTTCACTTATTTTATTTTTGCCTATCGGCAGTCATGATCTTATGTATTGTTTGCTTTTTGCATTGGGTATTTTTTGTGGCCCGCATCCTTTGTGTTTTTCATTAGGGAAAGAAAATTGTCCGCATGATATTTCTGCAACGGCGGTCGCATTTACCAATTTTGTGATTATGGTGGGTGGAATGATTATGCAGCCTGCTGTCGGTGAGTTTTTTAGCACTTCTCAGCAATTCAACCACGAGCAATGCCAATGTTGTTTATTCAAACATGGATTATTCTATTGCATTAAGTATTATCCCTGTCGGATTAATTATTGCTTATTTTGTGACATTATTTATCCAAGAAACGTTTGGAAAACAAGTGGAATGATAGTAATTTATACGGTAATTTATTACTTAATTATGCCGTTCGTATTAGCGCGTTTATTATGGCGATCGCGACATGCGGCTGATTATCGTAAAAGATGGAGTGAACGCTTCGGTTATATTAAACGCATTAAAACTGGCGATAGTATTTGGGTGCACGCCGTCTCTGTTGGTGAAACATTGGCTGCCATCCCACTTGTCAAAGCGCTCATTAAGCAATATTCACCTCGTTTTCATATCATTGTTACGACAACAACACCCACTGGTTCAGCCCTCGTTACAAAATATTTACGCAATCAGGTTATTCATGTTTATGCGCCATTTGATACGCCTATTGCAGTGTCGCGTTTTTTGCGTCGCACGCGCGTAAAGCTTTGCGTTATTTTAGAAACGGAATTATGGCCCAACTTATTATCTATTTGCAGAAAGCAAAAAATCCCTGTTATTTTAGCGAATGCGAGATTGTCTGAAAAATCATATAAGCGCTATCAATGGGTTTCGGGATTAACCAAAAAAATGCTCAGTACTTATCATACTGTTGCAGCACAAGGTGTGTTAGATGGCGAACGTTATTTGCATTTAGGGCTTGATCCTAAAAAATTAATTGTCACGGGCAATATTAAATTTGATTTGCATATTCCCGATGAATTAATTGTACAAGGAAAAGAAATTCGCCAGCAAATTGGCCTTGAACGTCGCGTTCTTATTGCAGCCAGTACGCATGAAGGTGAAGATGCGATCATCCTTGACGCATTTCAAAAAATTCGCCAAGAAATCCCCAATTTATTTTTAATTTTAGCGCCGCGTCATCCTGATCGTTTTACCAAAGTCGCAGAATTATGTCGTGAAAGAAAATTCCAAGTTGCAGTCAGGTCCCAAAAAATAGACATTAATGAGAAAATCGATATTTTATTGTTGGATACAATTGGTGAATTACAAATGATTTACGCAGCCAGCGATATTGCTTTTGTTGGTGGCAGTTT
>Ga0207099_1155_pt1 | contig 13127 bp, 4 predicted proteins | sample Alteio_BWMinHeat_85_FD_153521 | JGI IMG/M metagenome (GOLD analysis project Ga0207099, IMG submission 153521) | Enriched cells from forest soil in Barre Woods Harvard Forest LTER site, Petersham, Massachusetts, United States -... | ecosystem: Environmental > Terrestrial > Soil > Temperate forest >... | reverse complement strand
TCGGATAACGGAGCGCGGAGGCGATCAGCGCCGCGGCGGACCTCGCCATGTCCATCGTCTGGGCTTCGAGCGATTCGCGCACGCCGCCGAGGCGTCCGTCGATGGTCGGACGAATGCCGACTTTGGGGAGCGAGCCGATAAGGGGAGATGTAAGCATATTTTTGGCCGTTCAGATTTTCGGAGGTTCATTTTGCTCGAATCGATCGAACTTTGCGCTGTAAATCCGCAATTTGCCCAGGCTGAAAGTCTTGCAAGGTCTTGCAAGCCGCGGTTCTGCAATATTGCAATTTTTGCGAGACGCCGCGCAGAGAGGAGGTTTCCCAGCTAAAAAATGAAGGTAAGTCGCGGAGGATTGCAAATGTTTGCAGAAAAATGAATCTTTTGTTGACTCATCTCGAGTTTTGTTCGATAAACTCCCTCAGTCAGGTTCCCTGCCGGATAGATTTCGGTCTAAAGAACCCCGAATTCGTGCAACCAGTTGATAAACACCTGTCTATAGCTCGCCTCCCATGATGTACTTCAATTCTTCGCGGACTCTGCGTGAATCCCCAAGGTCAGCCAGCCCACAAAGCTTCCTCGCCCTGAAAAACTCCGTCCGCCTATCGACGCTGGCGCGCGTCCTGAGCGTGATCGCGATCGCCTCGTTCGTGGTTGCGGGATCGGCCCACGGGCAGACTGTGGCCAGCGACACGCAATATTCGATCTCCACCACGGGGTCTTTTTCCACGAGTTTCTCGCCGCTGCTCTCCGCCACCGGGGATCCGAATGGCGAATTGAACTTCGGCGGCACGACCTACACGGTTACCGACGACGAGGCGGCGGCCAGCATCAACGATCTGACGGGCACATCCTCGGGTCTTGTCACCATCGCTCCAGGCACCGCGACCAATGTATTGACCTTGACGAATAACAACGCGGGAGCCACGCCGACCATTTCTGTCGGGTCGGGCGGGATGACAATCAGCACCATTCTGGGCGGCACTTCGGGCTTTATTAAAAGCGGCGCTGGCACGCTGACGCTTGCCTCCTCAGTATCCACAAATGTCAACACTCTTACCGGGACCGTAATAGTGAACGCCGGCACGTTATCGGTAACCGGCAGCCAGTCGACGACGTTGGGTTTTCTCTTGAACAACGGCGTGACGCTAAACCTGAGCACAGTCTTGCCGGGCGGCGGTAATGTCATCAACGCCAACTCTGGAACGGTAACGATCGGCGGCGCCGGCGCGTCGTCCGCCACGGAAGGCGCCGTGATCGTTGGCAACGCCAATATCACTTGGAATGCGACATTTGGCACCAGCCCGAATCCGTCCATGTTCAGTGGATATGGCGGCTTGGTTTCCTGGGGGACCAATGGAACCGTTTTCCGGTTGGTTCAAAGCACCACCGGCGGCTCTTCGGTCAGCCCTTTCGCTCAGTTTGACTTTGGAACTTCGACAGGCGGCGTGAATTTTCGCAATGGAACCTCGAACCTTATTCTCGGTTCGATTGCGGGCGGAGTGAACACTATTCTCGGGGCGTCCGGCTCCACGGGCGGCGGCAACGGCCAATATATCGTGGGAAGCGCGAATACGAGCACGACTTTTAACGGGAAAATTCTTACATCCGCCAATTCCCGGGACGGTTTGGTCAAGGTCGGAACCGGCACATTGACGCTTACCGGTGTGTCCACCACCGATCAAGCATACAATGCCAACGGCGGCACGCTGCTGCTGAATTTCAACACGAATACGAACAACATCATTAACTCTGGGAATGCCTTTAACTTCAGCGGCGGAGCCCTTTCTTTGCTGGGCAGTGGCACCGGCTCCACGACGCAGACATTGGGAGCGGTTGCGTTGAACGCCGGCGGCGGCGCCTTGGTGGTCAATTCGAACGGCGGCGTGTCGACGACGCTGACTCTCGGCGCAATTACCGCGACGGCGTTGGGCGGCGATCTGAACATCTCCACATCTGGCGCCGCCGCAATTATCACGACGACGACTGGGACCGATTCTACAGGAATCTATGGCGGCCGAATCACTTTTGGCACTGACTGGGCCACTACGACTTCCTCGGTGACGCCGTTCACTCTTTCAGCCTACAGCGGTTACACGGCTTTGAATACCGCGGGCGCAACGGATACGAACAACTCATTGGCGACGGGCAGCGTCTTGCTCGCAGCCAGCGGAACGACGAACTCGCTGAAGATAGTTACTACCGGAGCCGGACAGACGCTCGACCTCGGGACAAACACTTTGGGCCTGACCAATGGCGGCCTTTTGTTTGCGGGCGCGAACAACTACACTCTCACCGACGGGACCCTGAAAAGTCTCATTGCCACGACATCCGACCTGATCATTCACCAGTTGGGCGCCGGCACGTTGACAATTGGCGCGACCATCGCCAATGGAAACGGCAATTCGGCTCTGACGAAATCCGGATCTGGAACCGTGGTTCTAACCGCGGCGAACACTTACACCGGCGCTACTTTTCTAAACGCTGGCGTTTTAAGCATCAGCTCCAATGGCAACCTCGGAACGGAAACCACCGGCGCCGCGCTCAATATGAATGGGGGCACGCTTCAGGCGACTTCGACTTTCGGTCTGTTCAACGGCGCCGCCGGCACGAACAATCGCGCGGTCACCATCGGCGGCGGCGGCGGGACGTTCGATGTCACCGCGGGAAACAACCTGACGATTTCAGGGACGGTCAGCACCCTGTCGGCGAACCAATTTGGGCCTCTTATCAAGACAGATACAGGAACACTGACGATGCTGTCCGCCAACACGTATGGGGGCGCGACATTCATCTCCGGGGGCGTCCTGAGCACGAATCTGCTCGCCAACGGCGGGGTGGCCAGCGGTATCGGTTCGTCCGCAAACGTGGCGAATGCCCTGATTCTGGATAGCGGCACGCTGCAATACACCGGCGCGGGCGCGAGCACGAACCGCACTTTCACAGTGACTCAAAATGGAGGCGCCATCGACGCCTCCGGCGCCGGCGCATTGATCTTTTCCAACACGGCCCCTGTCGTTTATTCCGGAAACGGAGCGCGCACCCTCACGCTGACTGGCTCGACCGGAGCCAGCAACACGTTCGCTGGCGCCATTGGCGACGGCACGGGTGGCTCGACCAGCCTGCTGAAGACCGGATCGAGTTCATGGACCCTGACCAACAACAATACCTACACGGGTAATACGACCATTGTTAATGCCGGCAGCACGCTGGTTTTGTCGGCCCCGAACAGCGTAAACAACATCGCCAGTTCACAGGTGATCACGGTGGGCACAGCCAATGTCACGACAGCAACTCTGAACGTCACCGGGCTGAGCGGCGGCGCAATTACCCTCGCAAGCGGCCAGACCCTGGCGGGCACGGGCATTGTCAACGGCGCGGTCATTTCCGGCTCGGGCACGACTCTTTCACCGGGATTTCATATCGGTAATAGCAGCACTAACGTGGGCACCCTCACTGTGGGCGGTTTGACCTTGAACGCGGGTTCGACCTCCATTTTCGAATTCAATACCACGCCAGCCAACGACATCATCGCCGTCAATGGCAACTTGTCAATCTTCGGAGGCGGGATCGATATCTTCCAGGCGGGGTCCCAAACCCGGTTTACGACGCCGAACACTTACACTTTGTTCACCTACACCGGTTCGCTCTCAGGATCAGCGGGAGCATTGAGCGTGCTCAACCCGTCGGCTACCCAAACCTATCAGTTTCTCAGCACCGGCACATCGATTACTTTGACGATCTCCGGCGCCGCTACGATCACTGCGACTTGGAACGTCGATGCCAACGGCAATTATGGAACGGCCGGAAATTGGAATCCCGCAACGGTGCCGGACGGAGCCGGAACTACGGCGATCTTTGGGTCGATCATCACCGCCCCGCGGGTGGTGAATATCGAGGCGACTCACACGGTTGGCGAGATCGACTTTAGTCCGAATAGCGGGACCTCCTATACGCTGTCCGGAGTTGGGACCCTGATTTTGAATAACAGCGGAAGTCCGGCTGTTATCAAAGACCTGAATGCCAGCAACACGATCAGCGCCCCGATGAGCATGGTCGCTGGCCTGAATACCACGGTGACGAATAGCACGGACGTTCTGACGTTCTCCGGAGCATTGAGCGGAACGGGTCCCCTCACTAAAGACGGAGCCGGCATTCTGGCTCTCACGGGACCGAATTCGTATTTCGGCGGGACTACGATCAGCAACGGAACGGTGCGGATCAACAGCGCAAGCAGTCTTGGCGACGTGTCCGGAACCGCCAATCTGAGCGGCGCTGCTAATACGCCTACGCTGGAGGCACTGAACTCGATCACCACTTCCCGCAACTTCACGGTGGCCGGCGCAAACCCTGTGATCCAGGTCGACGGCACTTCCTCGACTTACGAGATCGACGGGCTTATTTCCGACGGCGCGAGTTCCGGCAGCTTGACCAAAACCGGCGCGGGGACCCTGACCCTCACAAACAACGACACATATAGCGGAAGCACGACCATCAGCGCTGGCGTTTTGCAGTTGGGAGCTGGCGGGACGAGCGGTTCTGTCGCCGGTAACATTGTGAACAATGCATCCTTGGTGTTAAATCGCACGGATGCTTATACCCTTGGCAACCTGGTGAGTGGCACGGGTGGCCTGATCCAGGCTGGAAGCGGCGCCGTTTCCCTGAGCGCGTCGAACACGTTTTCGGGCAGCACAGTCTTGACCTCGGGAACGCTGATTACTGCAAATTCGGCGGCGCTGCAGAATAGCACGCTGAATTATAACAATCAGGGCGGAGTTCTCAGCTTCGGCTCTCTGACCGCCGCGACCCTTGGCGGGTTGACGGGGAGTCAAAACCTGCCGCTCCTCAATACCAGCGGGAGTGCGGTGTCCCTGACGGTTGGCAACAATGGGCTGGGCTCGACTTATTCGGGCGGTTTCAGCGGCGCTGGCGCACTGACGAAAGTCGGCGCAGGCACGTTCATATTGACCGGATCAAGCAGTTATGCGGGCGGCACGTCCGTCAATGGAGGCATTTTGAGAATCGACGCCGGCGGCTCAGTTAGCACCGCGGGCGTGAGCACCGCGGCATCAGGGGCCGCGCAACTGTTGGTGAATGGCGGCTTGCTGACGGCGAGCGCCGGCGCCACCTTCAATGCCAATGGCTCCGGATTCGATCTGCTCTCAGGAACGGCGACTTTTGCCGGTGTCACGGCTGCCTCGTCCGGCGGTGATGGCGAAGTGATCCGGGTGGATGGCGGCTCATTTTCGTCGACTTCCTACACCATTCAGCGGAATCAATCTTATACCACAGTCCCAACGACGGCGGCCGCCGTTGCCATCAGCGGCTTTTACTCAACAAGCGGCTCGTCCAGCTTGGGCTCGCTCAACATTGGCACCAGCAATTCCAGCGCCTCGGTGAGGATCGATGGCGGCAACGTGACCGCATCCTCGGTCGCCATCGGCAACACGACAAACGGCGGCCGCTGGAATGTCCTGGATGTCAACGGCGGCACGTTCACTTCCACGGATGGGACAAACGGCATCGTGATGAGCCCGAATGCGGCGACACCAAACCTGTCGGAGCTGTTGATCACCGGCGGCACTGTCTTTACTCCGCAGGTCACCATGGGTCTCGTGACTTCCAGCTCGGGATCGGGCCTTATTACCGTCACCGGAGGCGCGCTCTATTTGGGCAGTGGCGGAATCACTCAACTCGCGCCCGTCTTTACGAGCACGATCAACCTGAGTTCCGGCACCGTTGGCGCCACGGCGCCCTGGTCTTCCTCGCTGGGGATGACGAGCACGAATGCGACGTTCCAGGCCGCGGATAACCTGGGCAATGCAAATAACATCACGCTCACCGGCGGGATCGGCGGCGTCGGCCTCACCAAAACCGGCGCGGGCACGTTGTTCCTGGCGAGCGCCGGCAACTTCTACTTTGGCGTTACAACCGTGAATGCCGGTATCTTGAATATCAATAGCGAGTTCGCGCTGGGAGGGGCCTTCTATGGCGGACTTACCTTGAACGGAGGAACGCTGCAGTATTCCAATACGCTGCTGAACGCCGTCACGGATGTCTCCGGTACCACGGTCACCATCGGGCCGAACGGCGGCACGGTGGATACTGGCACCAACAACATTAACTTCGCAAATTCCATCGGTAACGCGGGAACCGGCGCCTTTACCAAGGCTGGCACGGGCACGCTGACCTTGGCTGGGCTCGCGAACAATTACACCGGCCCGACGAACGTGGCCGCCGGCATTCTGGTCGTGAGTGGGTCGATTACCGCCACATCGGCGACGAGCGTCGCCGCGGGCGCGACGCTGGGCGGCAAAGGCGGGATTGCGAGCACGTTGTCTGTCAGCGGCACGGTTGCTCCTGGAATTGCTGCGAGCGGCACTGCGACGACATTGTCTCTCGGCAATAACGTGACGTTTAACAATGGGAGCGCATTTGTCGTCAATATCGATAATAATGGAGCGGTCAGCGACAAGCTCTCGATTACCGGAAATCTGGCGATCGTCGGCAATGACACGCTGACCTTAAACCTTCTGAATACGACTCCCACGACGAATGTCTTCACCATCGCCAGCTTTAACCCCGGCGGTCTGACTGGAACCTTCGCAACCAGCGGCCTGCCGCCAGGCTACCAGGTTCTTTACAACAACGGCGCCGGCTTGATCCAGCTTGCTCCCATTCCGGAGCCCGGAACGTGGGCGATGCTTGTCAGCGGCGCGGGTCTGCTTGTTGCGTTCCGGCGGTTTCGCAGGAGACATTAAGAGCCTGTCATGCACTTTTCTGCGCGCGTTCCTTGAGAGGCGTCGCTGTAGGGGCGGCTGTGCCAGCCGACCAAGGCGCTTGGCACAAGCACCTCTACAGGAAGAGCGGGCAAAAGTGCATGACAGGCCCTAAGAGCGGGTCGCGATGCTCTTTGCGAATGGATGGCAGCCCTCCGTATCGGTTTTGGCGCGTCCCGCATTCACGCGGCGAGGGAAACCGTTCGGAGTTCCGCATTCAGGCGGTTCCCGCCCGCCGCGTACGCGGAACTCCGAACGTTTCCCGTCCCGCGATTTAAGACGGTTCAAGCTTGGCTCCGGAGGAAATTGGCGCTCTGGGAAGGCCGAGTCCATCATCGCCACATCAGCCGCGAAAAAGCCCGAGGTCCCCATCAAACGGAGTGATGTATGACTGGACTCCAGTTGGAAGCCGGTCCGGAGGTCGTCCAGTGACCTTGGCCCGCCTTAGCCCAGATATTTACACTTCATTTGGAAGAGAATATTTCGACGATCCACGCGGACTATCGCAACTTTGCCTGTCATCCCGAGCGAAGTCGAGGGATCTCCCAAGCAAAGCGGGGCGTCTTTGCCCTTAAAATGAAGTGCGGACTTTCAGTGGCTTGAGCAATCCCTCGACTTCGCTCGGGATGACAAAGCGAACTCCGAATGCCGGACAAACTGCCGGCGCTTTATTCTGCGCTGTGATATATCGAGTTGCTAATGATGGTTGGGTGGCACGGACGTTGTCTCGCCGGGATACAATTCGCAGGGAAAGAGGATGGTGCGTGTCGTCTCCGCCGGGTTCTGGATTCGATAAAGCAGCCTCTTTAGCGCGGCGGCGCCGATTGCCTCATAGGAGGCCGTCACGCTCGTCAGGGGACGCTCGGAAAAATGAGCGTCGTCGGGCTTGTGAAAACCCGTGACGGAGACATCCTCCGGCACTCGGAGGTTGTGCGCGGTCAGCCAGGCGTAAAGTCGCCCGCCGGCAGGTTCGGTGACAGAGATCCAGGCGCTGACTCCCTCCTGCCGCGTGATCCGTTCGGCCTGTTCGCAATAACGATCCCAACTGAGCCGGTAGTCGCTCAAATCGACGTAATCGACATTCACCGCCCATTGCGATTTGTAGCTGATGCCGACCCCCTCGATGGCGGCGATGTAAGCGCCGAACCGGGACTTCCCCCAATAAACCTCGTTGCAGCGTCCGAAGAAGCCGATCTTTCGGTGGCCGAGACCGTGGAGATGAGTGACGAGTTCCTCGATGCCGTCCTCGTTATCGATGCCCACCATATCGACATCCAGGCCGGAATACTTGTGCACGATGGAAACAGTCGGAATCTGGCGGCTGAGTTTCTGCACCACATCCATCGGCCAGCGAAACACCAGGATAAGTCCTGAGAGCAGATTTGCCCGCAAGGCGGGCGGCTGGAACTCCGGGGAAAGGATTTTGTCGCAAGTCTCCGGCCGCACGTAATGGACCACCAGTGCGGCGTTCAAAGTCATCGCTGCGTCGCTCATGCCGGTTAGATAAGGGGCGGGAACCTGCGTGAACGGCGTATTGATCAGCACGCCGACCTGGTGGAGCTTCGAACCTCTCAGCGATTCATTGCGATAACTCTTCGCCATCCGGTACCCAAGCTGCGCCGCGGTCTGCATAACCCGGGCGCGCGTCTCGGGGTTGATGCCGTGAACCCGGCGGAGCGCCCGCGATACGGTCGCCAGAGAAATATTTAGCGCGTCGGCGATGTCTCGCATCGTCGCATTTCCGTCATCGCGTTCCAGAGCCGTGTTGGCATTTTCCATTCCAAGTTGGGTCTATAACGTCTTGCAGCAAAAGGCAAATCAAATATAGTTGAAAGCGCCTAATCTTCTGAAAACACGTAACTTGCGTTGCAATTTGCAGTTTATTGCAATCAACTCAAACTTGTCATTGACTTCTTGCATTCCGGATTTCATTATTGTCATGCCACGCTCGATTCTCGCTCCGGTCGTAAAAAACTGCCCGCCGGCCAAGGTCAGACAAAAGGAAGAAGCAAACAATACCCGCACCCCGATCTTCGTATGAAAAACTTCCGGCGAAGGAGGGAAAGTCTGATGCCCTTCAAAGATGGCCCTTCCCGATTTTCCCGCGCTCCCGGCCTTCTCACTCTCGCGGCGCACGCCATAGCCATCTTGCTGGCGTGCGTCTCCGCGAACGCGGCCGCCCCGATGAAGGAGCCCCCGCTTCCACTCATCCCTGCATCGAGAATCGATATCACCGCCTACGGCGCGGTCGGAGACGGCAAAACGCTGAACACCGCGGCTTTTGCCAAAGCCGTTGCCGCCTGCGGAAGAGCGGGAGGCGGATCCGTGATTGTGCCTCCGGGAGTCTATGTTACCGGGCCCATCAGCCTGGTCAGCCATATGGCCCTTGTTGTGGAAAAGGGCGCCACCATCCAGGCGGCGGATCGATTCTCCGATTTTGGCCTGCCCGACCCGCTGCCCGCGTCGCAGCCGGAACTGGACAAGCTTCGCAAGTCCCTCAAGTCGCTCATCAGCGGGACCGATCTGCAAGACGTGGCCATCCGCGGCGAGGGAGTTATCGACGGCGCGGGCGCCGTTTGGTGGGCGAAGTCGGATCGCGCCTCGCGCACGACTGGCCTGCCTTACGTGCCGCGCCCGAACCTGATCGTCCTGAAGAAATGCGAACGCGTCCACATCAGCGGTGTGACGCTCTCGAACTCGCCGCAGTTCCATCTCGTGCCGCAGCTTTGCACCAACACGCTCATCGAGAATCTCAAGATTTTAGCGCCGAGCGACTCGCCGAACACGGATGCCATCGACCCGAGTAACTGCCGCAATATGCTCATCCGCCAGGTGATGACGGACACCGGGGACGACAACATCGCGTTCAAGGCCGGCGACGCCGGGCCGACGGAGAACATCACGGTCACCGATTGCGTTTTCAAACACGGGCACGGAGTCTCCATCGGCAGCGAAACCTCGGGCGGCGTGCGAAACATCCTTGTGCAGAGATGCACATTTGAGGGCACGGGCACCGCGATTCGCATCAAATCAGCCCGCGGACGCGGCGGCGTGATCGAGAACGTGACTTACCGCGACATCGTAATGAAGAACGTCGACATGGCGATCACGATCAACCTGTATTATGCCGACAAGACCGAGGCAAAGCGCCCGGAGCGCCAGCCGGTGACGGCTGATACGCCGATAGTCCGGAACATCCAGATCACCAACATCACTTGCGAAGGCGCGAAGTCCGCCGGCGAGATCATCGGCCTGCCGGAGATGCCCGCCGCCGGCATCATCCTCTCAAACATACGCATCACCTCTTCGACGGGCTTCAACATCCAGGACGCGAAAGGCGTCCAGTTCAACGATGTGTCGTTTTCGACCTCACCGAAGCCGCCCGAAGTTCCCAAAGCCGCAAGCTCGCCATGACGTGAACGGTTTGGCGCCGGGTCGTCCGGACCGAACCAGCGGAAACCCTCCCCGAGTAGGAGAGATTCGGATCGGTCAGGTTCATCGAGGCATTTGCTTCACAGCCTAGAGCAGTTGTGTATGAACCCGCCATTAATTTAGCAGGACTTGTAACCGTCGATATCTTTGAAATCGACGGAATATTTTTTGCCGTCAGACAAGGTAAGTTCAGCGCCGAGAACAGACCCGGTAGGAGTGACATCAATAATCTTGATGTCCTTCACAGGCGATAATTCCTCCTGCGTCCAGGGAGCGTCATCGGTCTTGTGCAACATGACCGTGATCATCAATTCTATGGCAGGGTTCTTGGCGGTCCGCTCGCGATAGGCGTATAACACCGTGCTTTCTTCGGCTTCAGCGTTGCGGCCCGACTCGACGAGCGTTTCGAGCTTATCCCATCCATTGTAAGCGATCAGCGCCACTTTTCTGCCGGGAATGGAAGCGATCCGACCTTTCTTCTTTTCGTCCTCAAAACTTTCCACCTCGGCTTTTTGCCCTTTCAAATGCGGCATGCCGAAATGGCCAAGCGTCATCTCGTGCTCGAAGGCGAGCCGGCATCGATCAACCCGAATGACCCCGCCCGGGATGGTAATCTCCGCGAGGTCAATGATGTATCCGACCCCGTTGTTCGGGGGTTTGCGCATGATCAACTGCCGATACAACACATCATTTCTGACGCCGTTAAAGAGAATGCTTTGCGACGTCACATAACCCGCGCTCTTTGCCGCGGCATTATCAACAGCCCGCCCGGTAAGATAGAAGTTGATATCGACGCCGCTCAGATCCCGCGGGTCGAGGCTTCTAAAGGTGTATTCCTGTGAAGTGCCACCTTCCGGGTTGTAATCTTCCCACGGGAAATGAGTGTTGAAGACTAGCTTGCAGTAGTTGTGATCATCGTCATAGACCTTTCCGGAGATAATCTCCGAGGTCCCCGTGCTGCCGTGGTTGACGAGGGCGAGCCCGGGCTTCGCAAGGATGGTTCTCTTCGAGTTTTTCCCCAAGTCGTCCCACATCCCTTCGTTCTCCTTCGCCGTCCAGAAGGGTGAATCTTCCGGCAGAGCCAGGCTGATGAAGGGCAGAAACATGATGAATGGACTGGCCGGACAGCTATAGCTCTGAATCACATACTCCCGGTGCCCGTAAAATCCGAGGCTCGGGATGTCATTATGAAAGAACTCTTCCCGTCCCGTGAACTGCAGGAGCGACCCTGAGCAAAGTCTCCTGGCCCAGCCCGGATCCAGCGGCGATCCATTCTTCATCATGAAGGACACCGGGAAGCCGCCCGCAATCCAAAGGCGGTAACAAATGCTCCGCGCCCACATGTTGATATAGCCGTCCCGGCCAAAGAAGTTCACGTAGGTCTTCATCAACTCCTCAAAACTCTTCTCCAGCACGTCCGCGATCTCCGGGTAGTGCTCATCCCCGAAAGCGCGGTTCCAAATCGTCCCGTAAACCACGAAAAGACTGATGGTGTAGTAGTTATAGGTTTGCTCAAGATACCAGCCGTCTCCCGCGTGATACGATGCAACCCACAACAAGTGGCTCTTCAAAAGATCGTCATCAATCGAGTAACCGTTCTTCTTTAAGAAAGAGAGGGCGCAGATATTGAAGAGTCTCCAGTTGTTTTGCGTCGTCCTGTGATGCGCCCATTTGCCGATGGTAACGGCCATTTCATCCTTCTCCTTCTGCGAAAAGGCGGCCACAACGCATCGGGCAGCAGAAGCAGCGTCTTGGTCAGGCCGCCAAATTCGCAGGTGAATTGATAAGTCGCGTCGGGCAGATCCTCCGGCATCGGCAGGCTGTTTGCGTGGCCGGGCGTCAGGGCGTTATAGAGGTGGCGACTGTAGTAATCGCGCAGCTTGATTCCGCGGATGCTGATTTCCGGATCCACATGCATCAGCGGACCCGCCAGCGTGAAAGTTCTCTCAAGCGCCTCCCATTCGTGCGACCGATGACGCCAGTCCGGATCGTTGGGCTGGGGGTAGGTTTTGCTGCCGGGAGTGGTAGGGAAGACGATCAGGTCCTCAAAGGACTTCACATGCTTGCTGAAAGCCCGCTCCAGCACATATCTCGCGCAGTCGACATAATGCTTTCGGGTCATCCCGGTATACGGGCTGAGTTCGAAGTCTGGTTGATCTACTGAATAGGCGTTTTTCATAGGGGATGGTTCTGTTGCTTGCTTGGAGAGTTGGCTTCTTAAGTTGTCGTCTGCGCTTTCATCGGCCGAGCCAGCCGCCGTCCACCGGCAGCACGATGCCGGTGACGTAATCCGATGCCGGTGAAGCGAGGAAAATGGTGGCGCCTTTCAAGTCGTCCGGCCTGCCCCAGCGTCCACTCGGGATGCGTCCGAGAATGGCTTCGCTGCGCTCTGCGTCCGCGCGCAAAGCGGCGGTGTTATCGGTGGCGATATATCCGGGCGCGATGGCGTTGACCTGCACACCCCGAGCGGCCCATTCGTTCGAAAGCGCCATCGTAAGCTGACCGATGCCTCCTTTGCTGGCAGCGTAGCCGGGAACGGTGATGCCGCCCTGAAACGTTAGCAGCGAAGCGGTGAAGATGATTTTTCCGGAGCCGCGCGCAACCATGTCTCTGCCGATCTCGCGGCTCAGGATGAACTGTGAGTTGAGATTGATCTCCATCACCTGGTCCCAATATTCGTCGGGATGCTCGGCAGCAGGTTTACGAAGAATAATGCCGGCATTGTTCACGAGAATGTCGATGCGAGGATGCTCGGCTTTGACCTTCCCGATGAACTCATAGAGCGATGCGCGCTTGCCAAAGTCGCATTGATACGCGCTGAACTTCCTCCCAAGCGCCTGCACCGACCGCTCGACCTCACTCCCTTGCAGCTCCAATGACGCGCTCACGCCCGCGATGTCGGCGCCCGCTTCCGCCAGC
>Ga0207099_1154_pt1 | contig 13211 bp, 6 predicted proteins | sample Alteio_BWMinHeat_85_FD_153521 | JGI IMG/M metagenome (GOLD analysis project Ga0207099, IMG submission 153521) | Enriched cells from forest soil in Barre Woods Harvard Forest LTER site, Petersham, Massachusetts, United States -... | ecosystem: Environmental > Terrestrial > Soil > Temperate forest >... | reverse complement strand
CGTGATGAATCCGATAAATCGGGTATGCGCATGGTAATTGAAATTCGCCGCGGCGATCAACCGGAAGTGGTTTTAAACAATTTATTTGCACAAACGCAATTGCAAACGGTGTTTGGAATAAACATGGTCGCGTTATACAACGGCAGACCGCAAGTCATGAATCTCAAATATATTTTAAATGCTTTTTTACAACATCGGCGTGAAGTGGTTACGCGTCGCACTATTTTTGAATTGGCGAAAGCGAAAAATCGCGCGCATATTTTAGAGGGCTTAGGGGTTGCATTAGAAAATATCGATGAAATTGTCGCCTTAATTAAATCAGCGAAAACGCCGACTGATGCTAAAACATTATTGCTGGGGAAATCGTGGAAGCCAGGTGTTGTTGCTAGCTTGCTTTCAAAAGCAGGGGCAAATCAAACACGTCCTGATGAATTGGATGCGCAATATGGTTTGCGCGATGGGCAGTATTATTTATCTCCTGAACAAGCGCAAGCGATCCTTGATTTACGTTTACACCGTTTAACTGGGTTAGAAATTGATAAAATTCATGACGAATATAAATTATTAATCGAACAAATTATGGCATTAATGGAAATTTTATCAAACCCAGATCGATTGCATGCTGTCATTCGTGAAGAATTAACGGCAATTAAAGCACAATTTGGCGATGCGCGTCGCACCGTTATTTTGGAAAATTATTAAAAGCAGGTGTCAATGTTTGCATGGGCACCGATGGTGCTGCCAGCAATAATGATTTGGATATGTTTGGTGAAATGCGCACTGCTGCTTTTATTGGAAAAGGCATCACACAAGATCCAACCGCATTGGATACGATGACAATTTTGGAAATGGCTACGATAAATGGCGCGAGGGCGATGGGCTTAGAAAAAGAAATTGGGTCACTGGAGATTGGAAAACAAGCCGATATTATCGCAATTGATTTTGATCATCTTTTCACGCAACCTGTTTACAACCCTATTTCACATTTGGTTTATGCAATGAATACGCTACAAGTGAGCGATGTCTTTGTGGCTGGAAAACAAATATTAAATAAAGGTGAGTTTACAGAATTGGATAAAATGAAAATTATTGCGAAAGCGAATGAATGGGCAGATAAGGTGCGGAGTTTGTAGAGACGCGATTTTTATCGCGTCTCAGACGCTGCATCGCACGTTCTAGACGCGATAAATCGCGTCTCTACAACGAGAAAAAATGCATTATGTTACTCAACAAAAAACTTATTTCAAACTATCTCAACCCAACCACACTAAAAATAATTCAAGCTATTCACATTGAAGATTCCATCACTTCCACCAATGATATTTTATCAAACGAAATAAAATCAAACCCTCAAAAAATAATCGCTTTATTTGCAGAAGAACAAACTGAAGGCCGCGGACGCTTAGGCCGTCCTTGGATTTCACCCAAAAATAAAAATATTTATTTCTCTTTGTCATGGCATTTTAACAAACCCGTATCCGAATTATCTGGATTAAGTTTGGCAGTTGGTATTGCATTAATATACGCTTTAAAAAAAATCACTCCGTTTGAAAAAACAAAAATAAAATGGCCCAACGATATATTATTTAACGATAAAAAACTTGCCGGCATTCTAATTGAAACCGTTCCCCGAAAAACAAGCTGTTCTGTCATTATTGGTATTGGATTAAATGTTAATCTTCAAAGTGACGAAACCAAAAAAATAGATCAACCCTGGACATCTCTTTCACAAATCACGCACACACAACACGATCGCAATTTAATCGCGGCCAGCCTATTAAATGCACTTTGTGATGTATTACCTGAATTTGAAAAAAACGGTCTACTAAACTTTATGGATGACTGGAAAAAACACGACGCCTTATTCGGCAAACACTGCGACAATACAGGGGCGCAAAAAAAATCAGGTATCGTCGTCGGCATTAATTTATCGGGTGAATTATTATTAAAAACAGATAATAAAATCGAAGCAGTCTCTGCCGGTGAAATAGGCAGTGCACGCCAACCTCTTTGAAAAATAGTGGTATCTACACAAATCTAAGACTTGTGTTCAACTTCTTCGGGTGCCAGTGCATCTGATTTATATTCAAAGGGTTTTAATGTTTCTTTTGCTTAATATGCTGCATAGGCATGAACAATCATTTATATCTCCGATATTATTTTTTATTGCCAAGGTCCATTCATCCACGATCCATGTAAACCATGCGGCACACGTCGTGGCATTTTAATGCGTGCTAATAGTTCATCCTTCATATTCTGCGCATCCAAAATAACTAATTCAGAGTTATTTTCATTTTTGTTATAAACAAATAACATAAGGTATCCATCATCTTCTGAGGAAGCATTTTTTCTTGGAACAAAAACCGCTTCATCAATTTCACAATGCTGACCAAAATCATGAACATCGGATGTGTTATTATCAACATCGTATTTTATCAACGCGTCAAATGCGTCTGGTATATGATGTCCACGAATTTCAGAGGGCAGATAAATAAATTGGTGTTTTTGTGAATTCACGGCTTCTTTTATTCTTGGAAACTCAACAATACGATCATCCAATGGTGTGTTTTTAATTGTATTATTGGATAAATCAATCGTCATTCGATAGAGCATTGGTAATGCTACTTTTATATCTGATAATGAAGTAAGGGATAATGCGCTATGCTGCACAAAATCAATAATAATTTTCTGATTATTTTCATACGCATTGGCAAAATGAAACACAAAAAAAGATTCTGTTTCGAACCATTTTAATTCACTGGTTTGTCGAGACATTATGCCAATTCGCGTGCCTAATTCCTGACGCCATTCTAAGATATCTTTTCCAGTGCCCACATTTTTTAAATCAAAAACCAATGGGCAATCAAAAAAGATCACGTAATTTTCCGTGAGCGTAAAATCATGCATCATCGTTGAATACGGTTTATCAATTTCTTTTTTAAACTGTAATCGTCCTGTTTTGTCAACGCGATATATAGATAAATAAGGTGGTTCAAGATCATATTGAATTAACCATAAATCGCCTGTTGTTGGACACAACCGTGTGTGCGGAGAAATACTGATTGGTTTTTCAGATCCCACCGGACACCATAACCCTAATGTTTTTAATTCCGATGTCATTTCATAGGCAGGACTGCCTTCGTGCAACGCTAAATATTTATTCGCGTGATGGATAATATGAATAAAGTTACCCTGTTTTACAGGACTGACATTTTCGCCAACAAATTTAGTATCAGGTGGTAATATCATTTTGAGACCGCTATATAAGGATTTTCCTGCGCGTCGTTCTGTTAATAATTCAGGGGTTTCCACAAATCGATTTTTATATCGCGCTTTTCCATTTTTAATATACACCGCATGAATCATACCGTCGCCATCAAATGGATAGGTATATGAAATAGGTGGAAACGCAGGATTCGGACCATTTCGCATATACACGCCTAGTAAATCATCTGGAATTTTTCCAATCACTTTCAAATTTTCAACGTTTAATTCATCTTTAACCGGCGCGTAATTTCCCTGTAAAAACACATTGCTTTTATTTTTTTCCATCAATTTCTTTTTGACATTCTCAATATAAATTTTTGGATAGAATGTATTGGCTTTAATACCAATAAGAATAGCAACGATCGTGCCAAGCGTGCTCATTGTATTACTTAATCCGAAATAGGCGTGTGCTAATGAAATAAACGTTGCAAGTAATAACAAGCATCCCCAAATAGCAGATAATCGTCGATGAAATTCGAGCGTACCTTGATCTGTATATTGCCCTGTAAAAGGTTTATTGATCACAACGGAGCCCAGCATAATCACCGTCATGGCGATATTGCTCCATAAATTAGGATGCTGCGTAAAGGTATCGGCATGCGATAAAAATAATCCAAGAAAAATCATCGCACCGAAAAATAAAACACCGCCTATTTCTAAAACGATGCCACGCAGTAAATCTTTTCTGGCAATTATAATATTTAAGACAAAAGCACTGATTGCTGCATTTAAAAAACTGGTTAATCCTGCTGAAAATACAATCCAGGGGATAAAACTAAATATAATATTTTTCTGCTTCATATTCATCCTCTAAAAAATATAACTTCACAAATATCAAGCTCAGAACACCGAGCGTTGAGCTCCTGGAAGCAACAAAGCATGAAAATAAAACTCGATCAGAATTGCTACTGCCAAAGTTTTTTACGAGGTTTAATTACATTCTTCGTAGCTCTCCACTCGCTTGCGCTCGGGGTTCTGAGCTAAATATATTAAACCAACGATTCCGTTTCATGAATAACAGCATTAATCCTGCCAGGATAATTGATTAACGCGCTCTGTAAAATTTCCATAGTTCGCGTTAATAAATCAATATTTAAAACATAGGCAATGCGAATTTCATTGTGCCCTAAATTAGGGGTGATATAAAAATCTGACATGGGTGACAGCATCACCGTTTCACCTTGATGGCTGAAATCTTGAATTAAAAATTTTACGAAATTTTCAGCAGAATCCACTGGCAGGCTAGCATAAATATAAAATGCACCTTCGGGTTTTGATGCAACAACCCCTTCCATTGCAGAAAGTGCTTGATACACCACATCTCGACGTCGTTGATATTCTTCGCAAACAGGATCAGTGTGTTGTTTTGAATTTTCCAAAAGCGGAATTAACGCAACTTGTTCCAATGTGCCGACTGATAAACGCGCTTGCGCAAATTTAAGAATCGCCGCCATAATGTCTAAATTATAAGAAGCAACACATCCAACACGTGCGCCAGGCATCGAAAAACGCTTAGAAATACTGTCAACCATAATGATATGTTCACGTGCATCTGTTCTTGATAATAAAGAAGACGCTTTACCTTTAAAGCGAATTTCACGATACGTTTCATCAGCAATAATAAATAAATTATTTTTTTTCGCCACTGTAACAATCAAATCTAATTCATCATCAGACCACAATTTCCCCGTTGGGTTATCGGGATTAATAATCACCATTGCTTTTGTTTTCTGTGTCATTTTGCTTTCAATAACAGAAGCAGCAGGCAATGCAAAACCGTCATTATTTTTTAATGTAATAGGGACTAACGTAACACCGATCATCGTTGCAAATGATTTATAACTAACATAAAGCGGTTCAAACACTAAAATTTCATCACCTGAATCGGCAACCGCAAGCATCGCTAGTAAAATAGCTTCAGCACAACCGACCGTTGGAATGATATTTTTGGGTTCAAGGATGACATTAAATTGTTTGTAATACTGAATCCAAGCGGCAACATGAGCGGCAATGCCAGGGCTTGGCGCGTAATGCAAATTGCGGCTCGAATAACTTTTTACCGCTTCAAAGAAAGCATCTGGCGTTTGTAAATCAGGATCACCCGTATTTAATTGATGCACGGTAATTCCCCGTTTTTGCGCATCTTGCATCAACGGCAAAAATTTGCGAATGGGTGACGCAATAACATGTTGACCACGCTGTGAAATATCGAGGGTACGCATCGGATTTCCTGCTTTATTTTCCATTGCCCTATCATAACGAAGTAATATTAAATTACTATTAAAAAGAGCGTACTTTTCAGCTTAATGGGTGTTTTTGTCAGAATATAGCCAATGCCGATGAAGATGCGAATTTGCTTTTTTGTAGAGATGGCAATTTATCGCATCTCGGAACGTGTGATGCTTCATCAGAGACGCGATAAATCGCCGTCTCTACAATCACTTCTTCAAGTCCTTAGGGCATAGAGAATTAGTTCAAATGAAACAAAATGTTACCATTCACCTTCTTTCTTGATAAGATACAGCGTATTAGGCAGCATTTTGAACAAAAAAAGAGCAGTTTTGAATGAAACAACGTATTCCACACTACAATGCGCTAATGCGTTATGCAAAAATGCTTAGATTTGGCGAAATTCATACTAAAATTGATGCCAAAACCGGTTTACAGGCGATTATTGCTGTACACAACACCCAACTCGGCCCTGCCCTTGGCGGTTGTCGTTTTTACACCTATGCAGCCCCTGAATTGGCTTTAAAAGACGCGCTCCGCCTCTCTTATGGCATGACATTGAAAGCAGCTGCCTGCGGCCTACCCCACGGCGGCGCAAAAGCCGTTATTCTCAAACCCAAAAATCTCACTGATTTAGAAGCACGAAAAGCGATTTTTCGCTCATTTGGTGATTTTGTTAATGAATTAAAGGGGCAATATATTACAGCGGTTGATGTTGGCTCATCGGTTGAAGACATGACAACGATTTTTGAACGCACGCCCTATGTTTGTGGTGCAACAGGGCCAGGTCGTGTCGACGAAGATCCTTCACATTCTACTGCCCGTGGTGTTTTTCGCGCGATGGAAGCCGCACTTAAATTCAAATTAAAACGCGACAATTTTGAAAACATTCACGTTGTTGTGCAAGGTGTTGGGCATGCCGGATATCATCTTGTGAAATATCTCACGGAACACGGCGCAAAAGTTACCATTTCCGATATCAATAAATCAGCCATTGAAAAATGTGTTGCTGATTTTAACGTTGCCACAATCGCTGCAGACAAAGCAGAACAATTACCTTGTGATATTTTTTCACCCTGCGCAATGGGCGGCACGATTACACATGATTTCATTCATCACACGAGTGCCAAAATTATTGCAGGCTCTGCGAACAATCAATTAGCACATCACAAAAATGCAGCTGCAATGCTTGCACGCGACATTTTATATTTACCTGATTTTTTAATTAATTCAGGTGGCTTAATTAACGCAGCGATGACTTATACATACCAAGATTTATCGATGGTAGATAATAAAGTCGATAAAATTTACGATATCGTATTAACATTGTTAGAACGTGCAGCAATAAACGGAAAAACAACGACTGCGGTTGCAGAAGAAATAGCGTTTGAGAGGTTGTATAATAAAAGCTCAGAACCCCGAGCGTAAGCGAGTGGAAATGACAAAGCACGAAATTTGATTTTACCGACATACTTACTACAAAAATGAAGTGAGCAATAAAACATGCCAACAAAACTCCGCACCGTCGCCTCATTCATCGTGCCCTATTTACAATATTTAGATGAACATTCAAAACCCACGCAAGCATTTCCAGAATTTATTACGAATGAATTATTAATTGATTTATACAAACGCATGACCTTATTACGCGTATTCGACAATCAAATGGTGAATTTACATCGCACAGGAAAAATAGGTACTTTTCCTTCATCCCTCGGACAAGAAGCGGTTTTTATTCCTGTTGGCATGGCGATGAAAAAAGAAGATGTTTTTTGCCCCTTTTATCGCGATCATGGCGTATTAATTCAACGCGGTTATGCGCTCGCTGATATTTTAGCGTATTGGTCGGGTGACGAACGCGGAAATGCGTCTACTGCTGCCAATCAAGACTTCCCGATTTGCGTTCCCATTGCAACACAATGTTTACATGCAACGGGTGTTGCTTATGCCATTAAATACAGAAAAGAAAATCGCGTTGTTGTCACTGAGATTGGAGATGGTGGCACATCGAAAGGCGATTTTTATGAAGCACTTAATTTAGCAGGTGCTTGGAATTTACCAATGGTTTTTGTGATTGATAATAATCAATGGGCAATTTCGGTTCCTCGAGAAAAACAAACCTCTTGTGAAACACTTGCACAAAAAGCGATTGCCGCGGGATTAAATTGCATTCAAGTGGATGGCAATGATTCAATTGCTATGCTCGATGTTATTCAGCAAGCCATTTTACAAGCACGCAACGGTGGAAAAGCAACGGTAATTGAAGCGGTTTCTTATCGTTTAGCGGATCATACAACTGTCGATGATGCTTCACGATACTCAAGCGCTGAAGATAAAAAAAACGCATGGAAAAAAGAACCGATTGCGCGTTTAGGCTATTATTTAGAAGCGCAAGGTGCGTGGGATAAAAATAAAGAAGCCGAATTGCAATGCGAAACAAAAGAATTCGTTGAAAAAGAAATTTCGAATTATTTTTTAAAAGAAAAACAAAAGCCAGAATCGATGTTTGATTATCTGTATGAAACATTACCTGACGCGATGATTGATCAACGGGATGATTTACTGGAAAATTCACGCAAAACCTAACGCCACAAAAATAATGAATGAATATTTGTTTAAAATTATAATTCAAATTCTGGCTGTCTATCTAAACCCAAAAGCGGATCTGCCAATCTCTCGGTGTTCATCTGAGGGCGCACCCACATCCCATAAAGAAAACTCAATTTTTTTGCTCGACCTCGGTGTTTCAACGGATTCTCATCATCAGAAGATTCATCCTCGATATGAACAACTGTTTGTTCTGGTATGACAAGTTGCAGATTTTCTTCTAATAAAGGATGTGGCGCTGTCTCATTTGAGCCTGTTGAAGTATTAACCGGTTGAGGCAGCAGGTTTGCTAATTCTACGTCTGCCACCCAATCGAGAATATTACTTAATCGATCTGGATCTGGATTTGGCGTTAATTCAATGGATGCATCAAGAGATGATGAAGGCTGCGGCGTAGTTATTGGCGCTTGATACGTTGAAATTTTGGCAAGATTGATGAAAAAACTTTCTAGAATAACTGAGCCAATACAGGTGCCTTCTCCAACAACTTGGCAGACGAAGGTGTTGTTGCCAACAGGAAAATGTTCTGGATTTAAGGTCAACGTACCATTGTCGTGATTTAATTTCAACCAGACTGGCAGGGATTCGTTGTTGAGCAATGCTTTGGCAAAGAAGGTGACATACCAATGAATGGGCAATTTGTCTCTTGCAAAATCATGTCCGAATTTTTTAGAGTCGAGCATCATGACTAGAATTTTGACCATATCGTCTTTATCGATGTCCACTTCTGTTTTGGGTGCTTTGGGTTTGTAGCCCTTACCTTCAAGAAGATCGGCTGGAATTTCGTTACGCCAGTAATTTTTTTGTTTAAGGGTATTATACACAAATGATCGGCTGTAGTAGGCCCAACTCATCACTGCCACGAAAGGTGAGACGTAACCAATTATATTGAGCACATTGAGAAAAAAATCCCAGTTTGAGTATTGTATAGAAAGATTCAAGATCGCTTGGGCAGATGCGCCAAATTTGTCGGTTGCGTTAATCTGGATTGCATAGGTGTTAACGTCATTTGCAGTTGGGCGAAACAGGAACGTTTCTGTCGCTGGATCGAAGGTGGCAAAACCCGGCAAGACATCATAACCCTGTTGAACGGCATTCACAGTGAGCGTGTTGTTAGCAGAATCCTGAAACGTGCTGGTCGGAAGTGTGTAGGTGCATTCACTGCTACTCAAACATTCCAGTGATAGAACAGGTTTGGCAGCGACTGGGCCAATGTTGACATTAATATGCAGCTTCCAGAGAGTGCTAACGGATAGGTAACCATCAGTTGCGATAATCGCAATTTCAAGTGATTCACCTAACATCGCAGCAGGTGCTTCACCAATAAATGTACCTGTAACCGAATTGAATGTGAGCCAGTATGGAAGTTCTGTGCCATTAACAAGTTGAGCCGATAGCATAAGATTCGGATCATCTGGGTCAGTAAAAGTGTTGGATGGCACCATTACTTGAAAAGGCGTTAATGCTTTTTCGTTTGTTTGGTTCATCTGGTTTGTGACAACAGGTGCTTGGTTGAAACGAAACTCGCGAAGCGGAACAGTGGCCTCGCTAGGAGAAAGATTCACAGAGTCAGTCGCTTTAATGAAGGCGACTGCGGACGGATCAAATGCATTTGAATCTGTATTGATGCGAACAGACTGAAGATAAGCGTTGACAGCTGAAACTGGGCCATATATTTGAAGCGTACCGCCTTCTGTTGAAACAGATAAATCACCAGGCGATTGTGGAATGAAGATGCCGTCAGTAATATTAACACTCACGGACACTATTGCTGACGGCGTTGTAATCGTCACAACCCCTTTAGCTCCGCTAATGACGAGCGATGAACTCACTTGCGCCTGATATAACGTAAGTTGAGATACTCCGTCTACAATCAGCGAAATAGCCAACTGAATGGATTGATCGGTAAGTTCTTCTGGTGCATTGATAATGAGTGTTCCTTCTGTGAGATCAGCAGAGATCCAAAAAGGAAGCTCTTCTTGTTGGCCATTATTGACGTATTGAATACCGGTGATTTTATCAACTGTAATTGATTTGAGATTTTGATCGAAAAACGACAGTGTTACTGGAACGCTAATGCCAACGGGGTAAGCAGTTGTCGTGGTTAATGCAATGATGGGTAGTTCGGTAATGAGTTCTGCGACTTGGAGACCACCATTCATATCTGCAACATAGATTTCATCTTCAGCTGCCGTTAAAGCCATCGCAGTAGCATCAGTGCCGACGAGTTGACTTTGAATTTGCATGGTTGCTGTATTGACAACAAGTGTCCCTCCCGTCCCATCCGCTAAGTAGGCTGCGATGCCTTTACTGCTTAATACGATATTTTTGATAGGTCGATATGTGTCCATGTAGTTTGAAAGTATGGGTGCAGATGGGTCAGATATATTGACCTGGCCGAATACCTGTTCACTGGCAAAATAAAGCGTTTTTTCGTTTGGATTGAGCGTGACATGAGAAACAGGTCCTGTCGAATTAAGCCGACTGATGAATTGAAACGTGGTTGGCGTTTGAACTGAATAAATAGCGATTCCATCACTATCCGCTACATAGGCAAGTGAATCATCACTATTAAATTGAATTGATTGCACTTGCGCTTGAGTCGATAACATGGCTTTTTTAGTAATATTGGCTGGATTGGTAATGTCCAAGACCGACACGCCAATGGCACCTTGACATGCATAAACATAGGAACCACTCAAGGTCGCGCCATAAATTGTCTTGTCGCTATTCCAGCGACCCAACAAATGCGGTTCTGTTGGGTTAAAACAATCCACACAAGCAATACCACCTTCATCAACCAACAGCAATTTCGTTTTATCGGGAAAAAACATGAGTTGCTGAATGTTACCAGTAGTATTTAAACTGCCCAATATCGTTGGAAGCTGCAAATTTTCTCGTGCAATAAACGTTAATTGATCGCCACCACCAACGGCAATCCAGTTATCTGCTTCATTTAAAAGGATATCATGGATTGAAAAACCGAGCTCAACCACATTCAATAATTGTGGCAGTGGCACATCCAACCGTCCCTGATTTTGCATCACTTTAAAGAGTTTTAATCCTTCGGTATCGCTGTAAACGACAAACCCACCGTTTTCAGAAAATACTAAATTGGTGACCAAGCCCGTCACGGGGCTATAACCCACTTCGAGTGGCGTTTGCCAGTTTTTTTGATCATTCTGAAAGATTTGAATGCCGGGTTCGGCACCTGCAACCAATAACGTCGTGCCGGAGACAGTCGTTAATTCAGTGGGTGAACCGGAAATAGTAGAGATCACTTCGGCTGATGTTGGATTGGAGACATCCATAAACACAGTGTCACCATTATCCAATGTCAGCGTTAACTGTGTTGGACTAACGAGATCAACGGGTGAGATGGTTTTGACGGAGCTTGTAAAGGTTTTTTGATCAAGTACAGTGAATTCGTTATTTTCAAAGTTAAGTAACGTGACGTTGTTGCCCGACCCTATCGCAACCACATTGGTATTGGGATTGGTCTGGATGGATTTGACGGGGCTTGAAGTTGTGTAAGAAGTAACTACAGTCATTGTTGGTGGCGTTGTGGCTGATAATACTGTGATACCAGTATTTGTCCCAACCAACAATTGTGGTCCACTCACACTTAAACTTTGAATAGGTGTTGCTGTCGAGACAAAGCCAATGGATCTTAGATTATTGGGATTGGAAATATCAATAACCTGAATGCTAGTTTGGTTGGCAACAAATAGGTATTGTTCATTTTGTGAAAAGGTAGTGGCTTGGATAGCTCCTGAAAGTGCGAGCTGACCGGCTTGCGTCATGACACTATCTTGACTCACTGTAATTAATTGCAGTCCTGTGTGCGTTTGGGTTAGCACTAAAGATCCGGAAGGTGAAATTTGAAGGTGGATGACCCCAGTTATGGGGAGATCGGACTCTTGAATCAACACGGAAGTCGGTGGTGGGGTAAAAAGAGTTTGCGTTGGTTGCGGTGTTGGGGTTTTTATTAATTTTTTAGACAACGATTCAGTCAGTTTTTTGGAATAGGTTTTTCTGGAGCGCGATGAATGGGAATAGGTCTTTTTAGATGAGTATGAACCAGTAAGTCTTGTAGAATTGGTTTTTCTATCACTCGACGAATGAGAGGATGAAACGCGAGATGATAGTGATCCATGTGCCGATTCAGTAGGTTCTTCGGAATGCAATGAATCAGAAAACGTGCTGCTTTGTTTCCTTTCAGAAACAGTTGCGCTTCCTTCAAAACATACCCTCGTCTGATTCAGATTTTGAGATACAACAGACAGTGGATAATCTAGTACAGTTGGACTTTGTGCTGTAACTGTTAGTACAGGAGAGGTGACGTTAATTGAATTGGTGATATCCGTTACTGTGAGATTGATAGGTTGTGTTGCGTTACAGTGTAAAATGTTGCCGTTCGAGTCGAGTTTAGCGAGAAGGATGCCAGGGCCAGCGGCTAACACGAATCCACCATCTTGAGTTTGCTGAACGGAAATAGCATAACCAGCGTTATTTTCACCTAGCATTACTGCCCACGCTAATGTGCCATTTGAGGAAAATTTGAGGAGTGCGGCAATACTACTTTCTATATTCAACGGATTGATTTGTCCTGCGACAATGAATCCGCCATCTTTGGTTTCTTGAACAGAATAACCCGCAGCACGATAGCCACCACTGACGGCTTTTACCCACTCTGCAGTGCCAGTTGAGGAAAGTTTGGCAAGTAAAATATCAAAACCTCCTGCATCAGTGCGGTTGGTTATTCCCGTAATGATAAATCCACCGTCTCGGGTTTCCTGAGCACTCATACCTGTTGAACCGCCCACTCCTTGTAATATTGTTGTCTGCAATAAGGTGGCATTTGAGAAAAATTCGGTAAATAAGACACCACTACCTACTACATCGAAGCTGTTGGTTTCTCCTATGACAAAGAATCCGCCATTTTTTCTTGTTCCGACAGAATAACCCAGATCAACGCCTTCAGTACCACTACTCAATGTATTGAACCAGGATAAGTTACCGTCTTGGGTGAATCCGGCGACCACGACGGCGTAACGCGTTGCATTGTAGGCGGTGGTACTTCCTGTAACGATAATTTCACCATCTTG
>Ga0207099_1153_pt1 | contig 13228 bp, 14 predicted proteins | sample Alteio_BWMinHeat_85_FD_153521 | JGI IMG/M metagenome (GOLD analysis project Ga0207099, IMG submission 153521) | Enriched cells from forest soil in Barre Woods Harvard Forest LTER site, Petersham, Massachusetts, United States -... | ecosystem: Environmental > Terrestrial > Soil > Temperate forest >... | reverse complement strand
GAATTGGCGAATTATATTTCAGTTCGAAGGTGTTAATGTTGTTTTAGTAGATTATCTTGATTATCACTAATGGAAAAAGCGATTATGCATAATCCACTTCATCCTGGCGAAATTGTTAAAGACATATTAATTGTTGGCGCCAATTTGAGCGTCACAGAGGCTGCTGTTCATCTTGGAATTAATAGAACAACGCTTTCTCGGTTATTGAATGGGCATATTGGAATCAGTGCTGAGATGGCTGTTCGTTTATCTAAATTGTTAAAAAATACAGATGTAATGTTTTGGATGAACTTGCAGCGCGATTACGACATTTGGCACGCTGAAAAAAAGAGTAAAAAAATTCGTGTGATTCCACTGAAAAAAGCGGCATATTTCAAAATTATCTCCAAGCGCCCGTAGCTCAGTTGGATAGAGTATCGGTTTCCGAAACCGGGGGTCACAGGTTCGAATCCTGTCGGGCGCATTTTTTGTAAACCAAGGCGATATTTTTATGCGTTTGAGCCACCCCATAACGACGCATTAATGACGCTTCAAAAATGCTTTGGTGCAAAATAAATTATTATTTTCTGCGATTTTCACTTAAAAAAGCATGAAGTAATATGGGCAGTTCTGCGAATTTCTCGGCATTTTTGTGAAAATCTTTTAAAAACAATTTTAATAGTGCGCGGGGACTACGCTGTTTTCGCATCCATTTTGTCATGAACGGTTTGGCTGTTTCCCATAAATCCAAATTGGGATACAATTTTCGCCCGAGACTTTCGATATAAAACAATGTTTTTTGCAGCAATATTAATTGTGGTTGCACGGTCATATCAAAACGCTCAGCCGTTTGAAATAATTTTAATAATAAATTACCGAATGAAATTTCAGACAAAGGTTTTTCAAAAAATGGGTTCGCACACAGTGCGAATGGCTGATTCAAATTCATCAATGCGCGTATTTTTATTTACCCAGCCAGAATCAATATGCAGTTGCGCAACACGTCGGTAATCGCGCGATAAAAATGCCAGAATATTTTCCGCTAAATAATTTTGATCAATGGGCGATAATGTTCCCATGATGCCGAAATCAATGCCTAAGTATCTTGGATTTTCAGGGTCAGTAATATCGACGAATAAATTACCCGGATGCATATCGGCATGAAAAAAAGCATCGCGAAAAACTTGCGTAAAAAATATTTCAACACCATATTCTGCGAGTTTTTTTAAATTCACATTATTTTTTTTGAATGCCGCCATATCAGAAATTTGCACGCCATAAATGCGTTCCATCGTCATGACTTGGTCACGCGAATAATCCCAATAAATTTTCGGAACATACATCATTTTAGAATCCGAAAAATTACGGCGCAATTGTGACGCATTGGCTGCTTCGCGCATTAAATCCAATTCATCATAAATTGTTTTTTCGAACTCTTTAACAACAGCGATAGCGCGTAAGCGCTTGCCATGTTTCCAAAAACGCTCCATCATTTTTGCAATGAATTTCATCACTGCAATATCTTGTCGAATTATTTTTTTAATAGCGGGGCGAATAATTTTAACAACGACATCTTCACCTGTTTTTAAAGTCGCGGCATGGACTTGTGCAATAGAAGCAGAGGCCAAAGGTTTTTTTTCGAACGTTAAATATATTTCAGAAATGGGTTTTCCAAAAGCATGCTCGATTTTTTTAACAGCCAGCTCACTTGAAAAGGGTGGCACGCGATCTTGTAATTTTTCTAATTCAATTAAAATATCTTCGGGCACTAAATCAAAACGTGTTGATAATAATTGTCCGAATTTAATATAAATCGGGCCTAGTTTTTCAAGTGATATTCGAATAGCGTCACCGCGCGATTGGTTTTTTTTGTAGCTGTATGGGTTTAAATAGCTGAGTGTGCGTAATATTCGTGACCGTTTTGTCAATACGCGACGATTCACTATATGTTGCAACATCACAGAAGATATTTTAAATAGGCGGAAAATGGCAATCACAAAGCTTCTCGTGGGGTTTTACATCGTAGTTGCGGGGGATTATAATTGAAAAAAAGTTATACTAATAGGAAAATGAGAATGCCTGAAATATCACGTTTTTTTGGAATGATAATCCTGATGTATTGGGATGAGCATAATCCACCGCATTTCCATGTAAAATAGGGTGAATTTACAGCAGCCATAAATATTAAGACATTAGAGTTGATTGAGGGTAGGTTGAGTCGCAGGGCTTTAGCATTGGTTTTAGACTGGGCCGAGATACATCAGGAGGAATTACTCGCAGATTGGAAATTATGCCAACAATCCATGTTGCCGAAGAAAATTGAGCCGTTAAAATAATTGGGGGTGATGATATGTATTGGGAAATTCAAAAAGCAATATTTAAGGATGACTTTTCAATTGACGTACAATTTGTTGATGGCATGTCTGGTGTTGTTCATGTGAAACCTTCAAGATTAATTCGAGTTTTTAAACCACTAAAAGACGTAAAAATTTTCACAAAAGGATTTATAAAATATGGTGCGGTGACATGGGATGTTGGTGAATATGAATTAGATTTAGCGCCGGATACTATGTATCACGAGATAAAAAAAAATCAAGGTGTTTATATTTTTAAATGATATTTATTTTTTAGTTAATGTAGTGTTATGCGAAAAAAACAAACCACCAAAAAAAATATTGCCCCTGCGATAAAGTGCAAAATGCCATGGCGAATTAAAAAAGTTAAAGCTTTGGATGATTTTGTGCTGGAAGTTACTTTTTTAGATAAAACACATGGTTTTGTTGAAATGAAACGTCTTGTAAAAAGTAAAAAAGCAGGTGTTTTTGCTGTGTTAAAAAAGCCTGATATGTTTGCCCAGGTGTTTATTGAGTTGGGTGTTGTGACTTGGCCCGGTGAAATAGATCTTGCGCCGGATGCTATGTACGATGCGATTCGCGCTCAAGGAAGGTGGAAACTCTGATCTCCATTCTATCAACATCATCCCTTAATTTTGCCACATCCACATAAAATTTTTCAGCTTGTTTTTTAGATACTAAATTCTTCGCTTCAAAATGAATATATTCTTTTGTCTGAACAGTTAATTTCTCACTCGATTTTTTAAGCGCTTTTTTCGTTTCTTTTAAATAAAAAAATAATTTATGGGCGATTCCATCGCCGACAAAATGCGATAATTTTTCTTCTAAATCCAAATCGATATTTTTAAAAGCATCGCGCAATACTTCAATGTTATGCGTGTTTCCGCTGATATCAATGGGATGTTGAAATAATGTTTTAGTATCGGCCCCTTTGATAAATATATGCAAAAAATTATTTAATGTGCCGTTAATTTCTGTGTTTATTTCCCCAGAATATTTTTTATGAAATTGAAGTCCATTACCATCCGGCACAATATAAAAAATCATATTCCAGTCGGTGCAGTTAATTTTAATTAACTGGTTTTTTAATTTGGAAATTTTTGCCAATGCGTCAGGGTCGCTTTTTAAGGCGTGGTTTATTGTTTTTTCGAGTGTTGGTAGTAATAATGCCAGTATCAAAACTTAAACCCCCGATGCACAGCCACAATCCCACCCGACAAATTATGGTAATCACAATTTTCAAAGCCAGCATTTTTCATCATATTTTCCAGTGTTTTTTGATCTGGGTGCATGCGAATGGATTCAGCGAGATAACGATAACTGTCTTCATCATTTAATATTTTTTTGCCAAGCCACGGTAAAATCTTAAATGAGTACGCGTCGTAAATGGGTTTTAACCCTGGCAGTGTTGGTTTTGAAAATTCTAAAATTAACGCTCTGCCGCCGGGTTTTAATACACGAAACATAGATCTGATTGCGGCATCTTTGTCAGTGACATTACGCAATCCAAAACCAATAATTAATCTATCAAAGGTATTATCTTCAAATGGCAGTATTTCTGCGTTGATTTGCGCAAATTCAATATTTGCGAATAATCCTTTGTCGATCATCCGATCGCGGCCAATGGCCAACATGCTGCTGTTAATATCAGATAAAATAACTTTGCCAGTGGGGCCAATTTTTTCGCTGATTTTGGCGGTTAAATCCCCAGTGCCACCAGCAATATCTAAAACGATATGCCCTTTGCGCACGCTCAATAAATCAATCGCCAATTTTTTCCATAAGCGATGAATGCCGAGCGACATCAAATCATTCATGAGGTCGTATTTTTCAGCGACGGAATGAAAGACATTGGCCACATGCTCAGCCTTTTTTGAAACGTCCACTTCGGTATAGCCGAAATGGGTTTTATGGTGATTTTCATTGGTATTTTTCATAGCGTGATCATAGCGGCAGATGCGTTGACTGGCAATAAGTTCAATTCGCTATCCGAGATGGCCGTGAATTTGTACTATAATCCTGATAATCACGATCAATGGAGGTTATTATGTCGCGCGATTTACTTGGTTTAGTCGAAGGTGGTGTCAACAACTTAGAACGTGAATTACGTGCTGACCCAAGTCTTGTTAATGAACGAGATGAGTGGGGCAATACGTTACTACATTATGCCGCAGGTATTTGTGACAAATATCATTGGCATAATATAAAGCCAATTTTAAATGTCTTATTTAATCAACCAGGCATTGATTTAAATATTAAAAATAACGATGGATATACTTTTGTTGATGCGGCTGTTGATGCCTGTAAGCATATCCACTGGGAAAAACTTTGCGCTCCGCGATTTGTTTTTTGTATAGAAAAAGCAGCGGCGCTTGAATTGGACTGTAATTCATTATCAAACGATGGAAAAACTATTTTGCATACGATAGCAGGCAGGGAAACCCGCATAACGACTGCTATTATGAGTGGTAATGTACAAATTCGAAAAGGTGATAATTTAGTTCAAGCCCTTTTAGATAACATGCCGCGTATTGCACTCGATACGCTATCTGCAGAAGGCAAAACAGCGCTGATTTATGCTTACGAAAAAGAAAATTTGGAGGAGTTGAATGCATTGCTAAAAGCAGGCGCTGACCCAAGAATTGGCACTCCGGAAAGTCTGATTGCAAAGATAAATTCCGATATTCAACGTCTGAATAATCTACTGAACAACCCAGCAATGGTTAATCATCGTCCTCATTCTGAGAAAATGCGACAAACTGCACTTCGTTCTGCGATTGCTCGTAGAGAAACATTATTGGAAAAATTACTGCCCCTTATTGAAGAGCATGAAGTGAGAAAAAATGTGCGAATCTTGGGACAAGCGCTAAGGGGGTCTTCGTCTTTTTTATCGAAAAAAAAAGTGCCCGCTGAATTGCTTGCTAAAATTGCGGGGCACACAAGAGTACTTCTTGCTCAAGAAGAAGCTGAAAAAATAGCAGTACAGAATCTGTTTAAACCAAAAATTCCGGGGGGAAGCTAAGAACGTGAACCACAAGCGCCACCACAGTTAGCCGAGAAAGCAAAAAAAGTTAGAAATGAAAATATTTAAGGTGTTTTCAAATTGATTAAGTCTCCACAAATCAATGTAGTTGTGTTTGAGGAGACTTACAAAGTTAGATTGGTCTTCTTAAATCGATAAACTTGGATTTGTGGAGACTTAATAATGCCAACTTACAAAATCGATCGACTTAAATCTTCGTCTTCCGCCAAATCTGCCAATTGTTTTTCAACATAATCAGCATCAATCACAAAAGATTCACCATTTTTATCGGTTGCGTCAAATGAAATTACATCGAGTAATTTTTCAAGCACAGTGTGCAAACGACGCGCGCCAATATTTTCTGCTTTGTCATTGACGAGTGTTGCAATTTCAGCAATGCGTCTAATGCCATCTTCAGAGAATTTTAAAGCAAATCCTTCTGTGCTCATTAAGGCAATATATTGCTCTGTCAATGATGCTTTGGGCTCTGTTAAAATGCGCACAAACTCTGCTGTTTTTAGCGCTTTTAATTCAACACGAATGGGGAATCGACCTTGTAATTCAGGCACTAAGTCTGACGGTTTTGTTAAATGAAATGCACCTGATGCAATAAATAAAATGTGATCGGTTTTGACCATGCCATATTTTGTTGAAACTGCGCAACCTTCAACGAGTGGCAATAGATCGCGTTGCACACCCTCGCGCGAAACATCGCCGCCATGTTCTGAGCGTCGGCAAATTTTGTCGATTTCATCGAGAAATACAATACCATTTTCTTGAACGCTCTCTAACGCGAGTGTGCGAATTTCATCTTCATTGACTAACTTGGATGCTTCTTCATCTTGCAGTAATTTCAGCGCCTTCTTCACTTTTAATTTACGTGATTTACTGCGTTTGTTGCTTAAGCCTTCCATCATGCTTTGTAATTGCCCGGTCATTTCTTCCATGCCAGGAGGACCCATAATTTCAACATTCGCTGCATTGACCGTTAAATCAATATCAATATCTTTTTCATCCAATTCACCCGCTTCTAATTTTTTACGAAATAATTGGCGCGTTGCGGTATCTGCTTTTTCTTCCGTTGTATTTTCCTCCGGGGCGGGTTGATCAGCAAATTTTCCGCGTGGCGGTTTTGGAATTAATGCATCCAGGACGCGTTCAACTGCTAATTCACGCGCGTGTTCTTCTACTTTTTCAACGGCTTTTTCACGCGTCATTTTTACGGCAATTTCCACTAAATCGCGAATAATCGAATCGACATCGCGACCGACATAACCCACTTCTGTAAATTTGGTTGCTTCGACTTTAATAAAAGGCGCTTGTGCTAAATTGGCAAGGCGTCGTGCGATTTCTGTTTTACCCACACCTGTCGGTCCAATCATTAAAATATTTTTCGGTGTGATTTCTTTTCGTAAGTTTTCAGGTAATTGCATGCGACGCCAACGGTTACGCAGTGCGATGGCAACAGCGCGTTTTGCGTCACCTTGACCAATAATGAATTTATCAAGCTCAGAAACGATTTGTGTTGGGGTGAGATGCGTATTAAGTGCGGTTAATTCTGGCATGATTATTCCTATTCTGCGTCTAATTCTTCAATTGTAAAATGGGTATTGGTGTAAACACATACGCTCGCTGCGATTGTTAAGCTTTTTGTCACAATATCGCGCGCAGATAGTTTTGTGTTTTCAGTTAAGGCGATGGCTGCTGATTGCGCGAAAAATCCGCCAGAACCAATTGCCATGATACCTTCTTTTTCAGGCTCAATGACGTCACCATTACCGGTTAAAATCAATGATGCTTTGCTGTTGGCAACAACGAGCAGCGCTTCTAATCGACGCAACATTTTATCCATGCGCCAGTCCTTTGCGAGCTCAACTGCTGCACGCAGCAAATGCCCTTGGTGTTTTTCAAGCTTGCCTTCGAAGCGTTCGAATAATGTGAAAGCATCGGCTGTGCCGCCTGCAAAACCGGCGATCACTTGATTGTTGTATAAGCGTCGCACTTTTTTGGCGTTGCCTTTTAAAATGGTTGGGCCCATGGACACTTGACCATCGCCGCCAATGACGACTTTACCGTTACGACGTACGGATAAGATTGTAGTACCGCGATATTGTTCCATCGATCTTCCCCTTGGTTTTACCGATTGTTATTAGTTGGGGGTGATTGGTGAAATTTCAATAGCGTGGGTTATTAATAGGCTTGTTATTTGAAGTGAGGCACGTTCGATAGCAGCACTTAATCTCTTTATAGAATTCATTTGAAAAAGAGCAATGCCAGCAGATGTTGCGCTTTCTTGCTTTAATTCATCGAGGATGGTGTTGTTATTTTGGTAATCCAAAACTGCTTTTTTCATGCTTGTTAGCAATTCTTGATTCGACCATAAATTCCGAACGTTTAGATTAAATGCGTCAGCGTTGAGATTAAATTTATCTGACAGGGTGTAGAGTGAAAACACAGTAAAAATATTGTCAATGGTACATAGGTTGTCGTCGCGGCACGTTTTTAAGAAATTCGCTAAAAATACTGCTTTTTCTGCTGTTGCGGTATCTTGGAAAGAGGCGTCATGTTCGAGTCTTGCGAATAAATCGATTGCCCTTTTGATATTGTTAGCGCTAAAAGAATTTCTTTGAGTATCTTCTTCAAGAATAGTCAGTAAAAATCTCGCGGTATCTTGTTTTGAAATTGCATTAGAAGCAAGCTCTTTTTCAAGTGTTTCGATGAGAGTGATAAGATTGTCTTCGATGGGAGATTCTAGACTAATAGCATGATAAATTAATGCGGCACCCTGTTGTGTTGTAATCGGTGATTCGTATTTTTGAAGCAGTGTAGTGAGATTTGAAGCGGGATCTATTTTATGTAATAAAAAAATAAGGGCGACTTGTGCGTAGGAAAGATTTAAGCGCATGTTCGGTGTTTTGTTAGTCATATAAGTCATTAATTTTCTTAACGTATTGTTTGATTCGGCGTCAAACAACTTGCCATTTTTGAGCGTGTAAATTTTGGATAGTGTTATTCCGAAAGCATAGAAATCCGAGTTATCAGAATACAATTTTCCGTTTTTAATTTCAGGGGCTAGGTATTTTTCTGTTCCCATCAACAGCTTATCACGGTGACTTAAATTTCCATTTGCCTTGAATGAAAAACCGAAGTCGCCTATCGTTGTTTCTGTTTCACCTGTGATTCGATTGACATTCAAAAATATGTTCTCGGGTTTGATATCCCGATGAATAATGTTTTGAGAATGGATTTTTTTTATGGCGGCTGCTGCTTGAATAAGGATGCCAATCATTTGTTTTCGAACAGCATTGTGATCAGTGTTGTTCAATTGCATAGTACAGTAATCGAAAAGATCAAACTCAAAAAACGGCATTTCAAAAATAGGGAATTTGTTTTGAGAATGGGAGGTTATTTTTTTGGGAGTGGCATTAAAAAATCCGACCAGCGTTGCTACTGTTATTTCATTTTTGAAAACAGCGGGTGCCATTATGAAATGCCATTTATACGGAATTTTAAATTTAACAAGCTTACCATTTCTCATCACACCTGATTTAACTTTTGATGTGCTGCCAAGTATTGTGTCTGCAATTGCGATGATATTACCGTCGATATTATAAAACGAAAAAGTCATTGTGATGGGTTCGTTTGTTTTGGGGTGCGGGATTATTCGACAGAGTTTTTCTCTATTCGGCAACTTCGTGAATGGAGGCTTAAGTCGTGAAGTTGAGGTGTTGTTAAAATACACAGCTTGCGATAATAATGTTTTTGCACAAAGATATTCTTCTTGAGAAATGCCTTCTTGATTTTCATCGCGTTTATCAATTAACGAGCCCTCGTTTTCTAAGGAGATTGCGAACAAAGTGTTATTATTTCCAACAATAAAAGCATGGGATAAGACCATCTTTTTTCTGTTGAATTGATATTCAATAAAATCTCCGTATTCATAATGCGTGAGTTTTGTGCCTGAAGGTTTTCCCGCTAATTCATGGTATGCAACATCCCATTGCGCCTCTGAAATAGCATCCGGTATTAGCTGACCATTTTGAAGAAAAGTATCGGTGCCGTTGTATTTTGCTCTTCCCTGATTTTCAGGTGTTTGATTGGTTTGCATTTGTAACCCCTGCATTTTTTATATGTGAAAGTATACCGACTATTTTTTTCAAAAAAATAGATGAGCCGAAATTAATGCTGTCTTAATGTTTTAATTGAAGTAATAAAGCTTCGATTTGATGCGCGTCCAGTTCACTTTGTTCTTTTTTTGCAGCGGTTAATGTTAATGGCCCAATCATGACGTGATACCAAGTCGTGTGATCAGGCGCTTGATAACTTTGCACAAATGTTCTGTATTTCATTGAACCCATTGTCGTTTCGACTTGCATTGCTTCATTTTCTGTTTGAAGGGAAGCGACTTGTAAAGCATAAGGAGTTGATTGCGTACTTGCTGCATTCACGGATTTTGCAGATTGATCTTGCGTTGGAATGATCACCGTTGTTTCCGGTAACAATTTATAAAAATCATATTTCGGTTGCTCATCAGCAGGGTTAAGTGCAATTGCTTTTTTCACAGCGACCACTTTTTTTGCAAGCGTTTTTTTAGTTGTTTTTAGCGGGTTATTTTTGATTTTTGATTTGTGTTTTTCGATAGGTTTTATCTGAGGGGGAATAGGCGCTATTTGTTCTTTTAATTCTTTTGTCACGGCTGGTTTTGCATGTGTAAAATGATAAACGAGTGTTGAGACAAAACCGATGGCGCTGAATATTAATAAAATTGATAGCCATTGACCATTCGAATTATTATTTTTTTGAACTGGGCGGTAAGATTTTTTAGCGTAGTCGCGCATAGTGATTCCTCTGCAATAATGGTTTTTCTCATCATGGAAAAAGCCATTGAATCGCTTACATCGTTTCTGGTGCAGAAACGCCCAATAATGTTAATCCATTTTTAATTATCTGTTGTGTGGCAGCAGTTAAACATAATCGTGCATTACGCAAATGAATGTCTTCTACTATGAATTTATGCGAATTATAATACGTATGAAACAGCGCTGCGAATGATTGCAAGAAATGCGCGAGTTTATGTGGCGCATATTGCGCGCCTGCCGTTGCAATTAATTCGGGATAACTGGCGATGGCCGCAATTAAATTTTTCTCATCTGTGTGTGCTAATAAATTTAATTGTGCTAGGCCTGCATTTTTATCCCACGTTAATTTTTTTTCAGTTAATTGACGCCATACGCTGCAAATACGTGCGTGTGCATATTGAATGTAATAAACAGGATTTTCATTGGATGTTGATTTCGCTAATTCCAAATCAAAATCCAAATGTTGTTCAGGTTTACGCATAATATAAAAGAACCGGGCAGCATCATTGCCGACTTCATCGCGCAATTCTCTGAGGGTGACGAATTCACCAGAGCGCGTCGACATTGAAACTCTTTCGGCACCCCGATATAAAATGGCAAATTGCACTAATAAAATGGTTAATTTGTTGGTGTCTTTTCCAAGACCTTGTAAAAATGCTTTAATTCTCGGTAAATAGCCATGATGATCAGCGCCAAATACATCGATAATTTGATCATAACCTTGATCATATTTATAAGTATGATAAGCAACATCCGAGGCAAAATAAGTGGGGACACCATTAGCGCGCACTAAAACACGGTCTTTTTCATCGCCTAAGGCAGTTGCACGAAACCAGAGTGCGCCATTTTGCTCAAACGTGAAACCATGCGCTTTTAATTTTTCAATGCCAACTTCGAGCCAGCCTTTTTGATATAATTGGCTTTCAGGAAACCATTCGTTATAAGTAACACCAAATTCTTCTAAATCCTGTTTGATATCAGCTGTCACTTCATTCACGCCGAGTTGACGAACAATTTCAAAATTATCTTTTCCTACTGTTTTTGAAATATTTTTAATTAAGGTATCAACAAAAATATCTTTGTTTTCCTTGTTGTCTTCAATGTCAGGAAATAATGTGTTGATGGTTTCTTGAGGCAATAAGAATTTTTCACCATGATTTTTTTGCAGTGTTTTTGCAATGTCAATGACATAAGTGCCGCGATAGGTATTGCTTGGCAAGGTAAATGTGCGGCCGAATAATTCCACATAGCGCAGCCAAATGCTCGCACCCAAAATTCGCATTTGCCGGCCAGCGTCATTTAAATAGTATTCACGGTGAACTTGGTAACCAATGGTTTCTAATAAATTTGAAACGCAGGCGCCAAATGCAGCGCCACGACCGTGCCCGACATGCAACGGTCCTGTTGGATTAGCAGAAACAAATTCGATATGAATTTTTTTATTTGAGCCAATAGTTGCGCAACCATATTTTTCGCCAAGTAATAATGCTTGTTTGATGCTGTCATGTTCAGAATTTGCATTGAGAAAAAAATTAATAAATCCAGGGCCGGCAATTTCAACTTTTGAAATGATGGATGATGCCGGCAAATGGGCAATCATTTTTTCTGCTAATTCGCGCGGTTTTAATGATAATGGCTTTGCTAAAACCATGGCAATATTTGTTGCAAAATCACCATGCGCTGCGTCTTTTGTGCGAGTAAGCTGAATTTCATCGGGGCACTCTGCAATGTTTAACGAAGAAATGGATTGTTTAATTAAGGAAATCAGTGTTTCTTTCATTTAGTGTGCTCATAAAAAGTGAGTTGAAATCTTGGAGAATTTTCAGATTTGAGGTGAGATTAAGTGATAATTTGTTGAGAAAAGCGGAGTTGACACGCTAGTCAATGAGCATTTTCTTAATAAATTATCATTCAATATCACTCAAAGATGGAAATTCTCTATTTTAAGGAGTAGCTAGCATTTTACGCACGGATAATTTCGCCAGTCAATGCATCGCGAATTTCTGATGGACGTAATCTCCCGCCTAATTCACCATCGATGACATAATCAACGGTTTTGCTGAGCGTCAGTTGAATTGCGCGTACATCACGAGCGGGTGGTTCGCCACTCTTATTGCAGCTGGTTGAAATTAAGGGACTGCCAAATTCCTCGCATAAAGCTTTTGCGATTGGGTGAGCAGTAATGCGTACGGCAACGGATTTTCGATTGCCGGTTATCCAATGGGGTACTTTTTCACTGGCTGGAAATAACCAGGTGACTGGTCCTGGCCAGGTTGCAAAAACGCGCGCTAATAAATCAGGTTGGATGTAAGTGATGAGCGGCTCGAACTGTTCCCAACTGGAGCCAATTAAAATAAAGCCTTTATCAATCGCGCGATGTTTAATCTGTAAAATACGAGAAACCGCATCGATATTGTCAGGGTCGCAGGCTAAGCCAAATACGGCTTCGGTTGGATGGGCGACTACTCTGCCCTTTTTTAAGTGTTCGACAGCAAGGTCGATTTGATTGGATTTTAAAATTTTCATAAAGCCATCGGTTTTGATTGCAGGGTAGATTGATTTTAAACGCTATTGAGGGAATAGCATACAGTATTTTGTTGAATTTTATTTAGCATCTGTTATGCTGCAGGTTGTATATAGCATACAACATGCAGCAGGTAATATAACATGACAGAAACAATCGATTATTTTCCGCTGAAAATTGCCAAAGGAGAGCAATTTATCAATCGGTTAGACGAAAAAGCATTGCTTAATCGCAACATTGAACTTGTTAGACATACTGTTTTATTGGCACCCAGGCGTTATGGTAAATCAAGCCTTGTCTATAAAGTAGCAGAAGAAAATAAAGCGCCTTTTGTGATGATTGATTTATTTCTTGCGCATGATGATCATGCGATTACCAAAAGAATATTGCTTGGTGTCAGTGAGGCTGTTTCGAAAATCATGCCGTTAACGACAAAGGCATTGAGTGGAATTCAAAAATATTTTAATAATTTTAAAGTGAGTTTTTCAAC
>Ga0207099_1151_pt1 | contig 13253 bp, 10 predicted proteins | sample Alteio_BWMinHeat_85_FD_153521 | JGI IMG/M metagenome (GOLD analysis project Ga0207099, IMG submission 153521) | Enriched cells from forest soil in Barre Woods Harvard Forest LTER site, Petersham, Massachusetts, United States -... | ecosystem: Environmental > Terrestrial > Soil > Temperate forest >... | reverse complement strand
CGCCCGACAGGGTTCGCAGGGGTCCGCTATTCATGATCGCTGAGGCTGCGCGCCCGCCCTTGACTCCGTTCTCTCCGAAGCGCCCGCGAATCATCCTTATGGGACTGCTCGCCGGCCTTGGGCTGGGCATTTTCATCGCATTCGGAGCGGAGCAGATGAATACGTCGTTCCGCAACGCGGAGGATTTTGCCGCCTTCAGCAGTCTGCCGGTTCTGGCGGAGATTCCGTCGATCTCGAAAGTGAAAGGCAGCCGCGGCAATGCGGGCCGCGTCGCTACAGTCAAACAGCCCTCGTCTGTAGCTGCAGAGCTGTATTTCACACTGGCCGCCAAGGTTCGGAAATGCTGCCTGGGAAAATCGCCTATTATCCTGGCCATCACCAGCGCGACGGGTGGCGAAGGAAAGACGCTGACATCCTTGAATCTCAGCATCGCTCTGGCGAAAAACTGCCGGGGGAAGGTATTGCTGGTCGATGCGGACTTGCGGCGGCCGATGCTTCACGAATATCTCGAACTGGACGGCGCGAAGAGAAAGGGATTCGGCGACCTCCTGTTGAATCCGGAGGATGACATTCATAAGTACATTCTTCAGTACAACGGCGTTTCGGTGATGCCGACCTTCGAGCGTGTGACCAATCCCCTCGGAATGCTGAGTTCCGATAGCGCGCGAGCGTTACTCGAACGTATGAGCCGCGAGTTTGCAGTCGTTATTCTGGATTCTCCTCCCATTGTCCCGATCGCGGATGGTCATGTTCTTGCCAATCTCGCCGACTTTGTTCTGCTGATTGCGAGGGCTCGCAAGACGCCGCGCGAACTTTTCAAGTTAGCCGTCCAGAGCCTTGACAGCTCAAACGTTATCGGGATTGCGCTGAACGACGTGGACCTCAGCCACTCCCGTTATGCGTCCGCTTACACGTACTACCAGGAACATTACCAGGTTCGAGAGTAGAGGCCATCGACTGCCGTGCTGGAAGTTATCAACACTGAAAAACGGTTCCGGGAAATTCGCGAGGAATGGACAGAACTCCTCGCGCACAGTTCAGCGGACTGCATCTTCCTGACCTGGGAATGGCTCTACACATGGTGGAAGCATCTTGCCGGAAAGCGGAAACTCCACGTTTTGGTCATTCGCAGCGGCGAGGACCTCATTGGCATAGCGCCCCTGGCCTCGCCCTCGACCAAACTGATTCGTCTTGCACACATCCGCGCGCTGGAGTTCTTGGGCACTGGAAGCGTGGGCTCCGACTACCTCGACATTATTGCGCGCCGGGGAAAGGAAGTGGAGGTCCTGGACATTCTTGTCGAATATCTCCAGCGCGAAAAGTTTGTGCTCGATCTGAAACAGCTGGCGAAAGACGCGTCGCTGGCCTTCCAACTCGCGGCCAGGCTCGAACATCAACACTGGAATCGATCCGAGATCCACACGAATGTCTGTCCCTTCATCGATCTTGCGGGGCACAACTGGCAGTCCTTTCAGGCCGGGCTGGGCCCGAAACATCGATACAACTTTCACCGCAGGCTGAAGAACCTCTACCACGAATTCGATGCCCGCTTTGAATGCATTGTGTCCGAGGACCGGCGCAGCGCCGCATTGGCCGCGCTGGTCGCTCTGCACAACAGGCGAATGCAGGAGCGAGGCGGATCGGACGGCCTGCATTCTTCCGAATTGGTTGGCTTTCATGAAGAATTGACCGGGCTCGCCCTTGCCCGGGGCTGGCTGCGTTTGTTCGTTCTGACGCTGAACAACGAAAAGGCCGCCGCCCTTTACGGTTTCATGTACGGAAAAAAATTCTACTTTTACCAATCCGGATTCGACCCTCGGTACTCCCCGTACAGTGTCGGTCTCGTCACGATGGGAATGACGATTGAAGCCGCCATCGAAGATGGCGCGGAGGAATTCGATCTGTTGCACGGAGACGAGAAGTACAAATCGCTTTGGGCAAAGAAGCAGCGGGATCTTGCACGTGTGGAACTTTCACCGCCGACGCCCGGTGCATGGATGTATACGAAAGCGATCGGATTAAGCCGGCTCGCGAGGAGAGCCGTTCGGGTCTCTCTTACGAGGCTGCAGTCGCCCGTATGGGGCGAGGCGAAATAAGAATGTCACCCGTTAGAACCAGTCTCAAGACGGCAGCTTCATATGGATTTCACTGGACGGGGATGGACAGGCTGATCGGCAATCTGACAGGCGCTTCGAAATTTCCCGCCATTATCAGTTATCACCGTGTTGTCGAGAACTTTGAGGCGAGTTCCCGAAATTCAATTTTCGTCGATGCTTATATCGACACGGATGTTTGAACAACATCTGGATTGGATCGGACTTCGTTATGAGTTTGTTTCGTTAGATGAGATCGGGAGCCACATGGAAGCCGGCAGGAGTTTTACGAAACCCACTGCAGCCGTGGCCTTCGATGACGGATATAGCGATGTCTATGAGAACGCTTTTCCGTTGCTCGTGAAAAAGGGAATTCCCGCTGCGGTGTTTGTTGTGACCGGCCTGATGGGTACGCAAAAGATGCAGATCCACGACAAACTCTACCTGCTGTTGAAGTCGGCTTTTTCAGATGCAAGGCAAACAACGCGTCAAGTCGTAGAGCTTCTCCAGAACGCAGACATTGTCATGCCGAAAATGGAAGCGATCGGCCGGATGCAACCCAACGCGTTCTTTGTCATGGCTGCGCTGCTCGATGAGGTGTCTCAGGTGCAAGCCAATCGCATGATCCAGGTACTCGAGGGGAGCTTCGGACTCGGTGACTGCCGTTACGAAGGACTGGCCTCACTGACCTGGGAAATGCTTAAAGAGATGCAATCCGCGGGCATGACCATCGGCTCCCATACGAGAAGTCATGCACTACTGACGAATGAATCCACAGAGAAAATGGCTGAAGAAACGGCACGCTCCCGGCGGGATCTCGAAGACCGGCTTCGCATGAAAGTGGAACACTTCGCTTATCCTGACGGCAGGCACAACAGGGATGCCGCCGCCGCCGTGTCTGCCGCGGGATACCGCTTTGCCTACACCACGTGCCTGCAGCGCGACCCCGAGTATCCGTTGATGACGATCCCTCGCAAGGTGCTGTGGGAGAAATCATCTGTCGATTCCGATGGGCGTTTTTCTCCCGCGATGATGGCTTGTCAGATGAATTGGGTCTTCGATCTGGGATCGACCTGCTCGCACAACCACACTTTGCCGCAATCCAAATGAACAACGTTCCATATTCGGAAAGTGTTGCGAATCCCTCTCCGTTTTACGCGATCGAAACCCCGGCCGAGCCTGGAAGACTTTGTTTCAAACTGCTGCTGCTGTTTGTCGTTTGTCTATACGCACTGCCTGCCCAGCTATTTCCGCCTCTGGAAGCTCTGCATCCCGCTCAGGTGATCGCCATCGCGGCGTTGGCACTGCTTGTACTCGAAAAGCTGACGGCGCGTCAGAGCTTCGTCCTGGTGTGGCCTGAAGGCTATCTGCTGCTTGCTTTCGTGGGGGCCGCTGTGCTCTCGACGTTCTCTGCTTTCTGGCCGCTGCGCGCGTACGAAGCGTCGCTCGATTTGGTGCGAATCGTGATTGCCTATGTGTTGATCGTGAATACCGTGGTCACTGAAAAGCGCCTCCGCGCACTTCTCGTGGCGATGGTTATTGGTGGACTCTTTCCTGCGGTGGGAACCCTGAACGGCTATATTCACGGCGACCTCATTGAAGGGAGGGCGCATTGGATCGGCATTTTCGGGAATCCGAATGAACTCGCTTACATACTTGTCATGCTCGTGCCATTAGCCGTTGTGCTGGCGGGTGGCGCCAGATACACCGTGAAGATCATGCTATGGGCGGCGATCTCCTTATATGTAGCGGCGATTTACGTGACGTTCTCCCGCGGTTCGCTCATGGGTCTTTTAGGGGTTGCGGCGCTCCTGACGATTCGTCAGAAGGGCGTGTTATTGAAGGTCGCGATGGGCCTTCTGCTCGCGGGCGGTCTGGCGTTCGGCGCTGCTTCCTGGACACGCAGCGACGGCGTGAGCGACATCAAGCAGGACTATACGTTTCAGCAGCGGATTGCGACGGTCAAAGCCGGCCTGGCAATGTTCGCCGCTCACCCGATCGTCGGAGTCGGCATCAATTGCGCAGTCGTTGCCTTTCCGCTCTATGCGCCAGCGGACTTCAAGTCCAAGGGGGCGCTCGTGATCCACAATACGATCATTCAGGCGCTCAGCGAAACTGGAGTTCTGGGATTCGTTCCTTTCATTCTGTTGATCGCTTTTGGCCTCTATCACGCGAGAAAGAGTGCACTTTCTGAGGCTCTTCAACCGCCTGGACGCCGGATGGCGTCCGGTCTTGAAATCTCGCTCTGGGGCGCAATGATCTGCGGCCTCTCGGGCGGATTCCTTCTAAGTTGGTTTCCATATCTGGTAGTCGGGCTGATTTCTTCCACCCGTCAAATCGCCGGTGCCGCAGCCTATGAATAGCATGAACAAGGATTCCACGTTCAAACCCGCGTTGTTACTGACGTCAGGACGCGTTGTGGCGTTTCTCTTCACTTTCTTTATACCGGTAGTACTGGTCCGAGTCTTCGATCCTGCCGATTTCGGCACATACAAGCAGTTGTTCCTGATCTTTACGACGATTTTCTACGCCGCGCAGTTCGGCATGGCGGAAAGCCTTTATTACTTCATGCCGCTGAATCCGGCGCAAAGCAGCCGCTACGTCGTCAATTCAATTGCCGCGTTGGCGGCGGTTGGACTCGTCTGTCTCGCGCTCATCGCGGCAGGGGGCTTTCAGTTGTCGCGCGCTCTCAACAATGACGCCATTTCCAGATATGCGCTCTCCCTGGGAATTTACACGCTGCTCATGATGGTTTCGGCCGCGCTCGAAATTGCCATGATTGCGAGAAAGCATTATCTGTGGGCATCGGCCACCTACGTCGGGTCCGACGTGCTGCGCGCGATACTGCTGGTTCTGCCGGTGGTTTTCTTCAAACGGCTCGACTGGCTGATGATAGGCGCCGTAGCGTACGCGTTCGTGCGGTGCGTCGGGTTGATTGTCTATCTGCGACACGATTTCAGCGGCGAAATGCGTCCCGACTGGGCGCTCTTTCGCAGTCAGCTTCGGTACGCGATTCCATTCGGTCTTGCCGTCGTTGTGGGAATACTTCAGACCAACCTTCATCAATACGCCGTCTCGCACTATTTTGACGTCGCCACATTTGCGATTTATTCGGTGGGTTGTCTGAATATACCGATTGTCGATTTCATCATCACTCCTGCGAGCAGCGTGATGATGGTTAGAATGAGCGAACAGATAGGCCAGGGCCGTTCCGATGGTCTGATTCCGATGTGGCACGACATGTCCCGCAAGCTGGCGCTGCTGTTCATTCCTCTGGTGACCCTTCTGCTGTTGAACGCGCACAACATCGTCGTTCTGCTCTTCACCGAACGCTACCTGCAAAGCGTTCCGATTTTCATGGTATGGTCCACCGCCATTCTGTTTGCGATCCTGCCTACCGATGCCGTGCTGCGCGTCTTTGCGCAAACGCGCTTTCTTCTCATCCTGAACATTGTCAGTCTGGCCCTGATCGCCTTCGGTATCCGGTGGTTCCTTCATAGATTCGACCTGATAGGAGCGGTTTTGATCACAGTCGTGACCGCTGCCCTTTCCAAGGGCTTGGCGTTGGTGAAGGTCAAAAGTCTTCTTCGCGTTCCGTTGCGCGATCTGTTGCCCTGGGGCAGCCTCACGCGAATACTGATAGCGGCGGCTGCTGCCAGTCTTCCAGCCATCGTTGTCCAGAATCAGTTGCGGCTGCCGGTCCTTGCGGTCCTTCCGATCACCGGCGTCGTTTACTCTTCCGTCTTTCTGGTTCTCATCCTCATGATCGGAGCACTGACTGAAGACGAAGTGCTTGCCATGACGGGATGGGCGCAAAAACTGTCTCCGCTCAAACTCTTCGGTGCTCGAGGAACGAACTAAACCTATGTGTGGCATTGCGGGAATTGTGAGTCTGGATAAAAGGACGGTGGATCCGGGCGATTTGCAGAGGATGTGCGACGCAATCGTTCACCGCGGTCCCGACGACGAAGGATATTATTTTGAGCCTGGCGTTGGGCTTGGGATGAGACGCCTGAGTATCATCGACCTCAATACAGGCCACCAACCGGTTCACAACGAGGACGGCTCTATTCAGGTCGTCTTCAACGGCGAGATCTACAACTACAAGGAACTTCGTCAGGATCTCCAGCGGCGCGGACATTCGTTCTATACCGACACCGATACCGAAACGATTGTCCATCTTTACGAGGAGTACGGAGCCGGGGTTGTCGACAAGCTGCGCGGCATGTTCGCATTTGCGCTCTGGGACGGCCGGCGCCGGCAACTGCTCCTGGCCCGCGACAGGCTGGGTATCAAACCGCTCTTCTATGCGTACATTCACGGAAGGTTGATGTTCGCTTCCGAACTAAAGGCGATTCTTCAGCTGCCCGAAATCGATATTGCCTTGAACTGGAAGTCAGCCCAGCGGCTCTTCACTTTCCTGACAACGCCAGTTTCCGAAAGCCTGGTTGAAGGAGTTCATAAGCTGGGTCCCGGCCAGATATTGATCGCTTCTGCGGATCAGGAACCTCGAGTGGAGCAGTATTGGGATGTCCATTTTGCTCCGGATTACGTGCATGACGAGAACTTCTTCGTCGAGCGCTTGAGGGAGTTGTTACTGGAGGCCGTTCGTCTCCGGATGATCAGCGACGTTCCTATCGGAGCCTTTCTGAGCGGGGGCCTCGATTCGAGTTCGGTTGTCGCAATGATGAGCGGGCTGGCTTCCGAACCTATCAAGACATACACGATCGGTTTTGAAGACAGTGGGTTCGATGAAACGCCCTTCGCCCGGCAGGTAGCCGCCCAGTTCGGCACGGCGCATACCGAACAAATTCTTGCGATGGATGCTCTCGATGTCATCGAGGACATCGCCTGGTATCTCGACGAACCGCTTGGCGACTCATCCGTGATCCCAACCTATATGGTGTCCAAACTCGCCGCGAAGGACGTGAAAGTGGCTTTATCGGCTGACGGCGGCGACGAGCTTTTTGCCGGGTATGACAAGTACGTCGTCGAAAGCAGGGAAAGGAAGTACCGATTCATTCCGCCGGCGCTGCGCAGAGGGTTGGGGCATATGGGCCGGGCGCTTCCGGATTCCGCCCGCGGCAAGAACTTCCTCGAACATCTCGCCCTGGACGGGGTGAACCGTTACCTCGACGCTTCGACGTTCTTTAAACTCGAAGATCAGAAACGCCTGTTCACGCCCGAGATCTTTGAACAGATGTCCGGCGATCCTGCCCGTTCCGAAGCAGAGTATCTGCACAAGGAGAGCGGCAACTGGCTGTCGTCGCTGCAATACCTGGACCTCAAGAGTTACCTTCCGCTCGATATCCTCACGAAGGTCGATCGAATGAGCATGGCCCATTCGCTCGAAGCGCGAGTGCCGCTGTTGGACCATAAGCTGGTTGAGTTTGCGGCGACGATTCCGCCGGAGTTCAAGCTGAAGCAAGGCGCTACGAAATACATTTTCAAGAAAGCCATGCGCGGGATTCTTCCCGACTCCATCATCGATCGCCGGAAGCACGGCTTCGCGGTCCCACTCGGCCAATGGTTCAAGGGACGGTTCGATGACTTTCTGCACGACCTGCTGCTTTCAGACACGAGCAAGCGTCGCGGGATATTCAATGCCGGCTATATCGAGCATCTGATCCGGCTGCATCGGGGAGGCCGCCCTCTCGACTCGCAGCTCTGGACTCTCATTTCTTTTGAACTCTGGTGCCGAACCTTTATGGACAAGAAACCAACGCCCCGCCGGCGGCGGGGCGCGGCACACTCCCCGGTCCTCTCAGCCCGCTAAAGAAAGTCAAAAAATAACGAATGTTACCAGTCAAGGCATCACAGTTTATGTCGGTAAAAGAGGTAAGGGTCCGTTCGGACTTTATGGCATTGGAAGGAGAATGGAACGCCCTCGTGGAGTCCACATCGGACTCGCCCTTCTATCGACATGAGTTCATCCTGGCGTGGATTGACAACTTTGCGCCGGACGCAAAATTATCGATTCTGACGGGCCGCAATAAAACAGGACGGCTGGTTGCCGCGTTCCCGTTGATGAAGGCTCGCAGCTTTGTTTGCGGGGTTCCGGCGCGGCAGACGGTTTCGACTGCCAATCCGCATTCCTGCCGTTTCGACCTGCTTGCCGAAGACGGAATTGCCGCGGGTAAGAGTTTCTTTGCGCACCTGGCGGCTGACAAGAGCTGGGACATACTCAAGATCATCGACGTGCCCGCCGGCGGTAACGCCTGGCATCTTTACGAGGCGGCCGAAGCGGCGGGGTTTCCGGTTGGTACATGGGAATCGCAGCGCAGTCCTTTTCTTCAGCTTCCTTCTTCCTACGAAAAACTGTTGGAGGGGATGAATTCCCATTTCAGGTCGAACCTCCGGCGCCATCGCCGCCGCCTGGAAAAGATGGGCACAGTCATTGTCGAACGTGTCACCGGCGGTACGGATCTTCAAGAACGGTTGGAAGAATGTTTCGCTATTGAACGAAAGAGCTGGAAGGGACTCAATGGAACGGCAATTCTTCAGGACGCGAAAACCCATCGCTTCTACACGCAGTTTGGGCACATCGCAGCTTCCCATAACTATCTTTCACTCTTTCTTCTCAAGCTGAACGGCCAATCCATCGCTTTTCATTACGGGTTTACATATGGCGGTATCTACTACATGCCGAAGGTTGGATACGACGAAGCCTTCGAAGCGGGCAGTCCCGGTCAAGTTCTCCTCGAAGAGATCATGAAGGACTGCATCGGCCGCGGGCTCAAGGTGTGTGATTTTCTTGGAATGGACATGCCCTGGAAGAGAGATTGGAGCAAGCAAGCGTGCCGTCACGACTGGCTCTTTATCTACCGGGATGCCGTATTTGGGCGGGCCTTACACGAGGTTAAGTTCAAGTGGATTCCCACGGCGAAACTGATGCTGCATCAATTAGGGATGAATCATGGAAAAGCGAGTTAACCCCGGCGTGTTTGTGCCTGCTTTCCCGACGATCGGGCTGGAGGTGTTATGGCAAAGGCGGCAATTGGGCACACATCCACCGTTCAGCGTTCCGGGCGCCCACTATTTCTTTTTTGCACGCAATGCAATCTGGCACATTGCAAAGATGCTTGGCCTCGATCGCGGTGAAGTCCTTGTTCCCTCATATCATCATGGTGTCGAGGTTGAAGCGCTGATCGACGCCGGCGCACGGGTGAAGTTTTACCGAATCGGCCAAAGGTTGGAGGTCGACCTCCAGGATGTTGAGAGAAAGATAAGCCCCAAGACCACGGCCCTCTACCTCACTCACTTCGCCGGCTTTCCGGGCCCCATCCGCGAAATGAAGAATCTTGCCGAGAAGTACTCCCTGCCGTTGATTGAGGACTGCGCTCTCTCATTGTTCTCGATGGATGGTGATGTGCCGCTCGGTATCACAGGCGATGTCGCTATTTTCTGTCTCTACAAACTTCTGCCGGTTCCAAATGGCGGGGCCGTCGTTTTTAACGGTCCCGGCGGTTTCAACATGGCGGAACTGCCGCCTCCATCTGCATCGACGACATTCAGCCTTGTATCGTCTTCATTGCTGAGAAACATGGCGCTTCGCGGGGGAAAACCGGGACGGGCTCTCCGTAAACTGGCGCTGGGCCTGGGCAAGGGCACTATGAAGGCTTCAAAAATCACGCATGTTTCAACTGACTCACAGCATTTCAATCGCGCCGAAGTGAACCTTGGAATCAGCTGGATTACGAAACGGCTGATGTTCAGGCAGAACGTCACCGCGATCGTGGAAAAGCGGCGTCGCAACTATCTCTTTCTGCTCGATCGTCTTCGTGGCGTTTCGGCGCCCCTGTTCGACATTCTCCCGGCAGGCAATGTGCCGCTGTTTTACCCGCTGTTGGTTGAAGACAATAGAGTGACGACGGAGCGGTTGTTGGCCAGGGGAATCGAAGCCGTCAACTTCTGGCGCGATTTTCATCCCGCCTGTAATGCGCTGGAGTTCCCCGAAGCCGCGAAGCTGCGCACGAGCATCGTTGAGATTCCGTGTCATCAGGATTTGACACTTGAGACGTTGACGAAAGTTGCTGACGCGATCCGGGATGTGTTACCGGGCGAACTCCATCATGCCGGTGGCGAATCCAGGAAGTCACGGACGGCGGCACGCTATGCGGTCTGATCGGCTCAACGTACTTCAATTGGTCACTGTTTTTGGGATCGGTGGGACAGAGCGGCAGGTTTTGAATCTGATTCAGGGACTGGATGCGTCCCGGTTCGGCGTAGAGGTAGCCTGCCTGAAACGGTGGGGAGCCCTGCTGCCGGAGATGGAAGCCACCGGCGTTCCCATCACGGAGTACAAGACAACCAGCCTGTACAACCATATCGCGATGTGGAACCAAATGCGTTTCCTGAATCATTTGCGGAAAGGCAAGGTCGATATTGTCCACACCTACGGTTTCTACTCCAACGTTTTCGGCCTGCCCCCGGCGCGGCTTGCCGGCGCTACTGTACTGGCTTCCATTCGCGATACAGGGGAACATCAGACGCCGATGCAAAAACGCGTCGAGAAGCTCTATTGCCGTATAGCCGACTGTGTTGTGACCAACGCGGAAGCCGTGCGAAAACGTCTTACAGATGAAGGCTATGACGCCCAGAAGATCGTTGTCATCCATAACGGAATCGAGTTGGCGAAATATGCCAGAAAGCCCGCGGAACTCGGGCTGCATCGAGAGTTGGGTGTTCCACCGGCCACGCCCCTGGTCGCAGTTTTTGCCCGGCTCAATGAGCTCAAGGGCATTGAATACTTTCTGAGGGCGGTCGCGGGCCTCATCGAACGTTTTGACGACGTGCGATTCTTGATTGTGGGCGATGGCGGGTCACGAGTGGAATTGGAGAAATACGCCGGAAAGTTGGGCTTGAACAAGCACGTCGTGTTCCTGGGCTTTCGTCTCGACGTCCCTACACTGCTATCGGAGATCTCGGTGTCCGTGCTGCCGACGCTGAGTGAAGGCCTCTCCAACAGTTTGCTCGAGGCCATGGCGGCAAGCGTGCCTGTCGTAGCCACGAGAGTGGGGGGGGAATCCCGAAATCGTCCAGTCCGGCATTACCGGTTTGTTGGTGCCGCCCCGCGATTCCGAGGCGCTCGTCCGGGCTATCGGCCAGTTGCTTGAGCAGCCGCAGCTTGCGAAAAAATTCGGCCTTGCCGGGAGAGACAGAGTCAGCAAACAATTTGCGCTTGAACAGATGACGCGAGCTACGGGGCGTCTTTATGAAGGCCTGATGGAGCGATCGAGCAGAACATGGCACAAAGCAGCATGCTGAAGGTTCTTCTGGTTGGGCCTTTCCCGCCTCCGCATGGCGGGGTGTCCGTGCATGTTTTGACGTTGCAGCGCCTCATTGAAAAATCCGGAATTCCCTGCAGTGTTCTCAACATCAGCCGCGGCTCGTCGACAAGCGATCGATATGTCTCGATTCGAGGACCATTGCACTTCACCCTCCTGCTTGCGCGTTACTCGTTGAAAGGATGGTCGCTTCATGTACACATCAATGGACACAACGTAAAGAGCTGGTTGGTGGCTTTCGTCGCGGGTCTGGTTGGCGTGGCAGGACCGGGCGCAATGCTGACCATCCATTCGGGAATGTCGCCTGCATACCTCCACGAGCGGCGTTCCGGGCGGATTCTTGCATGGGGGGCGTCGAAATTCTATCGGCATATCATTGCCGTGAATTCTGAGATCAAGGCTGCGCTCTGTGCTCTTTCAGTGCCGGAAGCACGTATTGAAATCCTGCCCGCATTTCTTCCGTCCTCCGATGCTCCCATGGAATTGCCCGGCGATTTCGAGTCGTGGTCGCGCGCACACCACCCGATCATTTCAACAGCGCTGTTTTACCGGCCCGAATATGGCTTCGGATTGCTTGTTCAGGCCATATCGGATCTGCGTCAGAAGCACCCGGGTTTGGGCTGCGTCGTGATGGGCGATAGCGAGTCCCGTCCAACCGGCCTCCCGCCGCACGTCTTTGCAATCGGCGACGTGACGCATGAGTCCTGTCTCGCGGTCATCGCAAGGTCGGATATATTCGTCCGGCCCACGTTCTCTGATGGCGATGCCATTTCCGTACGTGAGGCTATCGCGCTCGGCACGCCGGTGGTCGCCAGCGATGTCGTCCGCCGGCCGGCAGAAGCCCTTTGCTTCAAGACAGGTGATGCGCGCGACCTTGTTTCAAAGATCGATTTTCTCCTGCCGTACGGAAAGTTTCGCGTGAGGAGGAAAGTGAAAGTAAAAATCAAACATGTGTTCTTCAGAGGGGCCCCGTAAGTCATCGACGACAACCCAAAGGCCGGGCCGCACATGCAGAAGACAGCGGCGATGCATGATGTTGCACGGCGCGGCGCGATACCCATCGTGTTCTGCTTCGACGTAGTCGAAGGCTTCACCCGAAAAATGCTGCAAGACATGGCACTGCGCCCTTCTCTGCCACTTGAACGTGCCATCGGGTATCGATTGATCGGCACCATCGACAACCACGGTGTTATGCGCGCGCGTGGATCGGAAGAAGTTTCTCCACTCCGGAGATCCGTTGTAGATACAGGTTCCAGGATCCGTCAGAATTTCCGTTGCACCGACATTCAGAACAAAAGAGAGTGCGTCTGCGTGCCCATGGCCGCCGTTGAGCATGCCGAGGCTTCCACAATCAAAGATGAGCTGGCTGTCATGCAGACTCCGGATCTCTGAATGACATAACCTGCGTCCGGATAGAAAGCGTGTGTCTCGCGTGGCAGCGAACCGGGGACATCTTCCCCGCGGAGCCAGAACATCTCCTCGCCAAACTTGCAGTCTCGATAGTCCCTCGACACGATTGCCAGCGCACGCCCGCCGTCATCGTCGCCAACGAGAGGCAGGGTTCCGTCATTTCTACTGAAGTGTTCGAGAAACTGCATCATCTGATCGAGGCGTTTCCACATCCGGTCCGGGAACTCAAAGCCATTGGCCCTCGATAGAGTCAGCGCTTGCAGCAGAAAGTCGACTGTATAGCAGTGGTAATACGATGAAAGCTCTCCGTGGACCCCATCACGGGTAACCTGCCGATCCATTTCGCAAATCAACCAATCGGCGCCCCTTCGCTGCCAGCGGCCGGAGTGCCCTGCTCCCTGAAACACAGTCCCGGCGATGAAGAGGGCTGTGGCCTCGCCAATGAGATGGGTGTTGGGACTAC
>Ga0207099_1150_pt1 | contig 13262 bp, 10 predicted proteins | sample Alteio_BWMinHeat_85_FD_153521 | JGI IMG/M metagenome (GOLD analysis project Ga0207099, IMG submission 153521) | Enriched cells from forest soil in Barre Woods Harvard Forest LTER site, Petersham, Massachusetts, United States -... | ecosystem: Environmental > Terrestrial > Soil > Temperate forest >... | reverse complement strand
TAGAATTAAAATGGCGGAAAGTGTTGGGCCAAAAATTCTTTCAATGGCTTTTTTGCGTAACTCTGAGAAAAATAATTGCAATAAGACGAAAGCCGTCACAATGGATAGAAATCCAAAGTCTATGTGTGTATATACGACAATGTTACTGGTAATGAAAACACCAAAGGCAACTAATGTTGCCTTTATTAAAAATAATTGTTCTTTTTGTCTGCTTATCATCGGAGCTTTATAGCAATATATCCATTTCTTTCGCTTGTTCTTTGAGCTGATCATGAAACTTAGGATGTGCAATTGAAATCAATAAATTTGCGCGCTCCTCTTTTGATTTTTCGTTATCATTTTGATGACGACAAGTCCTTGTGTGGGACGTGATTTTAAATCGCGCTTACTGGCTACTTCTGAACTGACATATAAGGTGTCGTTGATTTTTACTGGAAGTAAGGCTTTAATTTCATCAAACTCTAAATTAACGACTGCAGCGCCGCTAATTAATCTGGAATGTAGGCCCACTGTAATACCAAACACAACGGCTTGCTCAACGATCACTTCAATATCGCCGTAAAAATTGATAACAACGCCATCTGCGTCAAGATTTGTTGTGCTTTCAAAACAATCAAGATAATTAGCTGGAATGGATGGTGGAAAGTGGGATAACAACATACCTTCATTCCTTTGAGTCGGTATTGGGGATCAGTAAATATTCTAGCATAGAAGAACTCTGAAATGAAGATAAAGCTTCTTGAGACTGATAAACCTAAGCGTAGAATGGCATGGGTTTCTGCTGCATACATGGCTGTAAAATTAAAAGATATCGAAAATAATATTACTGAAAAAACAGATCAAGATTTTCTTAAAATCTATCAACGTAATTTTATGCATTATTTTATTGATTTTATACATAATCAGCCACCAACACTACAATAAATAATGCCATCAACGATAGAAAAATAAGATAGCCAGCTGATGCGAAAACGGGGCCGATGTAAGCAGCTAACCATCCACAAATAATCGGTGCGGTGCTTCCAAAGATAGATCCTGCAAAATTAAGCACAATACTTAGTGCTGAATAACGCACCGTAGTTGGAAATCCATCGGATAATACAGACACAAATGGTCCTAAAACCATACCAGACAATACTGATAAAACACCTTGCGCAATAAATTGTTTATCAAAACTGTCGTTAAAAATAATATGACAAAGCGGATAAGCAAAAACCGCTGTTGTGATAAAAGCAAGAATTAAACAATATTTTTTATTAAAATAATCCGATAGAAAACCAAAAAATAAAATAGAGGCTGAATACATCACGATAGTCCAGAGATACAAATGCGAAGATTGAATGGTCGTAATTTTATGTTGCGCTACCAAATAATTATTCACAAATAAAAAATTCACATAAATAATGACGTTGGCGAGAATTGAAATCGGCAGCATAATCCATATTGTTTTCTGATGATTTTTGATCAGTTCCATCATCGGCGATTTTAAGTGTTTTTGCTCCGCACGTAATTTTTTAAATTTACTGGATTCATTTATTTTTTCTCGCAAACGATAACTCAAATAACCCAAAGGAATGGCAAGTAGAAATGGAATACGCCACCCACCCTGCAGCATGCCGTCGTGACCCAAAAAATGAAATAACATGGCACATAACAATGCACCCAACGCACATCCAATGCCTGTGCCAAACGGTACTGTGCTCGTAATAAACCCTTTTCTTTTTTCATGGGCCTGCTCAGCAAGCAAGGTTAATACGGCTGGATATTCCCCACTCGCCGAAAATCCTTGTATTAATCGACAAATTAATAAAATGATTGCTGAAAAGGAATGTTGAACCGGAATACATCCCATCGCAAATGTTGACCCTGTCATTAAAAAGAGCGTTAGCACCAACGTATATTTTCGACCAATCGTATCCCCCAGATGTCCAAAAAATATGGCACCCAATGGGCGCATAATATAACCCGATGCAAAAACAGCGAATGTTGACATCATTGCAGCAAAATGATTTGTGTTTGGAAAAAATAGTGTTGAGATAAGAGGCGTTAATAAAGCGAACACCAAAAATTCATACCATTCCAAAATGGAGCCAACCGTGCAGAGTAAAACTTGTTTTTTGAGTGTGTTCATAAAAATTCATTTTGGTAAATGTTATTATTATTTTACAATCATTATACTTAACTCAAAATCAAAACCAGCTGGCACAATCTTCCGAGTTAAAACCAGATTCCACTTTTTTGCGGCATTCTCATAGCGACCCTTTTACACATATAACACGGGAATATAACCCGTGTTATATGCATAATACAAATTATTTTTTTGCAGTTGTCCTTTTAGGTACCTCCGCACCTTTTTTTCGTGCTTTTGATAAAGCAATTGCAATGGCTTGCTTGCGTGATCATTTTACGAATGAAGATATAAAGCAAAAATTACAGTATATACAATTCATTGGCGATATCACTGCGACGATTAGGTAAATATTTAGTGCAAAAGTGCTTCGTGTTAGTAAAGAACGCGTGATTTTATAGTATGTTTGATTTCACGTAATTCATTAAGTAAAGTTTTATCATATTCTTTATTAATATCGCTGATCACATAACCAATATCCTCATTTGTTTTTAAATATTGACCCAGTAAATTAACATGATGATTCGCTAGCACTTGATTGATTTGCGCTAAAATACCAGGAACATTCGCATGCATGTGAATTAAACGATGGGCATTTTGTAATTGCGGTAATTGAATATTGGGTAAATTGACACTTTGCGTTGAATCACCGGCATTGACGTAATCAATTATTCGTCGTGCAACAAATTCACCAATATTTAATTGTGCTTCTTCCGTACTTCCGCCAATATGAGGCGATAAAATAACATTGGGAAAACCACGGAGGGGGTTAATAAAAGTTTCTTGATTATCAATAGGTTCATGCGGAAAAACATCAATCGCAGCTCCTAAAATTTTACCACAATTTAGCGCTTCAACTAGCGCATCAACATCCACAACATGACCTCGGCTTAAATTAATAAAAACAACATTATTTTTCATTTGTTGAAATTGTTCTTTGGAAATAATATTTCCATTTTGCTTTCGACCATCGACATGAACGGTGACAATATCTGATAAATTTAATAATTCTTCCAAAGTGTTACATTTTTTGGCATTGCCGAGTTGAAGTCTTTCTATTAAATCGTAGTAATAAACTTGCAAACCCAGTGATTCGGCAACAACTGATAATTGGGAGCCAATATTACCATAACCAATAATCCCTAATTTTTTTCCGCGCACTTCATAACAATTATTCGCTGATTTATCCCATTTACCATTATGTAACTCTGCGTTCTTAGGAATGACTTTGCGCATCAACATAATTATTTCGCCAATAACCATTTCAACGACACTGCGTGTATTACTATAGGGCGCATTAAAAACACACACGCCATTTTTAGTCGCAGTCTCTAAATCAATTTGATTGGTACCAATACAAAATGCCCCTACACCAATTAATCGCTCGGCGCAGTCTAAAACTTTTTTTGAAACGGATGTTTTTGAACGAATTCCTAGGATACTAATATCTTTAATTTTCTTACATAATTCTGCCTCGCCAAGCCCACCTTTAATTGTTTCGACACTATAGCCCTCTTTTTCAAGGAGTTTAATGCCATTTTGATGAATATTTTCCAGCAATAAAATTTTGATTCTATTTCGCGGATAAGAAATAGCGCGTGGAAAATCATTCATATACAAAAATTCATCAAAGTTTTTCAAAATATGATCGGCTTTTGCGATTACCGCTGGACGACTGATATTTTCAGTAAAGGCAAAAAAAACATGGGCGGCATTTGCTTCTCGAATTTCGTAATCGGTTATGCCATCGCCAATTACCCAAATATCACCTGCCAAATTTAAACTTTTAACCAGTTTAACTTTGCCCTGATTTTGTGATAATGGATTATTTTTATCTAAACCAACAATATTATTTTCGTTATCAAATTTAAAAGTATTTGCAAAAACATGGTCGTCCTTTATTCCAAATTGCCTTACCACAGGAATGATGTATTCTTTAAAACCACTAGAAATAATATAGATATTATCTGAAAATTGTTTTAAAAATTGTGCGTTTCGCTGGAATGAATTCGTGATGATATTATTTAATATTGTAATGAGTGCATCAAGGTGTTTTTTATTGGCTTGTAATAGTGCTAAACGACGCGTTAAGCTTTCAGTCAGTAGCATGCTGCCATCCATACCCGCTGTTGTGATTTGCCGAATTTGATCAACAATTTCATCTCGCTGTGGATGATCTTGTAATGCAATAACAGCTAATGCATCTAAAGCTTCTGTTTGAATAAAAGTACTGTCAAAATCTAAAATGAATGTTTTATTTTTCATTGTCTTTTCCTCTGATAACTTCAATTGGATGCAGAATTTTTTTACCCAACTGAATTTCAACTTGTGCGCGACAAGAAAAACCTGTTGCTAAAATCACAGTGTTACTTAATTCAGGTACCCAATGCATTTTAAATAAATCGGCTGAATTTTCTTGTTGTTCTTTAAGATGGCCATAAGCGCCTGCCATCCCACAGCAACCCACATTTTTAATTTCCAATGTAGCGCCAAAGCTTGCGAAAACATTTTGCCATCTTTGCGCTTCACTCGGTAAAATAGCTTGTTCAGTGCAATGTGGCAATAAATAATATTGAGCAATATTGACACTGAGAAATGAATTAAGTTTGTGTTGTGATAGCATTAATAGTTCTGCTAACGTTAACACCTCACCTTTTAGGGGCATAGAAAATTTATTCATTTCGTCGCGCAACATTAAGGTAATGGTATTTTCCAAGGCAACAACAGGAATTGCAGCTGAAAATAAAGGATTAAGCAGTTTTGCCAACTGTCGACTATTCTTTTTAAATTGAGTAATAAGACCACCGACAATGAAAGCCTTGCCACTCACACGCGGATAAATAATGGCAACATTGTACCCAATTTTTTGTAGAGTTTGTATTGTAGCAATTAATACCGCCTTATTTAAAAGACCCGTAAATACATCTGCAAAAATAACGACACTGTTAGCAGGTAAATTTTTTATATTTTTTGGATGCGAATAAATTACAACGTTTAATTTTTTTAAAAGATGACGTAATGAATAGGGTTTCTTGAATAAAGGGATATTAACTAATCCCAAACTGGGCATTATTTTCTTTTGTTGTATAAAATTCCATGTTCGAGGTATTGACGCTGCCAAAGGTAAAATGCTTTCAATGTAACCTAGGGCTAAATCACGAAGATTTCGTTTTTTATATCGACGATGATACTCTTCTAAAAAAGCGGTTCGTAAATCAGGAATGCTGACTTGCGTTGGGCATTTTCCGGCACAACCTTTGCATCCTAAACACCCTGATAATGCATTAAATGCATTTTCCGCTGCTTGACTTTCTTGACCCTTATTTTTTGCTTTTTCGCGTAACCATTCTTTTATTAGCATCGCTCGCCCTTTGGGAGAATGAATGCGATTTTTTGTTACTTTGTAGGACGGACACATGACATTGCTAGGCTCTTGATTAAAACAAGCTGCGTTACCATTACACAATAAAGCACCTGAAAATTTTTTTTGCGCGGATGTCTCAATAATTTGATCAAATTGACCGCGCATGGGAACCGATTCAATTTTTGTTAAAGGTATAGTATTGGAGCTTGTTAATTTACCTGGATTAAAGCGATTATGTGGATCAAAAAATTTTTTAATTTCACATAAAATAGGATAAAGAATGGGGCCAAAAACAACAGGAACAAATTCACCGCGAAACCCTTTGCCATGTTCACCCCATAAAATTCCCTGATGTTTTGTTACTAATTGAATAACCATTTCGGTAATGGGACGAATTTTTTGACGATCATTTTCCTGTTGCAAATTCAATGCAGGACGCACATGAATACAACCCACATCGACATGGCCATACATTGCATAATTTAATTGTCGTTTATCCAGTTCTTGCTGCAACTCGGCAACGAAAGCTGCCAAATATTGTGGCGGAACAATTGCATCTTCAACAAAAGCGACAGGCTTTGCCCTTCCCGACATTTTACTCGCTAGGCCGACAGCCAAAGAACGGATTGTCCATAACTGATTAATTTTATGATGATCACTAATCATCACGAAATGAGCGGATTTAGCAATGAGTGCCGCTGTCACTAAATTAATTTTATTTTTTAATACATCTTCTGAATCAGCCACAAATTCAACAAAATTTGAAATTGTGTTTTTATTCCTTAAATTGAGCCATTTTTCGATGGTTGGCCAATTGGGAAGTGTTTGCGCGCTTTTTTGAATTTTTTCATCTATTACTTCTATTGCAAGCGGTTGAAATTGAATTAAGAATTGCGCATCCTCTAAAGCTTCTAAAAAACTAGCGTAATGTACAACCAATAAAATTTTATGTTTTGGAATAGGTAATAATTTTAATTTTGCCGCCGCTATTATCCCTAGCGTTCCTTCTGAACCTGCTATTAAATAATTAAAATCAAAATGATTATTTTGATAACATTGACGAATATTATAACCAGAAAGCGGACGTTTGATGGGTGGAAAACGCGCTGCAATTTCATCTTGCACGGGCATCAAAAGCGTACTTATCTTTTGTGCTAATTTATTTATGACAAGCGTTGTATTATTCAAAATGGTATTAATTTCTTGACCATCGACCAAAATAAAATGAAGACCAAGCAAATGATCGGCAGTTTTACCATAAATAAGAGAACCTTTACCAGCTGCGTCTGTTGCAATCATTCCGCCAATGGTCGCCCTATCAGCAGTTGAAACATGGGGTGCGAAAAATAAACCATGCGGTTGCAGAGTGCGATTTAAATCGCTCAAAATCACGCCTGGTTCAACTGTGATTGTTTGTTCCTTCGGATTAAACTCTAAAATTCGCGTCATAAAACGGCTAAAATCAATGACTATGCCATCCGTTAGTGATTGGCCATTGGTCCCTGTTCCACCACCCCGTGGACCAAAATATAAATGGGAAAATTGTTTTTGATTTGCGACGTTTAATAAAAGCTGAATATCTTGAACATCACGAGGCTGTGCAACGGCCAGCGGTAGAACTTCATAAATACTATTATCAGTTGCATTGACTAATCGTGTTGCGTGATCAATATGAAAATCACCCGCGAAGCCATTTTGAATTAATGCAGTTTTAAATATATCGGCGATGTCTGTTGGATGAAAGTGCATAACTGCCGGAATCTGTTACTCATTCAAAAATATTAATAAATATCACTGAAGTAAAATTAATTTTTAAGCTGCCTATTTTTAGCCTTTTGCTTTATGTCGTAAATAATGATCCATGATAACCAATGCCGCCATTGCATCAACAATCGGCACTGCACGTGGCAACACACAAGGATCATGTCTGCCTTTCGCTTCTAATGAGCAGGATTTGTTTTCTTGTGTAATAGTGTGTTGCAATTTGCTAATGGTAGCAACAGGCTTAAAGGCAACTCTAAAATAAATATCTTCGCCTGTAGAAATACCCCCTAAAGTACCGCCGGCATTATTTGATGTGAACTGCGGTTTTCCCTCATGCATTGTCATTGGGTCATTGTGCTCACTGCCTCGCATTGTAACACCCGAAAATCCGGAACCTATTTCAAATCCCTTCACGGCATTGATACTCAGCATCGCTTTACCCAAATCTGCTGATAATTTATCAAATACAGGTTCACCTAATCCTGCAGGCACATGACGAATAACGCATTTAATAACGCCGCCAATTGAATCACCTTCGTCTCTCACTGTTTCAATTAATGCAATCATTTTTTTTGCAACAAGCGCATCAGGGCAGCGAATAATATTCGATTCAATATCCGCCCTCTTTACTTTTTTATAATCAATTTCTGAAATAATATTTCCCACTTGTTCAACATAACTAAAAATTTCTATATTAAATTGTTTCAGAAATTTCTTAGCGATTGCGCCAGCGGCTACTCTCGCTAATGTTTCTCGAGCACTTGCTCTACCACTGCCACGAAAATCACGTCTGCCATATTTCATCATGTAAGTAAAATCAGCATGGGACGGTCTATACACATTTTTTAAGGCATCATAATCTTCAGGTCGCATATCAGCATTATAAGCCAGCAATAATATTGGCGTACCGGTTGTTTCACCCTCAAAAACACCGGATAAAATATGAATTTTATCGTGCTCTGAACGCGGTGTGGTAATACTGCTTTGTCCTGGTTTTCGTCGATCTAATTCATGCTGAATTTCATTTTCAGAAATTGCTAATCCAGCAGGGCAGCCATCAACGATAACGCCAACAGCGCCGCCATGTGATTCGCCACAGGTTGTAATTTTAAATAATGTGCCAAATGAATTGCCTGTCATAATAAACTACTCGCTAATAATAAACTTGCAAATTTCCGATTGCATTTTATTTTCGTTCTTCGTCGCTTCCGCTCGCTAATGCTCGGGGCTCTGAGAATATTATTTTAAAAGTCTGCCTCACCATTTCATCTGAAACAGCATGAACATAATTGTTTTTAATAATATGTGCTTTACCAATTTCTTTCAATAAAACATAACGCACGTTTTTACCCTGTACTTTTTTATCATTTTTTGTTGCTTGAATTATCTTATTAATATCATATTTTCGAAGATTTTTTGTATGAATGCCAAAACGGCTTAATAATTTTTTAATGATTATTAATTGTTTTAATGACAATAAACCCATCTGATGAGACAGTGTTGATTCTATTAATATGCCATAAGCTACAGCATAACCATGCAGTAATTTGTAATTTGATAATTTTTCTAATGCATGGCCAATCGTATGACCAAAATTTAAAAGAGCGCGCTCGCCTTGTTCTTTTTCATCACGCATAACCACACTCGCTTTAATTTTGACTGCGCGTGCAATAATATTATCAATTTCACGCTCATGATGGGTTGCAAGAAAATAAAAACTTTTTTTATCATGTGTTAAAAATATTTTAATGGCCTCAATTAAGCCGTTAATTTTATGTTTTTCAGGTAATGTTTTCAGTAATTTTGTATCTGCAATCACAGCAATGGGTTGATGAATTGCGCCAATTAAATTTTTCCCATAGGGCGTGTTAATGGCCGTCTTACCACCCACACTGCTGTCAATCATTGCCAATAAAGTGGTTGGAATTTGAATATAGGCGATGCCACGTAAATAAGTGGCAGCCACAAAACCCGATAAATCACCCACGACACCACCACCCAATGCCAAGACTAAAGTATTTCTATCGCAAGCATTGTGTAGCATGCCATTTTCAATTGTTTGTTTCGTTATATTATTTTTATTTTTTTCACCCGCTTGAAAAAACAATAATATGCTATTATGTCCAGCTTTTTTCAAAGTATTATGCAAACGCAGGGCAAATAATTTTTTTACATGATGATCAGTAATAATAACAAATCGGCTAAATTTCCCTTTAGGTAACCAGCTATCAACATCAAATAGATCGGCACCAATAATAACAGGATATCGAATGGGTGTTTTCACAGGGATGGTTACCACTATTTTATGCATTCACTTTGTCCGCTAGTTCAAGTAACAACGTTTCAGTTTCATCCCAACCAAGACAAGGGTCTGTGATTGATAATCCATTTAAATCAATTGTGGAAGCATTAGCAGTTTCTAATTTTTGATTCCCTTCCTTTAAATAACTTTCAATCATAAATCCCTTCATTAACTGACGCAAATCGGGACGTTTTTTTAAATAATCCATCACATGGAAAATGGTGGTTGGTTGAATACGATAATCTTTTTTACCATTTATTAGGCAATTATCATGACTCACGTCAATCACAACAGCAGGATTTTGGATATGGTGTTTTTCAAATTGTTTTTTTACCTCTTCAAGGTGCTCAATTGAATAATTAGGCGCTTCATTCGAGCCACGCAACACTAAATGTGCATGTGCATTACCCAGTGTTTGCACTTCGTAGTGATCAATGGCTGCAACATGAGGATGTTGCGCTGCTACAACACCATTTACACCAATCGCAATGGAACCATGCGTTGGATTTTTCATGCCAACAGGGCAATTTGCGGCCGAGGCAAAAATACGATGCTCATGATCTTCACTGCTGCGCGCGCCAATTGCGAACCATGATACCAATTCTGAAAATCCACTGCCATTGTGCGTAAATAGACATTCATCAGCAATAGGCAAACCCATTTCAACCACTTTAACCATCATATCACGTGCATAATGCATACCCGCTTCGATAGAGGCTTCAGAAAAGGGGTCGGGTTGATTAATGGGCCCTGTCCATCCTTTCGTGGTACGTGGTTTTTGTATATACATACGCATCACAATTTTCAGGGAGTTTGAAACTTGTTTATTGAGATCGTGTAAGCGTTTTGCATATTCATAAACTGCTTCTTTAGGCCAAGCAGAACAAGGACCAACAATCATTAATAAGCGATTGTCTTTTCCTTCTAAGATATGTTTTATTTCTCGTCTGTCATGCATAATTTTTTCATGGCCTGAAGAAGACAGCGGATATTGCTGAATAATTTCTTCAGCTGTTGGTAATTTTTTAATACGTTTGTAACTCATGCGCATTTCACTCGCTGTTTTTGTAATTGTTCTATTGCCTCATCTACCGCGTTATCAACGGTCGTATTGTTATTGACGGTGTATGACGTTAATTTTTTATAAATCGCATTTCGTTCATCCCATAAACGGCTAAATGATTCATAAGGATCTTCTTTTTCTTCAAAAAAGGCAGGCTGTCCTTCCACCATAATGCGTTCAAACACAATGCCAGAGGGCGCCATAATATGCAGTAAAATATGGTGTTTGATAAGCAGTTGATTGGGTTCTGGAAATGCAGTACCACCGCCTAGTGAAATAACAGCCTCAGGCAATTGAAGCACTTGTTTTAACGTTTCGGCTTCTAATTCTCTAAAATAAGCTTCACCTTGAGCCTGCATAATTTGCCGACAAGTTAAATGAGTGAAATATTTTTTTTCATAATTTTTTTCTATTTCATTGTCGACATCAATGAATTTTTTCTCTAACATTTTTGCCAGTTGTTTGCCGATCGCTGTTTTTCCAACATGCTTGAATCCCAATAAAATAATGTGTTTGCTTTGTGGTAATGATTCAAAGGTATATTGCGCGCCTAGGGATTGCATGTCTTTAATAAATTCAGGATAGGTTTTATTAATTGCTTCTGCATTCGTTATAGTCGTTGTGCCACTGGCAATCATTCCTGCTATAGAAAGCGCCATCACTGTACGATGATCATTAAATCCTTCTACAAGAGCGCCTTTTAAATTGCTTTGATAAACGGTCAAGCCATCATCATGCACTTCAATATTAGCACCCATTTTTCGTAACCCTTCTGTCATCGAATAAAGTCGATCTGTTTCTTTTATGCGTGCATGTTTCACATTTACAATTTCCGTTTTCCCCATGGCTTGTGTTCCGATGACTGCCAATGCAGGAACAAGATCAGGAATATCATTAGCATCTATACGAATGCCTTTTAATGCATTTTTTGTTTTTATTTTTATTTGTTCTTTTTCAATAATTATTTCCGCACCCATGGATTGTAAAAGGGTCACCAGTCTTTTGTCACCTTGTTGATCATTAAAATTTAATCCTTGTAAAGTAATATTACTATCAATTAATGCTGCGGCTGCTATCAAACAAGATGCGGATGAAAAATCACCTGGAATGCTTTGATGTAATGGTTGATATCGTTGGTTGCCTTTGATGTGAAAAACATCTTTATTCTCAATAGATTGATGTGTGAAAGCGATTTTTTGTTGTGTTAAAAAATCAAGCGTCATATTAACATAAGGACGTTCGTGTAACTTATTGACTGTAATAACACTATCATTTTCAGCACTGGGTAGTGCAATTAATAGCGCTGATAAATATTGTGAATTAAACCCCTCTATTTCTGTGTTGCCTCCTTTTAATTTTCCGGTAATTGAAACCGGACATTGATTTTTTTCTTGGAGATAATCAATTTTCATTCCCAGTGCAGATAATGCATCAACCAAAGGCTTTATAGGGCGTGTGCGCATTTGATCACCGCAATCTAACACAATGGGAATATCGCCGTTTTCACGTAATCCCAGTAAAGGCAATGTAAATAATGTTGTGATGCCGGAATTACCCGTATTAATTTCGCTTACTGTATTAACGAATGGCAATCCATTACTTTTTATAATCATCTGAATAGGGTTAGTATTAACAGAAGCGCCTAATGCCGTGCAAACATTGCGTGCAGCAAGTGCATCATCGGAATCTAACACATGACTTAAAATCGATTCACCTTGAGCTAATAAGGAAAATAACATTGCACGGATGCTCAATGATTTTGAGCTGGGTGGAAGCACCGCACCGCGTAGCTTTACCGTTGTTTTAACAATTAGGTTTATCATTTGTGTTATTACTCTGTTGTTGTTGACTTGTACTCATGTAATGGTATAGCATTACATGAGTACAAGTCAACAGGACTATGAAAATAATGAAACCGAGCACTTTCAATGAATTTGAAGCACAGGCAAAAAATGGGAAACAGGTAGCCATTTTTAACATCATGCCCTGTGGCACATTAACACCACCACTGATTTATCAACTGGTTAGCAAACAGTTTGCAGGAAATGGCGTTATATTTGAAGATAAACACCATGCCTTTATTTGTTTTGATCCCATTTCATCTGTTTCTATAGCACATAATGATAGCCGACATCCATTGTCGTCTTTAAGTGCACTGCAATCAACGCTTTCCTGCAACACGCGTGATCAAGCTGCGAGTCTTATTACCCATTCTGTTGGCTTTATTACTTATGATGCAGTTCGCTATTTTGAAGAAATTCCTGATCGACATGCGCCAGATTCTTCATTACCCGATCTCTTATTTCACTTTTACCGTTTGAGTTTAACAGTTGATTTTGAAAAACAAACTATTCTAGTCAGTGTGATTGTAGAAACGAAAGGGTCACTTCTCACAATCTATAACCAAGCACAGCAAAAAATCACCGATATCATGACACTGCTTTCAAACGCACCCGTGGAAACTATTTCAATACGCCCATCACAAACACCACCCTCCCCTATTGAAGTTGAAATTTCAGATTCTCAATTTATCGCCCTCATAGAAAAAGCAAAAGATTATATTCATCGCGGCGATGCATTTCAAATTGTTTTGTCGCGCTGTTTTAAACGACACTATTCTGCAACTCCTTTAGAGATTTAT
>Ga0207099_1149_pt1 | contig 13274 bp, 14 predicted proteins | sample Alteio_BWMinHeat_85_FD_153521 | JGI IMG/M metagenome (GOLD analysis project Ga0207099, IMG submission 153521) | Enriched cells from forest soil in Barre Woods Harvard Forest LTER site, Petersham, Massachusetts, United States -... | ecosystem: Environmental > Terrestrial > Soil > Temperate forest >... | reverse complement strand
TGTCCGCGTGGTTTCGGAAATCGTAAGCCTGAAGGGTTCGGGGAACACTCTAAAAGGGCTTTGCCCGTTTCATTCCGAAAAAACACCTTCGTTTACAGTTCATCGCGACAAGCAATTTTTTCATTGTTTCGGCTGCAACGCCGGTGGCAGCGTTTTTGATTTTGTGATGCAGGTGGAGAAAGTTCCGTTTCCGGAGGCCGTGGAGTTGGTCGCCGAGAAATGTGGAATTTCCATCCCGGTTAACTCTGGATTTGACGATAAGAAATCCGAGGAGCGGAAGCAGCTCTTTGAAATTCACGATCGGGCATCTGCGTACTTCCAGCAGATGCTTTCGGCGGACGAAGCGGCCCCCGCACGGCAGGTAGTCGAGAAGCGAAAAGTCGAGGCCGCCTTTGTGAAGCGATTCGGCCTTGGATACGCCCCGGCCACCGGTTTGATGAATCATCTGCGCCTGAAGGACCCGGTGGCCAGCGGGCTCTTTGTCCGGAACGATCGAGGCGAGGTGTACGACCGGTTTCGCCGCAGGCTGATGTTTCCTATCTGGAACGAGCGCGGCAAGGTTATTGGCTTTGGCGGCCGCGCGTTGATGCCGGATGCCCAGCCGAAGTATCTGAATTCGGCGGAATCGCCGTTGTATTCGAAATCGCACGTCCTGTACGCGCTGCACTTCGCGCGAGACGTGGCGCAGAAGGCGGGCCGGTTGGTTGTTGTGGAAGGCTATTTTGATTGCCTGAGCCTGCACCAGGCCGGAATTGAAAATGTGGTGGCATCGTGCGGTACGGCGCTGACGCAGCAACAGGTCGCGACGATGGCACGCTACGTGCCAGAAATTGTCATGAATTATGACCCCGATGCCGCGGGTCAGAACGCGATGCGGCGGTCCATCGACCTGCTGCTGGCGAAGGGATTGAGGATTCGAATTCTCAAGCTTGCCGGCGGCCTCGATCCCGATGATTACGTTCGAAAGGAAGGCGGCGAAGTTTACGGCCGGTTGCTGGCGAATGCACCCCATTTCTGGCAGTACCTCATGACCGAAGCGGCAGTGCAGTCCGATCTGGATCAGCCGGCAATAAAGGCCAACGCGGTGAACGACGTGATGCGATACGTCGTCAAGATTCAGGACCGCGTCGAGCAAATCGAGGTCGCTCGAGCGGTGGCCGAAGGCTTCAAAGTACCGGAAAGCGCGATTTTTGAACGGCTGAAGGTTTCGCCCCGGCGTCCTGAAGTCCGGCCGGCCGCGCGTACAGCGGCTCCTGTGGAAGCCGGGCGAAAGCTGACGGTTGCCGAGAAACAGTTGATTCAGGCTCTGATGCAAGGCTTGGAAATTGCTGACGCCTTGGAGTCGTTTTTGCAGGGTGATTTTGGGGCTCAGATCTGGTCGCGCCCCGTCTTGGAAGGGCTGGTTAAAGATCCGGCCCGGAACGTCGAATTGGCTCTTGGATACGTCCAAGATGAAGAACTCAAAAGGGAAGTTCGGGCTGCAGTTTTGGAACCGTTTGGAACTATTTCTAACGATCAGGCATTGGATTCAGTGAAGCGACTCTATGACAGCCACCTCGTCCAACAACTACAGGAGATCCGCTTACAACTCAAAGAGTGCGGCTCCGGGCCCGCTCCGGCCGAATTGGTACGAAGGCACATGGATATCGTTGCAGAAAGAAACCGCGTCGCGGCATTCAAGGCTTGAAAATTAAAGGGAGCAGCGTATTAGTGGATAAAGTGGCTAAAGGTAATCATAAAAAAGGAAAAGGTTCCGTCGCCGAGAAGGACGCCCATTCGAAGGATAACCACTCGAAGCGTACCGCCTTGGAGGAACAACTTGGTGGTCTGGACGAAAAGTACGACGATAGCGTCCAGAAACTCATCGATATCGGCAAAGAGAAAGGCTACCTCCTTTACGACGAGGTCAGTGATCTGCTGCCGCCCGAAATCAGCTCATCCGCCGAGGACCTGGATGACCTGTTTTCGGCTTTTGGAACCGCGGGCATCGAAGTCATCGACACGGACGATCAGAATTTCGCTCCACTCGACAAGATTTCCAGTGAACGAAAGTCGGATGACGGACAGCCCGAAGATGGCGTCGAGCTGGACCTCACTCCGGGCGCGCTTGAAAAAACCAATGATCCCGTTCGCATGTATCTACGCGAAATGGGAACCGTTCCGCTGCTCACTCGCGATGGCGAAGTCGAGATTGCAAAACGTATCGAGCGCGGTCAGCTCACCGTTCTTAAAGTTCTGTCCCGCTCGCCTGTCATCGTGCGGGAGATCATTTCTCTTGGCGAACAGCTGAAGAAAGATCCCAGCATCATCAAGGATATTCTTCAGTTCAGCGACGAAGAACTCACGGACGAAAAGATCGAGGAGAAACACCAGGAAACTCTCGATCTCATCGACAACATCAGCAAGACCTACAAAAAGGTCCATGCGCTGCGCGTGAAGCTGGACGACACACCCAAGTCGAAGAAGCCGCAATATCGCCGGGCGGCGTGGAATCTGGGCCGGACGCGAGTGAAGCTGTCGCAACTCATCCGTTCCCTTGAATTCTCGAATCCGGAAAAGCTTCGTTTGATGGGCTTGATGAAGTCCACGGTCGAGAAGCTGCGGCCGCTGGAGCATGAACTCAACAAGCTCGAGCGGAAAGCCGACCACACGAAGAAGGAATACCGCAAGGCCGTTCAGAAAGACATACGGACCATCAGAACGAAGATCTCGGAAATGGAAGGGGAAACGAGATCGACCACGCTCGAATTGAAGCGGACGCTGCAAACGATCATGGGCGGGCAGGTGCAGGCCGAGATCGCAAAGCGCGAGCTTGTCGAGGCGAACCTGCGGCTCGTGGTTTCCATCGCGAAGAAATACACGAATCGCGGACTGCAGTTCCTCGATCTCATTCAGGAGGGAAACATCGGCCTGATGAAGGCCGTGGATAAATTCGAGTATCGCCGCGGGTACAAGTTTTCGACGTATGCCACATGGTGGATTCGCCAGGCGATCACGCGCGCGATTGCGGATCAGGCTCGAACGATTCGTATTCCCGTGCATATGATTGAGACCATCAACAAGTTGATCCGGACTTCCCGCGCTCTCGTGCAGGAACTGGGCCGCGAGCCGACAAGCGAAGAAATCGCAAAGCGCATGGACATTCCGGTGTCCAAGGTTCGCAAGGTTCTGAAGATCGCGCAGGAACCGATCTCGCTGGAGACGCCAATCGGTGAAGAGGAAGATTCGCATCTTGGCGACTTCATCGAAGATCGCGGCGTGGTCTCGCCGGCCGACGCAGTGATCAACATCAACCTCAAGGAAATGACCGAGCAGGTTCTGAATACGCTGACACCGCGCGAAGAGCGCGTCATCAAGATGAGGTTCGGACTCGAAGACGGGACCGAGCACACCCTGGAAGAAGTCGGCCAGAACTTCGCGGTCACCCGGGAACGTATCCGGCAAATCGAGGCGAAAGCGCTCCGGAAGCTGCGGCATCCCAGCCGCAGCCGCCGCCTTCGAGCATTCCTCGATGGGACCGGACGGGACTAAGGTAGACTAAGGGGGCGCTTCGGCGCCCCTTAAGTTTTTTCTGGGCCCATAGCTCAGTTGGTTAGAGCTCCCGGCTCATAACCGGGCAGTCGTAGGTTCAAGTCCTACTGGGCCCATTCTGCGGAAAAAATGAATTCGGATTTAAAGCATCTCATACGCATTCAGGCCATTGACCTCTCCATTCAGGAACTGCGTGCCCGAGTTGATAAGTTCCCCGGCGTCTCCAAGGCTCTCGACTTGGAGTTAAAGGCTGCTCACGCCGGACTCGAATCGGCAAAAGAAAAAAACAAGAACAATCAAGGCAATCGCAGGAAGCTCGAGACCGAGATCATCTCGATCGAAGGCAAGATATCGAAATATCGCGATCAGATGATGTCCGTGAAGACGAACGAGGAATATAAAGCGCTTCAACACGAGATCGAACACGCACAGACCGGGATCCGCAAGATTGAGGACGACATTCTTAATCTCATGATGGAGGCCGAAACCGGTCAGGCGGACGTGAAGGCCGCCGAGACTCTTTTGAAAGAAGATCAGGTGAAGGTCACGGCGCAACGAAAGCAGCTCGAAGAAGAGAACAAACGGGATCTCAGCGCGCTCGAATCCTACATTAAGGAGCGAAAGGACATCGCAGCCTCGATCTCGCCGGACTTGCTGTTCCAGTACGATCGCGTCAGGAACCATCGCGGTGGAATTGGTGTCGGTCCTGCGAGTAACGAGGTTTGCGGGACCTGTACGGTACGGCTCCGGCCCCAGGTCTTCCAGGAAATTCGCAAGAACACTCAGATCATCGCCTGCGAAGCCTGCCAGCGCATCCTCTACGATCCCGAGAATCTGGACCATCCATTCGAAGTGGCGTGATGAGCGGATGCGAATGCAAGCGCGCGCGAAGCGTGAGCGCGGTAGCGCGAAACCCCAGGCAAGACGCGCAGCCATCAAGGAAATGAAGCTCGAAGCCTACATCGATGGCGGCTCGCGCGGAAATCCGGGCGAGGCTGGAATCGGTGTGCATTTTCCGGGTGTGGCTCGCATCGCCGAATATCTCGGAACCGGAACGAATAACTTCGCGGAGTACTCCGCCCTTGTAACGGCGCTCCGCTTCGCTGTCTTTTCCCGCTGCGAAGAGCTTCACGTTTTCGCCGACTCGGAACTCGTCGTGAAACAAATCAAAGGCGAATATCAGGTGAAGAACGAAGGTATCCGCCTGCTCTACGATTCCGCTTTACGATGGATTAAGCTGATTCCCCGCTTTTCCATCTCCCACGTCCGCCGCGAAAACAACAAAGAAGCCGACAAACTCGCCAACCGCGCCATGGATACCCGCCGGAATTCCGTGCAGTGGGATTAACTTGGGAAATTTATTAGCCGCCATTTCAAGTTGCAAGTTGGAAACTCCAAGAATCTAACTAAATCGGAATGAACATTTTTGGAGTTTCCAGTCTCCAGTCTGAAATGATGGCTAATAAATCTCCAAACCTGCAATTGAGGTGTCGATTCGGGAGCTTGCCGTTCGACATACTAGAGAAGTAACTTAAGCGAAGAGGAGGATCAGGAATGACGCAACCGGTTGTCCCCGCTGGGGCGAACACATGGATTTTGGGAACGCGCAAGGGAGCATGGTCTTTACGGTCCGATGGCGGCAAGCTGGGCGAACCGTGGTTTTTTGGCCATCAGGTTCACCACGTGGTGCAGGATCCGCGCGGTAGCGGGACGATCCTGGCCGCAGTGCGCACCGGACACCTGGGGCCGACGGTGTATCGGTCCACCGATGGCGGGCGCAACTGGAAGGAATCCGAACGACCTCCGAAATTTCGCGCCAAAGAAGAGTATGTGGACTCCGTCCTGGAGGCTGACGATGCGCGGCGTAACGGGCTCACGCTCGACCATGTGTTTTTTCTCGCTCCCGCTCATGCCACTCAACCGGGAGTCTGGTTCGCTGGGGCCAGCCCCATTGGGCTCTTTAAGAGCCAGGACGACGGAGTCACATGGGATGGTGTGCCGGGATTCAATGACAATCCGATGCTGGCGAAGTGGTCCTACAACTTTGCTCCGGGCACTCCGGATGGTCCCAAATGTCACTCGGTGCAGGTGGATCCGCGTAACCCGAAGTGGATGCTTGTCGGGCTCTCCGGTGGAGGATTGTGCCTCTCGGAAGATCAAGGCGCCTCCTGGCGGCCCATTAACAGGGGCGTTGCCATGGATTTCGCGCCACCCAAAGACGATGGCAGCGAGTACGAGTACGGTCACGATCCTCATGACGCCGTCATCCATCCGGCCAACCCTCAACGCTGGTACCACCAGAATCATTGCGGCATCTACCGGCTTGATTGGCAGAACGATCCCAAAGTCGAGCGGTGGAAGCGGATCGGCAACAACATGCCCAAAGAGGTCGGAGACATCGGCTTCCCAATGACCTGCCACCCCAAGGATGACAAAACCGTTTGGGTGGTGCCGATGGACGGCGGCACGGTGTGGCCGCGCACCAGCGTCGGAGGCAAGCCGGCGGTGTTTCGCACTCGCGATGCCGGCGAGTCCTGGCAGCGCCTCGACCGCGGATTGCCGGCCCAGGCCTGGCATACGGTGCTGCGCCAGGCTATGGCGCACAAAGGAGGCGCTCCGTTGGAACTGGCTTTCGGTACGACTTCAGGCGAGGTGTGGGGAAGCCGCGATGAGGGCGACTCCTGGCAGAGTCTCGTCGCGGGTTTACCGAAAATCATGTCCGTGACGGCGGCGCGTCTGGACTGATGGCGGCCGTTCGCGTTCGGATCGCGGCACTGCTCCACTCTTATACGGGTGGGGCCAAAGTCATCGAGGTCGAGGCATTCACCGTCGGGGAAGCGATCGCGGCTCTCGACCGCCGCTTCCCCGGCCTGGCCTTCCGCATCATCGACGAGCAGGGCGGGATTCGCCCACACATGAATATCTTTCTCGGTGAGGAGAAGGTGCTCGACCTCGGCATTCCTGTTACGGCAGGCGCCGAGATCTATATCGTCGGAGCGCTTTCCGGCGGGTAGTCAGATGGGGACGACCTGCGGCAGGTGATCGAAGTGTTTGTCAGAATAGCAATACAAGTAGCTCAATGCCGGAAAACTTCCGGGTCGCCAAGTAGTTCGTGAACCGCAAATCTAATATCAGGGAACGCGAGCGGCGACACGAAATCGCCGGCCCGCAACGTCAGAGTGGTCTCGTAATGGCCTCGCAATGGATCTCTGAATATGAGAAGGACATTCTTTTTTAAATCCTCTATCCAAACTTCCGGAATTCCTGACGCCGCGAAATGTGGCACTTTGATATTGCGGTCAACGCGGAACGTGGTATCGGAGATCTCGACGACTAACAGAATGTCATCGAGCGTTGGCCGGGCGGCAGCGTAGAAGTCGGCTCGCGGCTTGAACACGGCCAAATCCGGTTGCGGCTCCGTCCAGTTGCTCAGCCGGACAGGATTCTGAGGGCTGACGACGGCGTTATCACCAAACGCCACGATGAACAGCTTGGTCGCACGATTCACGCACACGATGTGCCGATGCCCGACCGGGCTCATCTGGATGACCTCTCCATCGATGAGTTCCACGCGTTCCTCCGGCGCAAAGACTCCTGCCTCACCCATCCGGTGATACTCGTCCACGGTGAAAAGCTTCCTGGTGATCTCCGTCGGCATAATGCACCTTCCCCGAAAAGCATAACGCAGGTTGTAAGCAACCGTCATGCCTCACGCATGTGACACCAGGCAAAAGGACACCGAGACGCGAGCGGACAGAAGACGTCGCGTTGCCGCCGATAACACGACTTCCTGTGGCAGAATCGCAGGATGGATCGAGAAGGACTGTTCTGGTGACGGAAAAGGTAGGCCGCTTCCGCCGAGTGCACAAGTCCAGGGATGATCCAGCCATTGCCGGAGCGGGATCGCCAATCGGACGCGGCCGAGATCGACCAGCGTCGCGATTTCCCAGAGTGTGATGTCCGAAACGTAAATGGGGTTTTGCGGCGAAGCCTTGTCGAGAACCCTGCGTTGCGCGCTGGAAAGCTCCTTTGCTTTCTCAAACCACCACAGCAGTATGTGAGTGTCGAGAAGAGGTTTCATCGCCGGCGTGGACGCTCCGCCTCCCAGGCACGACAGTCGAGTGCAGGAGAAACAATATCCCCGAGGGTCTCAACCGTCCCGCCGCATCGGAACAACCTGCGCAACTGGCTTGCCGCGCTTAGTAATCGTAATGATTTCACCTGTACGCGCAACCCTCATCGAGCAGCGCCAGGCAGCCCGCCTTGAAGTCGGTAGCATTGAGGTTTTTCATCTGACCCCTTTGAACGGTCAGATAGATGCCGTCAATTCCTAAAGCGATTGCCTTTTGTGCGAGGTCGCCGTGCTCCGGCGTCAGCGTCATGACGCCCAGGAGCCCGGTGATATAGGGTGCAATTAGAAGAAGTGGGACTCAGGTTTAGGCCCGGAGGGCCGTCAGAGTGTAGCCCACGGCGTCAGCCGTGGGTAAGGGTCCTCGCAAGATTCAGCCACGGAGTGGCGAAAGATTCGCCTGGAGACTCTTTCGCCACTTCGTGGCTCCGGCATTCTTGAGATTGCGATCCACGCCCTCACGGGCGTGGCTAAATTCTGACGGCCCTCCGGGCCTAAACCTGAGTCCCAATTGCACCCGGTGATATATCTCAAGGAGACGGCGGCCGCTCTTTTTGAGTACAATCTCCCCGCAAAAGCCAATTCGATCCTTTGGAGGCCGGCGATGAAGATGTCGAAATACAAGCTCATCCGCTCGATGCTGCTCGCGATTCTGGTCTGCGCGCCGTTCGCGATGGCGCAACAACCCAAAGCGCAGCCGCCTAAATTTTTGCGGCTGTACGTCTTCGACTGCGGCAGCTTGAACATTCCGGATACGTCGCCTTATCAGCTCAAGAAGGAAGAACTGGTCACGACCTATATGTCGGTGGCGTGCTTTTTGGTGGCCCATCCCAGGGGAACATTGATTTGGGATGCGGGCGCAGTTCCGGATAGCGCCTTCAAGCCAGGCGGCGGGCCTGCGACGCTCCGATATGCGACTTCGGCTAAACCCCTGACCGCACAATTGGCGGAGATCGGCTACGCACCCGCAGATATCACCTATCTGACCTTCTCGCACTTTCATTGGGATCACGTTGGCAATGGGAATGTCTTCGCGAAGTCCACGTGGCTCGTACGAAAAGCCGAGCGGGACATGATGTTTTCCGAGCCTCCGTCTCCACGCACCGAGCCGGCGAACTTCAGCGCGCTCAAGACCAGCAAGACCACCATCATCACGACAGCGGACTACGATGTCTTCGGCGATGGAACCGTCGTGATAAAGTCCGCGCCTGGTCACTCGCCGGATCATCAGGTGCTGTTTTTGAAGCTGGCGAAGACCGGCCCAGTGGTTCTCAGCGGCGACCTCTATCATTATCCGGAGGAACGAAAACTGAAGAAGATTCCCACCACGGAATTCAATGCGGAGCAAACCGTCGCATCCAGGGCGGCCGTGGAAGCATTCCTGAAAAAGACGGGCGCGCAGCTTTGGATCCAGCATGACTTTACAGCCAATGCGAAGCTCAAGAAGGCGCCGCAGTATTACGACTAAATGGACAACTGTAGCGGCGGTCTATGACCGCCGGCAGTCCAGCAGCCTGCAAAAAGTCGGCGGTCATAGACCGCCGCCACAAGACTCAAGGAGCACATTTATGGCACATTTGCGATGGTTTGCTTTAGCGGTGATGGTTATAGCCGTTGCGGCTTTTGGGCAGCAGCAACAGCCGGTCCCGCGGCCCGGGATTTCGGTGCCGCCGCTGGGTGATGGGCCATTTGTCTTCGACACCGGTGAACAGCACAAGATCCGCATTGTGGTGGTCACGAAGGGGCTGTCGCATCCGTGGAGCCTTGCATTTCTGCCCGACGGCAACATGCTGATCACCGAACGCGCGGGCCGCTTGCGAATTCTTCGAAACGGTGTCCTCGATCCCAATCCCGTTGCGGGCGTGCCGGAGGTGAAGGCGCAAGGTCTTGCAGGCCTGATGGACCTCGCGTTGCATCCACGGTTCAGCGAGAACAAACTGGTCTACTTCACTTATCACAAGCAGAACCCCGCCCCGAACCTGCCCGCGAATAGTCCCGGAGTGATCACGCTCGCGCGCGGCCGCTGGGACGGCAAAGCGCTCGCCGATGTGAAAGACATCTTCTCGGCGATTCCAGATGCGAACGCCTCCCGGATGGCCTTCGGCAAAGACGGCATGATCTATATGTCGGTCGGCATCGCCGATCCGCCGAACGCGGCGCGCGCTCAGGATCCGAACGATCTTGCCGGCAAGGTGCTCCGCCTCAAAGATGACGGGACCGTTCCGCCGGACAATCCGTTCGCCGGCCGAGCCGGCTATCGCCCGGAGATCTTCACGATGGGGCACCGAAATCCGCTCGGGCTGATCGTGAATGCCGAAACCGGCGCCGTCTGGGAGAACGAAGACGGGCCGAATGGAGGGGATGAGATCAATATTCTTCAGGCGGGCAAGAACTACGGTTGGCCCGTCGTCAGCAACGGAAGATTCTACGCCGGCCCGCGCGTGACCGAAAAGCCGTGGCAGGAAGGGATGGAAAATCCGCTGGTTTTCTGGGTACCGTCGATCGCCATTTCCGGAATGACCCTTTATACGGGCGACCGTTTTCCCAACTGGAAAGGAAACGTCTTCGTGGGCGCAATGCGGCAGGGTGAGATCCCAGGCACCGGACACCTCCAGCGCGTTGTCTTCAATGAAAAAACGGAGGAGATTCGCCGCGAACCGATGCTGCTCGAACTGCATCAGCGGATCCGCGATGTCCGGCAAGGGCCAGACGGCTTTCTCTACCTCCTCACGGAGGAAAATCAGGCTGCGCTCCTCAGGATCGAACCGGAAAAATAATTACCGCTGCACCAATTCGATTTTCGTGCCGGCCGGACCTTCTACGTATGCGTAGTAAATCGTTGTTCCGTTGGCCAGCTTGAGCGGGCGCGGCTCGCTCGTGACCTTCACGCCCTTTGTCTTGAGTTCGGCCACCTTGGCGTTCAGATCCGCCACCCGCCAACCGAGGTGATCCACGGCATGGCCTTCGCTGGGGAGCGATTCTCCGCGCTGAACCAGAATCCACATGCTGCTGAAGTTCGGCGCGCCGTATTTCACCGCATCGATCTGTCCCTTGAGTTTCATGCGCTGGCCTCCGAATTTCTCCAGAAGCCAGGTGAACATCTGCTCGGTATCGGGAGCGCGAAGGTGGATGTGATGCAGCCCCAGAAGCTCCGGGTCCTGCACGAGCTCGATGCGCGTGCCCCATGGATCTTCGACGAACCCCAACTTGAAGAGGCCAGCCACATCGCGAGCCGGTTGGACGATTTTCACGCCTGCCGTCTCGAGTTCCTTCATCTTCGCGTCCAGATTTGCGTAAGAGAATCCAATGTGATCGATCGAGCTGCCTGTGCTCGGGTCCGCGCCCGCGCGTCGAAGGAAGATGAGCCGCGTGCTGCCGAACATCAGGCGATCCGGCGCTTCGTCAAAACGCATGCCTCCGAAGTTCTTCTCGTACCAGGTCACGCCGGCAGCCGGTTCCGGAACATTCAGATGGATGTGATCGTAGGGAAGCGTTACCGATTGGGCGCTCGCCGGCACGGCGAGCGCCATGACTGTAGCGGCACAGAGCAAAGAGCGTATAAAACCTCGCATAGCGAAGCCTCCTTCAGGCGTTTGGAAAAGATATAGGCGTTTGCGTCCCAAAGAGCACTTTTAGAAATGTAAGAGATTGCCGCATTGCGATCGGCACTGGAATCGTCCCACCAAGCCCCGGCGAATCCTCTATAACTCCAAGCCAAGCCTCATCGTAGCCTCGATGTGTCTTGACGAACCGCGCAGTTCTGAAACGCCCGAATCTTCTTTCGGGCGGAAGCGGGAAGGTCGACGAGGATGAAGTGGCTGCGATGATAAAGATAGTCTTCGCCGCTTTCGTCAACGATGCGGATCAAACCATCTTTGACGGTTCTCGGATCAGGATCCGTCAAAATCCTGTAGATCTTCCAGAGGACTAGCGAAGCTTCGTAATCTTTGTTATCAACGCACAAAGCGAATTTTTTTGTTGATTGGTTCATGGCTCATCCAGGTATCGCTTGATTTTGATGTCTCTCCTGCCGATACCATGTGCTTCATACCAGTGTAACTCTACCTCCCGAGCGACACCGTCGCTAAAACAAATAGTCGCGAATCCCTTCAGCTTTCGCCAGCGGCCCTTGCCATGTGTTTTTTGAAAGGGTCGCTAATTGACACCTTTGACCGTGACCGGCTGCCCACGATAGTAAGCCGGAAAAACCTTCTTGAGATTCTGAATTTTAGGAATGTCATTGATCACGATGTAGGGCCACTGCGGGTTTTTGATCAGAAAGTCCTGGTGATAGTCTTCCGCTGGATAAAAACCTTTGAGCGGATCCACCCGCGTAACGATAGCCTTGTTGAATATCCTGGCCTTATCCAATTGCGCGATGTATGCCTGCGCGATCTTTTTCTGCGATTCATCGGCATAGAAAATGTCGGATCGATATTGCGTACCCGTGTCCGGCCCCTGGCGATTGAGTTCCGTTGGATCATGCGCCACCGAGAAGTAGACTCGCAGCAGTTCACCGTAGGAAACCTCTTTCGGGTCAAAAACGATTTGGACGGCCTCTGCATGACCTGTCCCGCCACTGCTGACGATGTCATATTGAGCCGTCGACTTCTCACCGCCGGAATATCCGGCCCACACCTTCTTTACGCCACTCATATGCTCAAAAACGCCCTGCACGCCCCAAAAACAACCTCCAGCAATGACAGCAGTCTGTAGCGGCCCCGGCGCCTTTGCGTTGTCGACGACGGGAGCCGGAAGAGCGACGTTGACCTCAGCGGAAACGGCGACAGCCGGAACACTGATGCATAGCCCTGAGGACACTACGACCATAACGAGACCAGCAACCCACCTGCGATAGCGAGACATTGCAACCTCCATTCGCTGATTCATTTTCTTGTCAATTAAGCACGGGCGGCAAAGCGCATAGCCACAGAATTCATGCAGTAGCGCAGGCCGGTGGGCTTGGGCCCATCGTCAAATACATGCCCCAGGTGCGCATCACACCGGCTGCATGCGACGGCAATACGCCGCATCCTTAGACTATTGTCAGGGCGTTCCACAATATTGATGCGTGAAATCGGCTGCCAGAAGCTCGGCCAGCCTGTGCCCGATTCGAACTTGGTTTGCGAATCGAACACGGCCGTGTCGCAACAGATACACCGGTATATGCCGGCCTGATGGTTGTTCCAATATTTGCCGGTGAAGGGTTCTTCGGTTTCCGCGTGACGTGTGACTTCGTACGCATCTTTAGGCAGCTGTTTACGCCATTCCGCATCGCTCTTGGCGACTCTCGCCACTTGCACGCGGCCTTCGCTCTTTCCCGCCGAGGAGAAGGTTTCAATCGTAACCATCGGGCCTGGTTTGGGTCCCGATAGGGCCTGGGCCAGGATCTTTGTTGCCATAGAAATGGCAGCAGTAGCGGTCACGGCTCGCGTCATGAACAGCCGCCGTGAGATCAGTCTATCCATAAGATTGCTCTCCAATAATTTTGAAAGTGGACGAATCCTGCATTGCAAATCCGAAATCTCGCATTGGACTTCGTCGCCGAGTACCGGGCTACAGTCCAATCTGAGATTTCGGATTTCGGATTTGCAATGCACAATTCGTCCACTTT
>Ga0207099_1147_pt1 | contig 13345 bp, 13 predicted proteins | sample Alteio_BWMinHeat_85_FD_153521 | JGI IMG/M metagenome (GOLD analysis project Ga0207099, IMG submission 153521) | Enriched cells from forest soil in Barre Woods Harvard Forest LTER site, Petersham, Massachusetts, United States -... | ecosystem: Environmental > Terrestrial > Soil > Temperate forest >... | reverse complement strand
GGGACAAAATGGAAGGCCAAAGTCCTCATGTCTCCGATCGCAGAACCAAAAGATCAAAGTCTGGCTGAGTCCGCCGGTTTTCTGGCAGACTCGATGAGCCTAGAACTCAAGGCGCACTTGGGCCAGGAACTGGCGGTTCCCGGTCTTCATGGTGATCTCCCCGAACCGGACGGTGCTGTTGAGGTCCAGAGTGGGGTCGCCGCTAATTCCGGTGAAGCCGGGAGTATCGAAGACTGGATACGGATGGTTGAATATGTTCAGTGCATCGACGCGAAATTGCAGGCGCTTGGATTCACTGATCCTGAACGCCTTGCTCGTGGCCATATCCAGACTCCACAGCCCCGGGAGTTCGATAACCCTCTGACCGAGGTTGCCCCGCGTTCCCGGCTGAGGATTCTGCAGGACGATCCTCCCCGAGGAATCCGCAATGGCGTTCAGCGTACAGAAAGCCTGGAGATTCGCCGCGACACGCCCGCACTGCGGATCGCGCACTTTGACATAAGCGTTACCGAAGTAGTTTCCGGAAACATCGCCGCCCTTCCACTGGACTTTCGCAACCTTCGGGTCAAACGGCCCGACGATATCCGGGACGCCGTTGGCATAAAGCATGTTCTGAGCGATGATGTTCGCCGGGGAGCCGGTGCCCCGATCGAAGATCCAGCTCATCTGCCAACGCTCGACGATCCGGGCCAGGATGCCGGAACTTTTGCCCAACAGCATTCGCTTGGGTCCGAAGGGTAATTCAAACGTACCGTTGGTCCGGAAATTCTGCCGGCGGTCGCCCGGCTGCAAGGTATAGTCTGCCTTCCGGTCCCAGGGTATCGTATAGGGGGTGGGAGTATTATTCGCATTACTCGCGTTGATGCCGAGAAGCTTGCTCCACGTGTAGGACGCCTGAAGGGTGACACCGGCAGTTGGACGTAATGTGACCTGCGATTGCAGCGAGTGGTAGTTGGAGTTCCCCGCGTTTGTTTGTAAGGTCGCTGTGCTGAACTGTGGATTGGTATAGACGAAGTTCTCGGGAAACCCATTCTGCCGAAGCACCGTGCCGTTGACGCCGACCGGAATGTCCGGCAGGTTGGGGTTGAGGCCGCCGGCCTTGCTATAGTTGAGCGTACTGATTGTGTTGGCGAGGCTTTGCAGCCCGCAAGACTGGACGGCCGCAACCAGGCCGCAAGCGTAGTTGCCGTTGGCGAGGTCGTTGCGCATATTACTGGCCGCAGCGGCACGCAGGTGTTGGGCCCCAGTCTGCAGAACGCCGTTGAATACCGTTCCCACTGCTCCGAATCCGGCGCCGGCGATGTTGATGCCTTTGAACATCTGGTCCAGCAGCGCGGATTCGCCCCCGCTACGGGCCGCATCGAAAGCTTCCTTCAATCCGTTGAACAGGAAATTGGGAGAGTTGAGTTCGATATTGCTGTAAAGCTTCCGGCCCATGGTTCCTATGTAGCGGACGTCTACGGTTAGGTTTGAACCTACGTTTCGAGTGACTGCCAGCGTCATGTTTTGAACGTAAGGGGTCACCGTATTCGGGTCGACAGCCGTCAGGCCCGCGTTCCTGGCCGTAACGGGAACCAGCGCCATGGGCTGGATGGGAACGGGCACCGGAACGATGCGAGATATTTTAGTGAGGTCGAGGTACTCCAAGTCGCCAGGGCCTCCGGTGGTGAGCGCCTCATACGAGGTTCCGGGTGCGTTGACGATTGAGTTGCTGAGGCCACCGCCTCCGCCCTGATCGAAACCGCGGTCTCGCAAAAAAACTCACCTGATAGCCGCCGCGGACGGTGGTCTGACCGGCACCGAACCTGGGAACCTGCCACGCAAATCCCACGGCCGGGCCGAAGTTGTTCCAGTCTTTTTTCCAGGCTTGGACATCCGGATTGGGAGATCCGGGTCCGATAAACTCCAACTGTGTCAGATCGCCGCGTTGCCCCGGCTTCATCCAGTCGGCGAAACTCCGTCCGGAATATCCGAACAGAGCGTTACCTCCTCCCACTGGGGCCGCCGTCAGGCCGGCCGACACCCACGGCACGCCGTAATAATCCCACCGCAGGCCGAGGTTAAGCGTCAGATCCCGATGCAATTTCCAATCGTCTTTGAAGAAGGCGGAAAACGTTTGCTGGTTTAACTCCCGCGTTCGTAGATGGGCGACGCGGTAATCGTCAAAAGAATTTAAATTGTTAGGGGAATCGATCCAATAGAGCTGATTCACCTGTCGGAGCGAGCCGGAAAGCAGTGACAACAGGCCCCGCATGGCGAAACTGTTTCCAGTGGCGGCGGTGCCCTGAAGTCCGGGCATATTGATGCTATTGATGCCTTGAATCGGAGCCAGCGGCCCCTCGCCGCCAAATCCGAGCGCCCAGGCATGCCAGTTATTACTGTCGATATCGGCGGCATACTTTGACTTGATGAAGCGCGCTTCGACGCCTCCCTTGAACGCGTGTGTGCCCCGCGTCCAACTCATCGTGTCGGCGAGCGAATACACTGGTGTACTTTCGTAGAGATCCGCCGCCGGACCCTGCGGTACGCCGTTAAAGCTTATCGAAAGGTTCGGTGTATTCCCCAAGTCCGCGAGGAACGGGATCCCCTGGGAGTTTGGAAAAAACGCCAACGCGGCCTTGCCGGTCTTGGGGTTAACAAAAGGCCCGGGGCTGTTCGTCCCCGTCCGGCTCATTCCGAAGCGGGCTTCGTTGACTAGGGTTGGCGACAGCGCGGACGTGAAATTGACCGTCAAGACCTGCGGCTGACTGAAATCGCTGCCAGCGAAATAGAATGGCCAATTGCCAGTCCCGTCATCGTGGGACCGCTCGAAACTCCAGCCCGCACTGATCTTATGCCTGACGTTGAAGTTGTGATCGATCTTCAGGTTGATCTGCTGTCGGATATTGGCCGCGCCGAGCGAATAGCGGTTGGTGCTGCCCCTTCGAGTCTGCAGCCACCGGGACCCGGCCGTGTTCAGGCCGTCGCCGACCTCATAGTTGTTCACCGGCGGCATTACGCCGAGCACCTTTTTCACATATCCGCTCGGATCCACCTGGGTCCGGTTGGAATCCCAGGGCGTGCCTTGAACGTTCGCATCCGAACAATCGGGACGTGCCGGGGCGTTCAGAAGGGGACCGAACACGCTGGCGTACCGCAGAATGCCGTTGTGCGGCGTGCCGTCCGGATTCCTGGCTGGCGGCTTCGGATTGCCGAGTGCATCGACCACCGCAGTCGTTGGAGTGCCGCCGCCACTCGTGACCTGAAAAATGTTGCCGTTACTCCAGTTGTCGTAGTACCGGAAGATGCCATTTGCGGCGCACGGAGTGAGCACGATGGGATTGGTGAGAGTGCGTGTCTCCGGTTGCAGAGTGTTCCAGAGCGCGAAGAAAAACGTTTTGTTTTTAATGATCGGTCCACCCACGCTCACCGTACCCTCATGCTGGTTTTCCCAGGGTCGAGTGAGTGGTACGCCACTCACTCGTTTGTTGGCCCACAGGTTGCCGTCAAGCACGCTGTTCTGGACGTTCCACACCGCTGCGCCGCGGAACTGGTTCGTTCCCGATTTTGTTTGAATTTGAATCTGCGCGTTGCCGCGCCCCACTTCGGCATCGACGGGCGCCAGGATCATGCGCACTTCGCCGAACATGTCGGGGTTAATGACCGTGGACGAACTCATGCCCGTCGGCCATCGCACGCCTTGCGTGGCATCGACGCCGTCTCGCTGGACCTGAACGTTGGCGGCGCTGATGCCGGCCACCATGGTATTAGTGGCACGATTGGTCAGACTACTCGCCGGTACCCGCGGGTCATTCAGGCTAATGCCAGGTAGGGTTCGGACCAGATCGAGCGTATCGCTGCCCATCAGACCGACAGTCGGCAGGGCCGCCACCGCCTGTTCCGGAAGCACTGCGCCGACGGATGAAGTGGACTCCAGCAAGAGACGGTCGGCCGAAGCGGTGACTTCAACCGTCGTGTTCAGTGTCGCAACCTCGACTGTGAAGTTCAATCGGACCTGCGCTGCGTTCCCAAGCCGGACATCCGTGTAAGTCCGGGTCTGAAAACCGGACAGTTCGGCACTCACTGTGTAGACGCCCGGCAGAAGGCCGGGAATATTGTAAGTCCCGGTCTCGTTACTCAGCGCTGTGGAAACGACGCCCGTCGCCGTGTTGGTTGCCGTCACGCTCACGCCGGGAATTAACGCTTTCGCAGCGTCCGAAACCGTGCCGCTTAGGGTCGCGTTGCTTGACTGGCTGAACCCGGGTAATGTGAAGCTCAGACATAGCAGAGCCGCTGCAGTGGCCAGAAATCTACTCATCGCCATAATCCCCCTTCGTCAATTGATTAACGGACTAAGAAGCGGCAATTACTGCTGCAGCATCTACCACTGCAAGCCCGACTCATAAAGTCGAGAGCTCTCATTGTTCTTGGAAGTTCTTGGAAAATTGGCCCGATCAAATCACAGAATTTTTGTTAGTGTCAACTGAAAAGGTCGATTACAAGGTCCTTCTCCGGAAGCGCATTCTTGAACCGCTGCAGATGAACGATACTCGTTTCCAGCCGGCGCCACCGATGCAGAGCCGAATGGTGAAAGAGCTCCGACATTTATGGATTAAGCTGGACCAGCACGGACCTGCCCGACAGAGTGAATCGAACCAGGCCGGGATCGTGCCCCGCGAAGTATCCGCGCTGCTTACGCGACACTATTGAGGAAACATTCGTCGGGCCGGAATGATTTGAGGCCGCCAGGGGCCGCAGGGCTTGTCGCGGCCTCGTCGAATGCACAGAGCCGGGTTATCCGGCGCGCACGCGGGAAAACGTGCTTCATGCGGATGGCACATGGCTCGTCGGACAGTCCCGGAGTGGTGGCAGCGCGCTCACCGCACGCATTGCACGCAAGGCTGGCAAACCTCTTTTTCATCTCGCGTCTGTTCCGAACCTCGGCATTGTCCCCAATGAGCGGATGGAGGAATTCCGTTACTGGCTCGAACGCTATAACATTCAGATCCTCAATGTCGCACGCAACTGTGAATCCAGAAGTCCCGGTATCCAAGAGTTAACGTGGTGGTTTTTGCTTGCTCCACTGGGCCTAACCCGTTATTTGAGGTTGCTTTCAACATTCGGCTATTCCGAACATTGCCCCTTCGAATTCAATGATTCTTAGCCGGTAATATCTGCCAAAATGCACCGCTCATGTTTTTGGGCGAATGTGAGGGGCTTCCGACTGAAATTCTTTTTACCCGATCATCACCCAACGCTTTGCTCGGCGGAGCTCTTCAAGCGAAGATTGCCAAACCGACAGAAGGGTAGCGTTGCGAACGTCCCGCACCATCGATGGCACGACGAGCAGCGGCGAAAGCGGCGATGTCCACACGCGCACGTGCTGTTCGGTCCGAAGCGCGAGACATACGCCCCCTCGAATATCGATCCCGTCGGGTTGATGTAAACGTGATCGCATAGCTCGCAGTGCAGCCAACTGATGGACCCGTGCAGCTTGAAGAAGGCGATGTCAGGGGTCTGCGGTCGGCGCCGAACAAGATCTTGGCCAGTGGCGTCGTTATTGAACGCTTCACGCCAATTGCACCCGTAGTCGATCTCCAACCTGTAGAGAGGCGGCAGAGCCGAGACGGCGAGCGCCGCCGCTAGGGGTTTCTCGACGGCCATGTCGTAGTTCGTCGTGATGATCGCGCCGCCGGTCTTCTTGCGAGCAACCAGCCAGTCAACTAGCCGCTTGAGACGCACGGATTCAGCCGCTGCGGTTTTGTCGTCCAGCGGTTGGGCCACGATGGTAGCGATGGCGCGCTGCACCTGCCCCCGCAGACGCACCAAGCGCTCGATCGAGAAGCCTGGGAGCGGAGAGTTTTGGCCGGCAATGAGATGGTCAACTCTATAGCATGCTCGCCCGCAACTATACCCTTCTCATGAAGCACTCCACCCTTCCTCAATTCGTTAAGTTCTTCATCGATTCAGAAATCTGCACAAAACTGGACAATTCCCGCACGTCTTTCCAGAAGCCGTCCATCGAACCTCCGCGGTATTACGAAAGGTGCTTCGACAACATAGCGCTTCACTCTGTCCTTAGAGCCTCCGCCGGATCAACAGAGGTCGTGCGGGTAGCAGGCCAGAGCGAATGAACAACGAATGATTGCGGAAGCAGGCTTTGATCAGGATTCTCCGACTGCCTTGTCGATCAGCGCGGTCGAGGGGGTCTCCGATGCGGTATCTATCGCTACCTAGAGTAGCGGAACGCTGCCCATTGATGAAGTGCGCGATATCGCGAAGCAAATCTGCGAAGCGCTCGAAGACGTGCACGAGATAGGATGCTCGCAGCACGACTGGACAGGTCAGCATCTGGAGTTTGTCCTTGCTCCAGCGAACCGCCGCGAGTGGGGGTGCTGACAAATCTCCATTCGAAATGTCCTGATGAGGTTTTCAGTCCGGAAATCAGTTCGTTAATGGTCACTATTGTGCTCCTTTAGACCTGCGTGGGGCATGGTCTGGCGCCTCAGCTTTTTAAACGCTTGAGTCTTTGTCAAGATAATGCGGCAGGTACAGCACGCGGAGATCCTTCAGCGGCCCCCGACCAGATCGGTGATGCAAGAAGCGCCTTTTCGGGCCGCAAGGCAATGTGCCGGACCAAATTCGACGCCCATTCCACGTCCAATACGGAAACCGCGACGGTGCCAATTGATGACTGTCCGGTTTGCGCGAATCCCAAACGGGATCGGTCCGCCGGGCTGGCAAGATGGAAGAAGCCCAAAGTCTATCTACACAGACAAGCGCGACTCGTCTTTCGGATAGAGTGCCGCCTCGGCGGCCGCTTCTCAGATTCTACAGAGACCCGTTGCAGATCGCAAAATCCACGCCAACATATTCGGCCCCCTGTTGTTAGCAAAACGTGTTCACGGGTGGTCGAACAACGGGAATTCGTGGCGTGGAACGTGCATCAACTCAACGACCGCGGTTTGGACTGAAGACCGCGATGATCCAAAAATCGGAAGGAGAAAGAATTATGTCATCACCAATAGTCGCGGAGCAGCGGCAAGTCCCCATGAAACTTTCAAATGGTCCCACTGGCCAGGTATTAACTGCTACCGTGCCGTTCGACGTCACCGAGCAGGATATCTCGAAAGTTGGAGTTTCGGCTGTCCAGTTGATCAAGAGGCTTACCGGCTGCAACTGTTTATCTGGACGGATCAGCTACGTCGTTGAACACAACTACGCCGACGCGATCCGAGTCAATCTCGACGGCAAGGTCGGACCTTAAGTAGAGGTAAAGGGCGTTCAAGCCATATTGGGATCCCAATGGCGGGAGACGAGTTCGTCTCCCGCCCACAGGTGACACTCATGTTCAAGAACTCGATTCATAACCGGCCAGCGGTTGGCCTGCTCTACAATCCGGCTACTCCCGATCTTGTTGCGCTCGCGCCCGACCTCGTTGAATACATCGCAGCCATGCCGGATCGACTATGGTTCGATTTTGGAGCACGGGCCGCAGGGCGCCGGTTCCACCGTACACTCGAGGCCATGCAGGAGGTCCGCCGGCATGCCGACGGGCGCCTCTTGTCGGGCCACGGAATTGGACTGTCACTCCCAAGCGCCATCCCGCTCGACGAGGACTTTGTGCAGGCCGTCGCTACGATGTCCGCCGATCTGGGCGGGTTTCAATGGTACAGCGAACACCTCAGCGTTTTTATCGCGCCGCGCGGGAGCGTCCCCAATGCACAGGCTGGGCTTGGGCTGCCCGTGGTCTATGACGAGGAAACCTTTGAAATCGTCCGGGGGAAGCTCATCCGCCTTAAGGAAGCGCTCGGTTGCCCGATACTGCTGGAAAACGGCAGCTTCTTCACCCCTGTTCCCGACATTGACGTAAGCGAAACGGCTTTTCTCAACAGGCTGCATTCGGAGCGACTTTGCGACACGCTGCTGGATATACACAACCTTTACGTCGGTTGGCGTAACGGCGGCGTTTCGCCCTCGGATTATATGGACGAACTGGACAGTGACGCGGTCGTCGAGATCCATCTGGCCGGTGGAGATGACTTCGCCGGATTCTATATGGACTCGCACTCCGGCTTGACCCCGCCGGAGGTCTGGCGGTGGGCTTTCGATTATGCTCCGAGGTTCAAGCGATTGCGCGCGATCACCTTTGAATTCCAGGAGACCTACTACGAGCGTATCGGCCCGGAGGCGCTTGTCGACGAACTGAAACGCATGCACGAGTTGGCCGCTTCTTGTACAGTCCGGCAGGACTCCGGTCCGGAATCACCACTCGAGGCGGCCGAAACAGGCCCCCGGGATGGACGGGAGGTATGTCATGCTATCTGAGTTCCAGCAGGCGCTCGCCGACCTGACGGCCTCGCCCGAGCTCTGCATCCGCGCACGAGAGGACGCCTCGACGCTTCGTGAACGCTACGAGCTTACGAATCGCGAATGGTCCCGCCTGGCCGGTCTCGTCAACCACAAGGGAATGGAGTGCGCCTGCATCGTTTACCGCGCCAACCGCCTGGCGCCGCTCGCGCTTAATATCCCGCGAACCTGCAAGGCCCTGGGTCACAATCTCCGCGCCGTGGTGTCCGAATTCTGGATGGCCGTTCCCGAGACCAACGTTCATTTCTTCATCGAAACCGAGCGCTTCTGCCGATTCCTGGAAGCGAAACTCGCGGGAGGATGCGATTTGCCGCCCGAAGTCGCCACCATTCTTGCGGAAGAGAGTGCGATTGTCAGAGCCGGTCTCGAAGAGAGCTACACCGAAGGACGCTGAGGAACCAGCAGGTTCGCGACCTGGCGAATTGAAGTCGACACTTCTCATCTCGCCCTTCTCTCAGCGCGGATCGACGGTACCCGCCGCAATCATTCGCAAGGTTGTTATGCTGGGCATGAAGAAGTAGTCCCCGCCCCGCAGTTCCACGAAATTCGGCAGCCTAGCGCACAGAAATGGGGGATTCGCCGCGTCTTCCGATCCCTGAATCATGAATTTCCCAGCGCCCTCGTGATTCCCCAGCAACGCGTCCTTGTCGTTTCCTTGCCGCGCGTCGTTCCCATATTCGATCCACTGCTGCTGCACGAATTCGAACTGCCGGAAGATGCTGGCATTCAGTGCCATGAAGATCACGCCCCGCTCTGCGTCATCTACTGGCTCACTGTCCGGTGCGTACGCGCCATACGTGATCCCGCGCCGGGCGATCCGCCGGCGGTTGGCCAGTCTCCCTGTGAAGCCGAACGCATCCCGTGGATTTGCCCGCCGGATGTGCGCGCTGAACGGGCAGCGCGCGCCGTCCAGGTCGTTGGCATAGGTAAAATTCACGTTCTTATTCTTGTCGGCCACGACAGCTGGATCCTCGTGATTCGGAGACAATTCCAGCGGCGTGCCATCCGGCCACCGCCCGACGAACTTGGCCTTCAGTTTCTTCTCGCCTCCTGGATAGAGCTCTCCCTTTTCCCTCATGTATGTCCGGAACGCCGCGACGTTCTGGTGCAGCTTCCGGTACACCATGAAAGTTCCGTTCCTGGCCAACAGATGCGGCACCGGCGCCGCAGGCAGTTCGCCCGCCTCATCCGCATAGCCCAGAAGCAACTCGCCGGTCGCGAGCGGCAACCACGATTTGCCGTCGGGCGAGAGCTTTCCTTGTCCCGGCTGGGTGTCCCGATTGACTCCCTGATAGTCCGGGTTGCCGAACCCGTCCGTATAGCCGAAATGCTCCTTCCGCGAAATCTTTCCATCGATCACCAGCGCCGCGGCTTCCTGCGATCCGATCACCTGCGCTCCATCCGTCGCCTCCGCCAGTGCCTTGATCTCCCCGCACTTCTCTTCCAATTCCGGCGCTGACTGCGCATAGACGCCCAGCCACGCATGCACCGGATTTTGCCGCCACACATCGTCCCAGCGATCAGGTGCGTTCTTCCCCGTGTCACCAAGGATCCCGGCGCGCGCCTTCATCCCCTGCACGAACTCTACCGGAAAGGTTTGCAGCGAAGCCTGCGGCAGATCAAGAACAGCCATCCCTGCATAGGTGAACGCCACACTCACGGTCGTGTGCGGCTTCCCCTCGACCCACAGTTCTCCCGTCTCGACATGCTCCACCAGCCGCGCAATGAACTCCCTCCCGTTTCGCGCGTTCGGAATCCGCAAGAACAGAAAACGCGCGAGCGGAAAATTGTAGCCGCGCAACGCGAACCCTTGAACGTCCGTGGAGTCCAGTTTGCTCATGTCACTCGTCCGCAAACTCTCTGCCTATCGCATTTCCAGGGTTCGGTGCGGGCGCGTTGCGCAACGCCCTGGCGACTCCCAGGAACGCCTTCTGCAATTCTGCAGCCGGCCTGCCCTGGTTTTTTTCGATGAACGCCGCCACCGCGCTCTGCGTCTGCAAGGCTCGCAGCGTCTGCTGAACCGTTTTATCGTTCACATCGGCAAAATAGAAGGTGGTCTCGATCTGGCATCTCTTCATGTACCTCACAAACTGCCCGGGATCCGCCAGGCCGGGATAGCCGTCGCAATGCTGCCAGACGGCGTCTACTTCTTTCGGGGCTTCGCGCACCATCTGCCGGAGATACGTGTCGAGGTCACCGTCGAAATTCGATTCGAAGACGAGGTATTGCGCCTGCAGGTGCTCCTCGCAGGCCGGGCTTCCCACGTACACCACGTCGTCCATTACTACAAGCCTCGCCATGTGCGTGCTCGACACCCTCGCGAAGGGGCTCCTCCGGTCTTGCGGCAGCCGTTGCAGGTACATCCGGATCGCGAGGCTATGCGAGATCTTCAGGTGCGGATCCTGCTTGATGGGCGAGAGTATCGTCAGACCGTAGACGCCTCCGCTCTGGTTCGGCATCGTACCCTACTCCGTTCCCACCGGCAGTTCGCCCGTTGCCCCCAGGTCGCCCTGTACCCTCACCAGGAACCGGCGGTAGGCCTTCTCGAATTCATCCGCCGGCTTGTCGGCGGCCGCCGCCAATTCGTCGAACGCCGCCTGCACCCGGTGCGCGGCTTTCACATCATTGGTCGTCGCATGGGGATACGCCGTGTAGTAGTAGTCGGTCTCGAACTGCCCCTGTGTGATGTAATTTTTTAACGGCGTCACGGGCACCGCGCCCGGAAACTTCTCGCTCCAGTGCCAGATCGTGTTTAGCCCCCAGCTCAGCACTGCGGAAAACGCGTCGATATACTGGTTCCAGGTGCCGTTGAAATTGCTGAAGAAAAGCAGGTAGTCGTACTTCAGATTGTCCTTGGGCAGCTGCGCGCTCAGCCGTGGGAACGCGTCGCGCCGGACGATCACCCACCGCGCGAAGTGAATGAACGAGAGATTCACGAGATTGCGGGTCGCCGACGGGAAGTACCTCATCAGGAAGAAGACCGCGCGCACGATCCACGTCTTCCAGGGCTTCATCGGCGAGATTGCATTCATCGCGTACGCTTTCCCATGGATGTTGGACATGGTCGCCCACTTCCTCGTCGCCCTTTGGCCCCGGAAGTATTACTCAGCTGGTTGGGAACCACAAATGAAAATCCGCAGCTGGACTGGCGTTCCCCATCGCTGGTCATTAAACACAAAGACGCTGAAGTTACAATTTGTTGTTAATCGGAAATTCAGCTAGGCAGGTGCGTCATGAACTGGTCGCCCCAACCTACAGACTCGATATAGGCGTTCCGCAGGGATATCGAATCGAGCTTGATGTTCCTCGGATCCAACTGGGTCTGTTCGTAAGCGATCACACACTGCAGAACCTCGCCCAGGCGTCCGGTACCTTGAATAAGCGCTTTATGGATCTCGTCCGACAGGGGAAGTTTGTCCATGGCTTCGGCCATCGAACAATCGAGGAACGCGTCGAGCGTCGAGAACAGGCCGACGGTGAAGAACGCTTCCCTGTGGGGAAACCCCATCTTCATGGCCAGCAGTTCGCACATTTTGGCGCGGACGAGACTGAGCACGACGAGTTCGCGCGGCTTGCCGTCGATGCTCGTCAGCATGATCAGACTGGCTAACCGGCGGATATGCTCCGTGCCGACCATCCGCACCGCGTGAGCCACGGAATCCACCTTTTTCTTTAACCCAACGTACGCAGAATTGATGTAGCGCAGTAGCCTGTAACTCAACGAAACGTCTTCGCTAACGACAGTCTCGATATCGCGGGGGCTCACTTCCGGATCGCTCAACTTTGCCAGAAGCCGGAATAGCGAGACCTTATTGGTTGGGATTTTCGTTCCGTGAACGATTTGCGGCTTGCAGAAGTAATACCCCTGGAAATAGTCAAACCCGGCCCGTTTGCAAAAATCGTACTCTTCACGCGTTTCGACTTTCTCCGCCAGCAATTTGACGTTTACCAACGATCTCAATTGATCTTCGACTCTGGCTCGTTGGACCGCCCGCAGATCCACTTTCACGAAATCGCAGAACGGAATCAGCGCCCGCGTCTGGGGACCGAAGTCGAAGTCGTCGAGAGCGAACCGGTAGCCGGCCGCCGACAATTCTGTCAGCGCATTTATCAACTCGAGATCCGGAATCGTATCTTCAAGGATCTCCAGCACTACCCGGTCCGTAGGCAGCGAACGGCAATTACCGCCAAGAATGAACTCGCGGGTCACATTGATGAATGCCAGGGAGGAACCAACGATCTTGTCGAGGCCGATTTCCATGAACGAGTTGACGATGACTTGCGCCGTGGCCAGATCCGGATCGCCGATGATCGCGCGATTTTCGGACGAGTTTCGGAATAGCAGTTCGTAGCCCAGGGTCTTCTGATTCAATGCGCAGATCGGCTGCCTTGCAACAAGAACCTCATTTGTTTTACGTTCCTCGACGTGCTCCCCTGCTTCAGACATTCTGCCTCCAAATTCACCATATGTGGAATCGGCATGTTCCTCGCGGTGCATTACCCCTTTGTGAGGAGATCTACCGATGAAGTAATCGCAGGCCCGTGGCAGAAGGGCGGTTCTCACTGTAGCGGCGGTCTGTGACCTCCGGATACCGTTGATTCGAAATAGTCGGCGGTCATAGACCGCCGCTACAGTTTCGGCATGAAGCATTCGATCGGCAGAAACTTATTGCTGGCGCATTAATCAAAACAATTCAAAAAAACCTTGTGTGCTCGGATGGCCATACAGTAAGAAATTGAACCGTAAGAAAAAATGGAGTGGCGAATTCATACTGCATAACACATGGATTTCGCCACAAATTAGACCTGCAGAACGTGTAGCGTCCGGTGCTGGTTTTTTAGTTCGCCCAACCACAAGCAGGTCCCTGGAGCCCACGGCCGTGCGGTCGCCGCAGGTGGATGGTGACGGCGAGTAAAGCGTGGTACTTCTGGCATTAGAGCGACTGCACGAAAGCCCGAGCAGGAAGCCAAGTCTGTTAATACCATTACCAATCCT
>Ga0207099_1146_pt1 | contig 13398 bp, 11 predicted proteins | sample Alteio_BWMinHeat_85_FD_153521 | JGI IMG/M metagenome (GOLD analysis project Ga0207099, IMG submission 153521) | Enriched cells from forest soil in Barre Woods Harvard Forest LTER site, Petersham, Massachusetts, United States -... | ecosystem: Environmental > Terrestrial > Soil > Temperate forest >... | reverse complement strand
GTCATGATGAGTTTTCTCGGTGGGATTCTCGGGCTGGTGCTCGCTCACTTCGGCGTGCGGTTGTTTGATGCGAATGTTGCAGATACCGGAAAGCCATACTGGATCGTTTTCACGATGGACTACCGCGTCTATCTGCACTTCCTGATTGTCTGCGTAGTGACCGGCATTCTGTTCGGACTGGCTCCAGCGCTTCAAATCTCCAAGACGAACATCAACGAGAATCTGAGAGAAGGCGGCCGTGGCGCCAGCGCCGGGTTGCGGGCGCGGCGCACCACCGCCGTGCTGCTGGTCGGCGAGATCGGCCTCACGATTATTTTGCTGGTGGGCGCCGGCCTGATGATTCGCAGTTTCCTGAACGCAGAGCGGCTCGACATCGGCGTCGACACCAGCAGGATGCTGACCGTCCAGATCCAGCCTCCGACTGCAAGGTATCCGCAGGCTGCGGACCGCCTCGCGTTTGAAGAACGCATGATGCAGCGGCTCGCCGCTCTTCCCGGCATGGACCTGCTCGTCGTCGCTTCTCATCCGCCTGCAAGCGGCGCCGCGCAGAGGACACTCAAGATCGAGAACCGCGAGATGGCCGATAAGAACAACCGGCTTCCGATCGCAGTCCGGCTTGCGGTTTTCCCGGGGTATTTCCAGGCGATGAATCTGAAAATCCTGCGCGGACGCGACTTCACATCCACCGACGGGGCCGCAGGTTCCGAGGTTGCGATCGTGAACCAGCCTTTCGTGAAGAAATACTTTTCCGGCGAAGATCCCCTGGGGAAACGCATCCGGCTCGGTCAGGATGTGGGCCGCGGGCTCGACGACTCATCCGCTCCCTGGCTCACGATCGTTGGAGTGAGTCCGGCTGTGTTTCAGCAGAACGGTCCGAATAACGACGTTACGGTGCAGCCCGTCGTCTACCTTCCATTTCCCCAGGATCCTCCGATCGCCTTTACCGTCATCGCGCGGAGCCGGCTGCCGCAGGATACGGTCATCGCATCGATACGGAATGACCTGAGAAACATCGACGCGGACCTTCCGCTTTACAACATCCGGAGCCTGGACGAGATTCTCCGCCAGCAGCGGTGGCCGTATCTGGTTTTCGGAAGTCTGTTTGCGATATTCGCATTTATCGCGCTCCTCATTTCAGCAGTAGGGATTTATGCGGTGACCGCATACGGCGTCGGCCAGCGCACGCAGGAAATCGGAGTCCGCATGGCGCTCGGCGCAAGCCAGAGCGACGTGATGTGGCTGGTGCTAAGGCAGGGTCTCGTCCGGATCGCTGTTGGTCTGACGCTTGGTTTGATCGCGGCATTCGGCGTGAGCCGGGTCCTGGCGAGCCTGCTGGTCAACGTCTCCCCGACCGATCCGGTGACCTTCGTGTCCATCTCGGCGATACTCGCGGCGGTGACCGTGCTCGCGTGCTTCATTCCGGCAAGGCGCGCCATGCGGCTGAACCCCGTCGAGGCTCTCCGCGCGGAATGAGTATTCGTTGCGCGGATTGTGCCAGTCGATGTAAATACAGGGATCCGATTCACATCCAGTCAATGGAGGTAACGTGAATTCCCTGAGTGCCCTCACGCTAAGCGGTATTGCGGTGTCGATTGTGCTCCACATCATTGTTGCGTCCGCAGAGGCGCAGGTGCCTGCACCCAAGGCTGCGCTGCCGATCGTGGGTATGTGGAAGCTCAACGTTGAAAAATCAAATTTACGTCTCCCGCCCGACTATGTGGAGATCAGGCAATATCGGCTGCGCCCGGATGGTTTCCTGGTCGGCTTGCTCATTACCGGGAACGCGCAGGGATACCGTTACCTGCAATTCACTGCCAAAAGCGATGGCAAAGAATACCCGGAGTACACGGATCAGCTTTTGTCGGAAATGATCGCAACAGGTAAACAGACTCCTCGCACCTATTCGGAAAGAATCGTTGATGATTACGTTACGGAGTGGACGGACAAAGTGGATGGGAAGGTTACCGGACAGGGGAAGAAGATCGTCTCAAAAGATGGAAAGACCTTGACGGTTACGGTCGATGGCGCCCCATCACAGACGCGTATTTATGATCGTCAATGACATCTGGCATTCATTTCAAAGCCGGTGCGGCCTATCCGCCAGCACATAAGCCATCACGGCGAGCGCCTCGAAACGATGGACTAAGGTTGGTAGACGATGATGCGGTCCCAAAAATCGCAATTGTGATCGGTGCCGAATTGCGCGTTCGTGAACGTTGAGAGCGCCGGTACGTTTTGGGACAGGTATTCCGGTACACCTTCCTGGTTGACAAAGCGCGGCCAAGGCCTGTTGCCGGAATCGTTCGGATTTCCGGTTTTGGCGAACCTCGTCCAGGCGGCGACGAGTTGATCGGAGAGGCGCTGCTCATCCGCGCTCAATTCGGCCGACTGGCTCGCACCAGGCGTACCCAGAATGCCGCCGTGCCACAGCGGGAAGAGGAATTGAATGTCGATGGTATGCGCGGCGAGCGGAGTGAATCCAGGCATTGCCGGAAAGTAATAGGGTGCATGCCGGTCGTTGAACTCATAGGCATAAACGGGCGTATCCGGCCACTTCGCCCACATTGCATCGATGCGGCGATTTCGGCAGGCGCCGGCATGTGACCCGGCCAGATCAAGCGCCGTCTGTGGATCGCTGCCCGGCGGGTACTGCTTTAGAACCGCCTCGACCGTGCCCTTTGGGTAGTTTGGACCACCAGGATATTCGACCCCGCTATACGCCGCCGTGATATTCGCAACGTATTGGGCCTCATTGATCGGCGCTTGCGGCGGGCCGCTGAAATATTCCGTGATACCGATGCCAAAAGTCTGCTCGTCCTGGACGTTTCCCGCCATGATTGGCATGCGGTTGAACCGTCCTGCCGTCCAGGCAGTGTTCGGGCTGACCGGCACGATCGATCCGTCCACCATCGGACCGGTAACATACGGACCATTGCCGTTTGCTGTTCCCTGCAGCTGAAGGATCCTTGACACGCTTAGAGCGCGAAGGCACGCCGCCGCGGCCGCGTCCGCTCCGGAGCCGCAGCCTGCAGCCATCCCGAAGTCCCCACCGCGGGTCAGGCCCACCGCCAGCGGCGGCATCGCATTCAGCGGGGAACTCTGGAAGATCGCTCGGTGGAACAGACCGGCGCTTGACGGCGCGATTATATTGGCCCCGGTATCTGTCGCGCCAGCGGATTGACCACCCAGCGTGACTCGTGTGGCGTCGCCGCCAAAAGCGGCGGCGTTGCGCTGCACCCAGCGCAACGCGGACTGGATGTCCATGATGCCGTAATTGCCGAAGGGATGGTTCTCCGCATTCAAGGCGGGATGCGCCAGGAAGCCAAACAGACCCAGACGATAGTTGATTGTTACGACCACGGTCGGGACGCCGAGCGGTCCTCCGGTGGCCAGCTTGCTTCCGTCGTAGTCGGCAGCTGTGCCGTCGACATTGCCGCCGCCGTGAATCCAAACAATAACCGGGAGGCCACTGGAGGCCGGAGTGTCCCCTTTGTCGAGCTTCGTTGTGAAGACGTTCAGGTAAAGGCAGTCCTCGTCCACGCTCGCCGGTCCGGCAAACACACCCAGCGTCGTCGCCTGAGCGCAGATCTTGCCAAAATGAGTCGCATCCCGCGGCTCCTTCCATTTCGCAACAGGCTGGGGCGGCATCCAACGCCACTTGCCTACAGGAGGGGCGGCGTAGGGAATACCGAGGAATTCGTAAACACCATTTCGAACGAGACCGGTGACTGGCCCCTCGGCTGTCTTTACAACCGGTCCTGTCTTGTCGCTGGCGGTTACGGGAGCGCTGGCTGTCACCGCAAATAACAAGCCACACAGAATCGACGTAGTGGTGATGACGAGAGCCCTCACAGGCTTTTCCTCCCTTGTAAGTGTTTGCGAATCATTCATGCCTATCTTAGGCAAGCATTTCCCTCCAGTCCAGTTCCTTCAACCTTCAAGGCCGCGTCAAAGTCGCAGTTAAAGAAGGAATAGCCACAAAAAGGCACAAGAAACACAAAAACAATCACTAACTGAAGGTCCGTTTGTCGCGTAAAACGCATCCTTGATAGAGCGGCGGAGCGGCGGAAAGATCGTAGCCACGGCTGAAGGCCGTGGTAATTATTGAGTGATGCGATGAGCCGCTGAGCGGCGGAATATTCTTTCGCCGCTCTGCGGCTCATTTTGCTTGGACACATAAACCACGGCCTTCAGCCAGTGGCTACGATCTTTCCACCGCTCCGCGGCTCTATAAGGAGCACCTTCGCCGCGACTCCTTATCGGATCCCTCGATGTTCGACCCTGCCCTTCACAAATATGTCGCGCACCCGAATCGCTTAGTGTCTTTGTGTTCCCACGCCGTTTGCATTAGAGTCCACAGTGCTGGAAAAGGGGGAGGTTCTCGAGATTATGAAGACGTCGTTTTTTGCGGCAATTTTATTGGCATTAACAATTTCGGAGCTCGCAACAGCGCAGTCCGCACTGACCGGCACAGTAACGTCCACGGAAGAAGGGCGAATGGAAGGCGTGCTGGTTTCAGCAAAGCTGGAATCGTCCAACAAGATCGTCACGGTCGTGAGTAATGCCGAAGGTACGTACAGCTTCCCACGAAACCGGCTTGAAGCGGGCCGCTACCAACTTTCCATCCGGGCAGTTGGATACGTCCTTCCGGGCGCATCGAAGCTTCCGATGACCGTGACTGCGGACACAACGGCGCGCCTCGACATGACACTGCGAAAATCCAACATCCTCGAATTGGCGATGCAACTCACCGATCCCGAGTGGCTGATGAGTTATCCGCTGGATGACAAAACAAAATTCGATGTCTTCAGAGACTGCAGCCGGTGCCATACCCTGCAGCGGCCTTCGATGTCCACCTACAGTGCGGACCAGTTGGCATGGGTGATGAAGAGGATGACGTACTCCGCCGGCAGCTCGCCGATGACATTCCAGTTGCCGCCGGAACAGACCGCAAAATGGGGAAGAGCGGAATGGGGAGAGCCTTCCGCCACACAACACCGGCAGGCGGAAGCCGTCGCTGGGATCAATCTGAGCAATGGCACCTGGAAATACGATTTGAAGACCCTGCCGCGCCCGAAAGGAAAAGAAACGCAGGTCGTTTACACGACCTGGGAATTGCCGGTGACGATGCGTCCACACGACACTCGTATCGGCCTCGACGGATCGATCTGGTTCAACCATTTCGACGACAACGCACTCGGCCGCCTGAATCCGAAAACCGGCGAAGTGAAAGTGTGGCGGTGGCCTAATCGGGCCAAACCGGGATCGTTCGAACCCACGGGTGCCCGCACCATGATGGGACCGGACAAGCAGGGCAGGTTCTACATCGGCAATCAGGCGCAGGGGGGCGTTGTAGTATTCGACCCGTCTACCGAAAAGTTCGAATTCCATGATCCTCCGGGAGGCGGTGAGATGATGGATGTCTCGGCGTCCGGCGTCGATGGCTACGGCTGGCGCTCCGGAGGAGGCGCCGCGTATCAAATCGACTTGAAGACATGGGAATACAAAACGCTTAAATCCTCGAAGCCGACGCCTGCGTACGACATTGCCGCCGATCCCCAAAACAATTTGTTCGGCGCCGGTCGAACCAGTACATCTGTCTGGCGTGTGGATGCCAAGACCGGTGAATTTTCGTATTACGACATACCCGACAAGCCCCGCGGCGTCGGCGGTCTCGGCGGAGGTATGCGGCGGGGAATCACCGACGCCAAGGGACGCCTGTGGTGGGGCGGCTTTGACGGCAACTTCGTGGGGATGCTGGATCCGAGCCTGCCGAAAGGAAAAGAAGTGAAGCTGTATCCCGTGCCCTCGGCGTGGTTCTTCCCATACGACGCACACTACGATGAACACGGCTACACCTGGACCGGCGGGATTTATTCGGATCGTGTCGCGCGATTGAATCTCGACTCGGGAGAATGGATGTTTTATCTGCTCCCGTTCCAGGCGAATATTCGCGATATCAACCTTCAGCCAGGGGCGAGCGGCGGCCTTTCCGGGTTATGGGTTGGTCACACCCACGAAGCGATGATTACGCTGATCGAGCCGCTCGCAAAATGACGGCTCTTCAGTCGTGACCCCGGTCGCCTGGCAAGTCTTCGCCAGGCAACCATGCTGCAGCCTCCATCGTTCGGCGGCGCTAACTTCCCGTTGTCAGCCGCCGAGCAATTTCATAGCTTGCGCATGGACGCGCACGTCGCCGGCAGCCAGGATCTGTCCGCCATCCGGGCAGGGGTTGCCTTGCCAGTTCGTAATAATACCGCCTGCACCCTCCACGATTGGGATCAGCGCCGCCACATCCCAGCGATGGAAGCTCGATTCGACGATCACATCGATAAACCCGAGGGCGAGCGCACCGAAGATATAGCAATCACCGCCGAAGCGGCTCATGCGCACCTTGCACTGCACGCGTCTGAAAGCTTCGCGTTCGGCAAACTCAAAATAGGCGTCAGGATGCGTGGCGCATAGCACGGCTTCCGAAAGATCTGCGCACGGTTTCACGCGAAGAGACGTACGCGTACTTGCTGTCAACAATTCCGTTTTGCCGTTAACTCCGATGAAGCGCTCACGCAGCACCGGCTGATCAATGATGCCGAGCGTTGCGCGGCCATTTTCCTCGAGGGCAATAAGCGAACCCCATTCATGCCGTCCCGTGATAAAGGCTCGTGTGCCATCCACGGGGTCGAGCACCCACGTACGACCGTTTTTGGATATCTTCTGGCCGAACTCCTCACCGAGAATTCCGTCATCTGGCCGCTCTCGCTCGATAATGGTTCGGATTGCCTCCTCGGCACCCTTATCGGCGGCGGTGACAGGATCAAAAACGCCGCCTTGCGCGCGACCTTTGTCGCTTATCTCGATCCGCTGCCGAAAATACGGCCTGATCACCTCGCCGCTGGTATCGGCGAGCTTGTGCGCAAAGGCAATGGTGTCGGGATCGATGGGCATGACAACCTTTCAAATGTCTGACAAACAAATGGCGAATCCACTCGGGGCGACTGCAGCTCTTCATCCATCTGACGACGGAAAAATAACCCACGCAATCGCAGAACAATGTCTTTCTCACGCCATCCTTAATACCCTGGCAATCGCCTCACTCAGCCTGTCCCAGTTTTCAGTCTCGATTTCGAGCTGTTTCCGGCCGGACGCCGTGAGCGAGTAAAATCGCGCCCGCCGGCCCAGTTCCGAAATGCCCCATTCGGCCTTGATCCAGCCTCGATGCTCAAGGCGATGGAGCGCGGGATACAGTGAGCCCTGATTCACCTGCAACACTTCCTCTGAAATTAACTGAATGCGCTCGGAAATCGCCCATCCATGCATCGCTCCTGCGCGAAGCGCCCGGAGGATCAGGAGATCCAGGGTGCCCTGGAGAAGGTCAAGTCGAGATTGGTCGGTTGCCATTGGTGTAGATACTCGACATCAATCTAATTTCCTTTGGTGTCGGATGTCAACAGCAATCAAAACGGCCACTCCAAGAAATGCCGGAAAATGGTCGATAAATAGGGGAAAATGTTCACGCGATCGAGACTGCCTCCGCACTCGACTCCGCGTACGGCCAAGGCATCACTCATCGCGATCTGGAACTTTGAGCTTCAAATCGTTTCATGGAACACAAATCAGAAGGTGAATGCAATGATTGACCGATCCCCTCAAAATGATTTCGAAGAGCCGCGAGATGTTATTCCGCTACCTCCCGCAGTGCTTGAGATGATGGCTTCCCGCGAGCATCGTCTTTTGCATTCGATCTGGCACGGCACACGAAACCTGTGGCTCAGTCTGGAAGACGGCCAGCGAGCGAGCATTACCGAACTTGGGTGGGCCCCGCCAAGAGCTTCGGCGAAGGCGAGCGGACCCATAATCAACAACGGTTCAGGAGAGGACTTCCTCTTCATGCACCGGCAGATGATTATCATGGTCAACGAAACGGCAAAGGCGGCCGGTGCGCAACCCATCAAGGGTTGGATCAACATTCCTCCTCCGTCCTCAGAAACAAACGATGACGGCTTTCAGATTCCGCCGGTCTGGATTGACGATTCCGACCCGCTTTCCAATCGCAGGATCGCTGCGCTCAAAACGGACGTCTACTACTGGTCACGCATGCGCTGGTGGGATAGAGAGTATAAGAATCCGCAGTTTCTACGCCAACTCAAGCTGGGTGAACTGGGTTCACTGCTTGAATACACCATCCACAATGATATGCACATGCGGTGGTCATCGGTTCCGCGCGATCCTGAGACGGGCGAGCCTGTGCCATCGGGAAGAGCGGATTGGGACGTTTCAGCCAAATGGGACAATCCCGTTTACGACTTCCTTGGCGAGTTCTATTCGTCCCATGTCAATCCTGTCTTCTGGCGTTTGCATGGCTGGATAGACGACCGCGTTAACGATTGGTATGCTGCGCATCAGGAGGGGCATCCCGGTGAGATCGTGTCGGCAAACGTTGACGAGGTGCCGTGGTTCGAGAAGGGGAGATGGGTGATGACCTCCGATCCCTGGGCAGGAGCTAAAGATGGACACCACAATGGCCACCATCATCACGAGATGAATATGCCCGCCCGCGCCCCCAAGATGCAGAACGTTGAAATCATGGAGAAGGTGAGCTCAATTCTGTTCCCGCCCCCGGCGGCAGCTTCAGGTATGAAGCTGGCAGCCACGGTAAGCGAACGCGTCGCGGCGGATCGAACTTCCAGAATGCACCTGACGTGGTTCTGATACGCTACTTGTTCGCGTGGGTGACGAATCGCCCGCGAAGGGCTTTGCACAAAAAGTCGTGTGACCTGGTACCTTCGCGGTGCACCGCGCAGCGGTGCAAGGAGAGTAGCCGGGGGTAAGCCGCGAATGCGGCGCAACCCCCGGAGGAGGAAACCCTAAGACTCCTCTCACCCCAACTGGGGCCCCGACTGGGGAGCGAGGGCGGGTTGCGACACTGACCGGTGGTTACGCTCGCTGCGCTCGCTAACCACCGGCTACTTTCCTTGCACTCCTTTCGGGGTGCGAAAACGGAATTTTTGTGCAAAGCCGTTGCGAAGGATCCGTACGTTTTCGGTCCGCTTCGCTCTCTAACCGCGAAGTAAGCTGTCCAACTCGTCTAAATGTCTGGTACGTCCGCGGGCTTCTTCCCCAGTGATCAACTTCTCCTGGGCCAGCGTGGCGAGCGACTGTTCGAGCGAGAAAGATCCCTGTGATCTTGTAATCGTAATCTCCTGGTGCAGGTGTTGAAGCGAATTCTTGCGGATATGCTGGCGGGCGCCATAACCGATCATAAGAAGTTCTGCCGCTGGAACGCGGCCGCCGCCGATTCTCGGAAGGAGAATCTGAGTCAGCACCGCCGCGAGCGACATGGAGAGTTCCTGATGGATACTGCTTTGCCGCTCGAGCGGAAAGGAATCTGCAACCCGTGAGATCGTCGAGGTGACATCACCTGTATGCAGTGTCGAGAATACCAGGTGTCCCGTCTCGCCGGCAGCGAGCGCAATCTGCATGGTCTCAGGGTCCCGCATCTCACCAAGGACGATTACGTCCGGCGCCTGCCGCAGCGCCGACCTTAAGGCTGTCTTGAAATCCGGAGCATCGACGCCGATCTCAACCTGTTCCACCAGGCTCCGATGTTGAGGATGTTCGAACTCGATCGGATCTTCAATCGTAATGATATGTTTTGAATCCCGGCGATTGATCTCGTCGACGAATGCCGCCAGCGTCGTCGATTTACCAGAACCGGTGGGACCCCCGACAAGAACCAAGCCGTAAGGAATTCGAGTAAGTCCCAGCACGTTCTTGGGGAGGTTCAAATCGGCGAACCGAGGCGGACGGATCGGCAATGCACGAATTGAGGCCGCAGGCCGTCCGCGTTCCCTGTGAAAATTGATGCGAAAGCGTCCAAGACCTTCACGACGCAGCGAACTGTCGGAGTAACCCAACTCCCGGCAATTCTGTGCAGCTTGGGGGGACAGCGCGCCAAGAATCGCATTCTCGATATCTGGAGCTTCAAGCGAATCTTCTTCAAGACGCACGATATTTCCTGAAACACGAATCGCAGGCGGTACTCCAACAATCAGAAAGAGATCGCTTCCGCCGCGGCCGACGAGTATCTCAAGCCACCGATCCAGCCGCCCCAATTCAGCTCGCATATGGATCTAAGACAATTCTAGAGAAGACATGGTTCACACGATTGTCAAACCGGCATAGGTCGTCATTGAGCGCTGAAGATGCCCGAGGGCTGGAGAACAGGATTCAGGAACTAACGCTGCTTAAAGATTTCTGAGCGGACGTCGTTGACGAATTGGTCCATGGTCATGTCAGCCCCGGCGGCTTTCGCTTTCCTCCATTGATTGGCTTTGGAATCCAGTTCATCCCGGGCAAGCGTTGTCCGGATATTCAGGAGGGCGTCGCCGGCCTGAAGTTCGGCCTTCTCGACCTGCGCGTAGTGGTGGGCAGCGATGCGGACGGCCGTATCCCTCTTGAGGAGAGCTTCGTGGGTCTCGACGCCGTTCATTGCGTCCAGTTTCACGTCATAGGGACCGATTTGGGGAAAAAATGATGCGCGGATAGAGTTATGCGTCTTGTCCGTAGTCATCGCAGCTTAAATCGTTATGGACGGCAGGTGAAATTGGCGGCATCTTCCGGATTACCGCTGCCGTTGTATTGCGCGTGTGCGGGATACGGACACAGTGGGCGGCTGCGGCCGGGGAAGGCGCGGCCCGTTGCGGTCACCGATTCCGGAGGCGCATTCTTTTCCACCCAGTTGACGGCCGCGGAGAGAAAGTCAAACGTATCGAGAGCCGCGCTGCCGCCACCACAATGTCCCATGCCCGGAGAGATAAACAGGCGGCTCCAGTCTTTCACTTTCGCCTCGCCGCCATTGGCCATGCTCATGCGCTGATAGTAGCCGATGGTGTCTTTGGCCGAGAACCAGGGATCGCTGGCGCCGTGATAGAAAATCAGTTTCCCGCCATGCGATGAAAATGTGCTCAGGTTCGTCCATGTCCACGAGTCGCCGATGAGGGCGGTGGGATTGGAATTGACCTTCGCGGCTTCCGCATCAATGTCCTGTTGAACGGCTGTGCTCGGCGGGCCCAGCGGGCTGTTCCCGGTGGCAATGAGTCCGGGAATGCCTCCGCCCGTGGCGGTGATTCCCGTGTCGAAGAAGAATCCCGGATAAACCTGATTGCCGCGCGAATCCTTTGGACCGGCGAACGCCGTCTGCAGGGCATCCACTTGTTCCCTCGAAAGACAACCTTCCATCTTGGCTGCGGGACACTGGAGATCAGCCGGTTTGAAGTTGCAACCGGTCACATCGAAGATCATTCCGTCTTTGAGGCCGTCGCGCGCGTCGCAAACATCAAGGAGCTTGGCGATGATGGCCTTTCGATCGCCGTCAGAGAGCGCGCCGCCGGGAACCGGGCGGCCGTCCGGCCCGTTCGGCGCAATGCGGTTCAACGCTACCGTGACACTTCGCGTCGCGAGATTCGAGTGGCCTGTTCGCATAGCGGGCGAACCGGCCACGATGCCATCGAAATTAAGCGGGTAGCGTTGTGCCATCAACATGGCTTCGCGGCCCCCCGTCGAACAACCCACGAAATAGGTATGCGACGGTGGCCTGCCGTAGTAGCTCTCGATGATCTGCCGGGCCAGCACAGTCACCCGGCCATTAGCGATGTATTCGAAATCGAGCGCCGCCTGCTGATCCTGCATGAAAGCGCCATCGAAGGCGCCGCCAGAACTCTGATGTCCCGTATCTGTCGTGGCGACGGCGAAGCCTCGAGCCAGTGCCGGTTGATCCCCAGCCGCTTGAGCTCCGGTTGGCTCTGCAACCGTGCCGTTCAGACCACCGCCGCCCTGCTGCAGATACTGTCCCGTCCAGTTTTCGGGAAGCGCGATGGCGAAGCGGATGCCGTAGGTTTTGCCGTCGGTTCCGGTCCGCCGGTCCATCATTCCGTCGATGCGGCAGCGGGCCGGCAAAGCCGGCCCCGGAGCGCCTCCGCGCGCTCCCGGCCCACGTCCTGCAGGCACAGCCGTGGCGCGAGTGATTTCAAGAGTCACACCCGGGCTTCGAAACCTGGCCATGTCCGAACATTTCGAATTCGATTGGGCGAAAGCCGTAACTTGCAGGGCCATCAGAAAGACCGGAGCGATGGACAGCTTCATGAGTTTCTCCTTAACTGTCAGAACAATCTCAATCAGGCGGCTGGGCTAGGACCGGCAGCGACCAGCTTCTTGTCTCTAGAATCGACCACAAGATTCAATCTTTCTTCTCTCAGGCAACGCCGACTCGTTCAAGCAGAACCTCCGGAATCCACGTGTATTTACTTCCGGTATCGACCAGAACTCTGGGAATACGGAACTGCCTTTTTCCGTCCGAGTGATTTTGCACGACGCAGGGAGTGTAAGACGTGCCCATAGAGAACGAAGTTTAACATGGAGGGATCCATAGGTTCTGCCGTCCAGGGCGCGGCGGTTTGCGGGGTTCCACCCTTCGTTCAGTGCTTTCTAACAATTGAGCGCGAGGAAACGCTTTGTCGTGGCTTTTCCAAGTAATTGGACGCCAGGAAACGCTTTGTCGTGGCTTTTCCAAGTAATTGGACGCCAGGAAACGCTTTGTCACGGCTTTTCCAAGTAGTTGGACGCGCGGAATTACCTTGTCATGTCCTTTCCAAGGAATTCGATTCGAGGAATGCCTTAGACACGCCTGTTTGGAGAGTCTCTGAAAAGTGTACCGAAAGTGAACAGGTATACCGATTCCGGTACGGTTTCCAGAATCCGTCGAAAACGCAAGCATTTGAAAATAGAAGGAAACCTGGCATGCCTGGTTCGGTCGCCCCCGTGCCTTATATAGCCCCGTGTGCGCGCAACACCGAATACGCGAATGCGGTTCAATTATTCTCTGCCCGGGCCGACGTTTATTTCAAGGACCACTATTGACGATCAGGCAACCGGCAGACGTTTCACATTCCAGGATTTCATGGGTGTGGGAGTTTTCCTCGGCGGCTCCCGAAACGTCAACGCTGAAATCCGGATCGCTCATTATTCGAACGGAAATCTTTTCCCGCGAACCGCCGGCGTGACCATTCCGCTCGGTTTCAACGTTGGTTACGCTTTCTGAAACTGTAGCGGCGGTCTATGACCGCCGGATATCGTTGATTCGAGATAGTCGGCGGTCACAGAACCGCCGCTACAGTCAGATTCGAGACTCAATGAAGCGTGTAGTTCAAGAGCCACACCAGGAATAGGACCAGCGGCACGTGCACGACGAATTGCAGCATCGAATACAGGCCACGTACTGTATTCGTGAGAGAAGGAAGCCACCCGGAGATTGTTTTAGAGAAACCTGACGACGCGTTATGGACTCCGCCTGTATGCAAACTCACGGCGGATTGGTTCCACGGCAACCAGATGGCCTTCCGC
>Ga0207099_1145_pt1 | contig 13464 bp, 16 predicted proteins | sample Alteio_BWMinHeat_85_FD_153521 | JGI IMG/M metagenome (GOLD analysis project Ga0207099, IMG submission 153521) | Enriched cells from forest soil in Barre Woods Harvard Forest LTER site, Petersham, Massachusetts, United States -... | ecosystem: Environmental > Terrestrial > Soil > Temperate forest >... | reverse complement strand
TCGCCGTCCGCCGCGGGATTATCCAGGTATAGCCATCATTCCGCTTCCACTATTTATTGCAGAAAGCCGGAAAGAGAACGCCCGATGATCAAACCCAGTGCCACAAGGATTTCGCGTTTGCCTTGAGCTTTAAAACGTGCGGCTCAGGATTTAAGCCTGCGCCTTAGGTTTAGGTTTTAAACTTCTGCCACACGTCCCGGCGCGACCTATACGTTCCAAACGCAGTCTCTGGGATCCGTAGGCTACTCGGACTGGAGCGACTCCACCACCATCATGTGCGTTTAGGTTCAGAACTCCTGATCTGGAGGAAACTTGGATGATCCCGAATTCAGCCGCGGAGCGGCGTTAGAGTGTAGACACGGCTGAAGGCCGTGGTTGGAATCTCGGAAAGGCAAGAGCCGCGGAGCGGCGAAAGAATCTGCCGCCGCTCCGCGGCTCATACGGGATCCAAACTGTAACCACGGCCTTCAGCCGTGGCTACGCTTTAACGCCGCTCCGCGGCTGGATTCGGGATCATTCTGAATTCCTCATTCCCTCCCTTTTCTCGCACGAGATCAGGGTCTGAGGTTAATAGCCACAAAAGGCACAAAAAACATTTCTGTGCCTTTTGTGGCTAATTCTCTGATGCGGGCTTGGGAATCGTAACGGGCGCGGTCCGTGTCAGCCGGACGCGCATGATGCGGCGGCCAATCAGCTGCTCGACTCGAAAAATATGAAGCATGAATTGATGGCGACGCCTTCTCCTTGCCCTGTCACGCCACGTAAAGCACAATCTCCTGTGAGCGAAATCGATCGAGGAGGCTCGGACGCCGAAACCTGCACTTCAAATATACCGAGAGTGGCCTCTACTGGGTCGCCTCGCTCGCGACAGTCGCGATGGTGATGAAGAGTGTGGCGATCATTCTGTTTGTCTGACGCTGAATTCTGCGCAGAGCCGTCAAAGGCGAACGAATGCTTCAACAGGATTTGGAGTAATCTCGATGGCGAAAAAGCTTCTGGGACTCAATGCAGACGGCAAACTTGTTTTGAAACTACCGAGTGGGAAGACTGAGCCGGTAAATATGCCGGTATCGGCCCGAGCATTTCTTCTCATCGACTGTTCGTCGAGTATGGCATCCGGCAAAATCGCACAGGCAAAAGAAGGAGCCTTGGCGTTCGCTGAGGATGCGCTGAAAAAACACTATGCGGTCGGGCTTATCAGTTTTGCAACCAAATCGAAGGTTCTGTGCGTGCCGGAGCAGAACCTCACCATACTGGCATCCACGATCGAAAGATTGGAGGCAAATGGCTCGACTAACATGGCCGACGGGATCAAGCAAGCGACAAAGCATCTGGAAAAGTGTTCAGGTATTCGTGCAATCGTCATTGTCACGGACGGAGTGCCAGACGATCCCAATTTGACACTCGTCGCTGCAAGGCAGGCCAAGAAGGCTGGCATCGACATCATAGCAATCGGTACCGACGATGCAGATCAACAGTTTCTTGCTCAGATTGCATCAAGAACCGATCTTGCATTTAAGGTTTCTCGAACAGAATTAAAGAGCGGCATCACTCACGCTGCGAAAATGCTGCCTAGCGCAACCGGAACGAAATAGCTTTAGACGTCTTCGGATATGGAAGATTTCAGGACTTATTACGAGGTTCTCAATGTTCCGGAGTCAGCAACTGCTGAGGAAGTTCACGCCGCATACCGAAAGTTGGTCAAAGAGTTTCATCCGGACCGATTGGTCGGGATTCCAGACCACCTTACCGAAGTAAAGAAGATTGCAGAAGAGAAGTTCAGGGAGATTCAAGAAGCTTGGGCAACACTCGGCGATCCGTTTAAGCGGAACCTATACGATGAGCAATTGAGGGCAGTCCTCGGACCGTCTACCAGCCGCTTTTCGCCTCCCCAACCCTCTCCGTCCAGTTACGCTCCACCGCCACCCTCAAAGCCACCACCGTCTTCATCGACGAAACCGACAGGGGCATCGTCATCAAGAACAACACCGGCTTCTACTTCGCAGACACCACCGTCAGGATCATTCTCGGTCGGGGTTTCAGGTGACCCCAGAAAGACGGTATTCCTTGTGGTGTCGTTGGTTGTTGTGGCTGTCCTCGCTGTTGCAATACTGTTTTTCGCGTTTGCATTCAACCGTTTGCCGCACACGGATACGCCCAGCGCCGCGAACAAAACCGACTCCGATCCTGAACAAGGGAGGCTGACACAACCCCTGCCGCCAGCAGATACCCATGGTCTTTCCGATGCCTCGCGCGTCTCACCCGACGCCATCGGGCCGGTTTTGATCGGAATGACAGTTAGCGAAGCATCCCTTGCCAGTGGTCAGGTTCTCGTTCGCAACAGCAACGACCAAGCGGTTGAGTCTCCCCGTTGCTACCACGTTTGGCCAGAGCATGGACCGACGGGACTGTCCTTCATGGTGTTCAATGAACACATTGCCCGTGTGGAGGTTTCAAACGAACTCATCGCAACGGTTTCAGGCGCTCACGTAAACGAATCAGAAGCAGAGATCCTCAGGATGTACCAAGGGGTTGAAGTTCGACAAAACAGGCACAATCCTGTCTGGCACAATTTGATAGTTTTCCCTGACAGTTTAAGGCAGTTGAATTTCCTCACCGATGGATCTCGCGTAGTAACCTTGATGGCTGGGCAAATGCCTGCGGTTCAGTTCGCGGAGGGGTGCCTCTAGACTATGCGGATGCGCAGATCAAACCTTTTTCTTTCGCGGCTTTCTGCGCTGGGACTTTGGCGCTGGAGCCACTCGCCGATCCTCCGCTGGATGAGCCCGAGCGTGTAATTCGACGTTGTAATCCTTCCCTTCCCATCGATTCTCATCCAGCCACAAGAATGTGAAGCGGAGCGTTGTTTCCTGCTCAGGCAGAGGAAAGTCCACAAACTCGATATCCGCACCCGTGGCGGTCGACCGCGTATCGGTGGAATGCAGCCATTCGTCACTTGTCCAATGCAGCATGAACGGACGGTTCGCCAGTATGCGCAGCAGCGTGCCGATCGCAACTCCCGGCACCTGACGATTGAGCTTCCACACCTCAATTGCCCGGCGTTGAGGATGGCCCCGCACATAGCGATCATATGCCGCTTCAATCAAGTCATAGCTTTTGCCGTCCGCAGCGGAGCGCCGCAGTTTCACATATTCCGCATGAGCCCATAAGAGAGGTACAGCCGCGCCAGTTTTTCGGCCAAAGACGAAATGGCGCGAGGGCTGGTCTGGAGCATCCCAGATCTGCTCGGGTATCAGGCCGATGCCTCCTGAAAACTTTTCGAGGGCGCGGAGATAAGGCGACGGATCACGGCCGGCCGCCAGCTCATAATGACCTCGCTCTCCCGTCAGCAGAGGCCACGGACGCCCTACGCCCCATCCGTTAAAGGAGTCCCCGTCCTCGCGTTGACCGTAACCATCATGGTTGTAGCGGCGCCAACTGGGACCGAAGGGAGTGTCCACCTTAAGTACAGCGTCGACGACGCGGAGTGAGTCCCGGATCAGCGGGTCATGGGCGTCACGAATTCCGTAACGGACCAGTTCGAGAAAGCCTGCATCAACGATTGTGTTGGCAGGAAATTCAACGCGATCACCGGGGCGCTGATTCGCCAGGACCAATGTTCCACAATTGGGATCCTCGTCCACACAGTGACCGATATCGCCGGGGTTAATACGGATGTAGTGCCGGGTCACTCCGGGGACCAGGGTCCCTTGCGTCGTCACTGTCCAACGTTCGACATGAGATTCGAGGAAATCCGCATAGTCTCGAATGAATTCGGCTGTGCTTTCGTCGCCTCGGTCAATGAAGAATTCGGCCGCGCATATCAGTGCCGCAATGTGGACTGCCAGCGTTGACGGCGAATAGCCGCTCGCTTCCTCCCAGCGTTCCTGCGCGGTGACCGGACCTTCCCGGATCAGGAACCCACAGGCGCGGCGAACCATGACGTAAGGATCGAAGATTCCCAGCGCGCCGAGTTTCCACAGCCGCCACGCCAGAAGAATCGGGAATGCGACCTCGTCCAACTGTACGCCCTGCCAATGGGGCCGTCCGTCGATCCAGAAATTCTGGTAAAAGCCTCCATCCTCGCGCTGCGACACGGCGAGGTAAATCAGCGCTCGTAGCGGCGTGCTGAAATCGCCAACTGTTATCAGCGCGCTCACGCACTTCACCATGTCGCGTGTCCACACGAGATGATAACCGCCAAGCTCATCATCACTTTTCTCGTCGCCCCAGGGGATACTGAGCGAGGCAATCATCGCCCCGGGGTAGGTTTTGTCTTCGTGCGCGAGCAGCAGATTGACGCTGCGCTTGAAGAGCTTGGAATTGTTCGATCCGGCCGTCAGCGCAAACCGCCTGGATGTCCGCTCCCATTGCCGGATAAAAGCCTCACGCGTCTTTTCGAACGGAATACTCAATGACTGTGCCAGCGTGCTGAGGGCGTTGTGCTTGGTGGTGCCGAACGCCAGGGCCAGTGTGAATTTGCTGCCCTTGGAAAGATCGAGGCCGCCCGTCAAAGCGATGTTGCCGTCAAGGGCGGCGTCGTATTGCCAATCGAGGCGATAGTTATCAGCCAGGTCGGTCCAGCCATCATTCACGCCGACGTAACCGCAGGAACATTCTGTAAACGGGACCGTGGCGCCGATCACGAGCCAGGTACCGCCTTTGTGGGCAGCTAGAACGGTCTGCCCTTCCAGCCGAAGTACCTGTCCGTTGTTATGCCAGCCCCCGATCTCAAGGTGGGGTGCGCAAAGCACATACATCCGCAATTTGGCCAATAACTCCGGAGCAGCTTGCAGGTGGGTCTGCACGAGAAGGCAGTTCTGGTGCGGGTCGCCAAGAATCGTTTTGTGGATGCTGTAACGGCCCTCCTTCTCCCGGTTCGTAGCCTCAAACCCGAGAGCCGCTGGTGAAATGCAATCGATGTCTCCGGCAAAGTTCCGGCGCTCGTCGTGAAAGAAAGTCTCGCCGTCGGTGACCAGGAATTGGAGATCACGGATCTGCGGTGAATCGATGGTTGGATAATACACCTCGGTCACACAACCGTAATCGAGGGTGTACCAGACGCGGCTGGAAGTGGAATATGCCGTTCCAACCGCGACTTTCGTGCCTCGCGTCCACCGAGGTTCAATACCTGGGCCACCGGGAGCGAAGCGGGTTTCCTTTGTATCCATAGCCACACTATGGGCGGTCAAAAATGGTTCGCACATCACACGATTGAACTGTCTTTTACTAACACGACAGATCAATACGGCGGTACCACAATAGTGTTAGCAAAAAACCGTCCTATCGCGTGATGTTCCGTGCCGGTTTTGTGGGCATGTTGTTGCCATGAGTCAAATGCGAAAAGAATTGGGAGCAGCGATGGAAGGTGACGGCACCCTCTTCGCACGCGAGGATTACGTCGAAGAATCATGGCGCATCGTTGATCCGATCTTAAACAAGGACATGCCCGTTTACGAATACGAAGCGAATACGTGGGGCCCGCGTGAGGTCGAACGAGTGACACCCGACGGAGGCTGGCACAATCCAATTACCGCCCCACAAAACTTTGATCTAGGGCAACGAACTGAGCAGCTTGCTCGCGCCGTTCCACAGAATTTGCACGCCGATGCACACAAGTAGAAAAGAGGTGAGCCTTAAGATTACATTCATTCCCGTCGGGCCAATCACGACTGCCAGCCGATCTGCGAAGGCATAACACAGATAGATGCTTGCCGCCACGACGGCGGAACCAATAGCTGCCGCGACAATCGCAAGGGAGTTCCTTCCCAGTTGGTGCGGTTCATTGGCGCCCAGGGTAATCGCAATCGAGATGGAGCCCGGACCGACCGTCAAAGGTAGCGTCAGGGGGTAAAACGCATCATTTAGAAGATCCGTGTGGCTAACCGTCCGGCCGATTGCGCCTCGATCATTGTCATCTTTCTGCTTAAGCAACGCCCAGCCCGTGGAAATCACGACTAACCCGCCACCCACCTGTACCACCGGAAGCGATAACCCGAAAAATGACAGCACGTATGATCCAATCGTGAAAGACGCGATCAACAGTATGAAACTGTTCACCGCAATGCGGCGGGCCAGCAGTCTGCGCGTCTGCCGTGTGTAATCCCTGGTGAGTGACAGAAAGATCGGACTGCCTCCGATCGGATCCACGATCGGGAAGAGCGCGCTCACGACCAGGAGAATACTCTTGGCAAATGGAATCACTGGAGATTAGCTCGGGGGTCTACCGTCGGTGTGTGGCGCAATTCCTTACGTCCAGTTCTTATAATCTGGTCCCATACCGCTGATCCGATCGACGCTGATACGTACGATCAGCCGTTTCTCGGTCGGCTGCCGAAACGGATACTTATCGGCCCCCAAAAAGCGTTTGGCAAGCTTGTCGATGTGAGCGTCGGCGCCGGCGTCCGTGACCAGCCCTTTGCCGTGGAAGACCGCATACGCCTGCGGGTTGTTGCGGTCCTGGACCGAGACAATCACGCGCGGGTCACGGCGTATGTTCTCAGGTTTTCGTCGTCCCTCAGATGTGTTGAAAAGGAGCTCGTCACCTTCGACGTCTATCCAAACCATTGTGAGTTCCGGTTTGCCCTGAACGTTGAACGTCACAACGTGGCCATATGCTTTATCCTCAAGGATCGTCCTTAAGGATTGCGGAATCTTGACCGGCATCGCTTACCTCCTTCTGTGCTCCCTATCCGCCATTGTCTGGCAAGATATCAGGCCAATCAACAACGGACTTAACCGCAATATTGTGTGCTCCTTTGGAGCCACTCGCCGTCCGGCTGAGAGCCCGAACAGCGAGCGGTGTTTGGAGGGTTAGAAACGGAAGAAAAATCCGACTGAGGGTTGTGCGAGGTGAGTCAGCTTGTCGATGTGCAAGCTATTCAGTGTGAAATCCGGCACTTTGTAAGCGAGGCCGCGATACTCCGCGCGCACGCCGAAGTTGTGCGTCAGATCGAAATTGACGCCGCCGCCGTAGACGAACGCGGCTTTGGTTTGCCGTGCCGCGCCATTGATCGTGAAGTTATCCGTGGGATCGAAGACCAGCGCGCCGGCGCCTGCCAACAGGTACGGCCGCACTCTTGCGGCGTGTACCGGAATGTGCGCGACAAACGATCCGGTCACTTCGTGAATGTCGGCCTGTATCGACGATCCTCCGATCGGTCCAAAATAGTTTTCCGTGTTGCGGGTGTAACCGTAATTGCCTTCAACGCCCGCCCAGCTGTTGAACTGATACGAGTACCCGACCAGCAATCCACCGGACTTCGTACTGTGCTGTGAGCTTGAATCGAGTGTTGTGTCCTTTGTCAGGAGCCCAATTCCTTGAACGGTGATTTGGGAAGGCTGCTCCACTTGTGCCATGGCTGTTGTTGCGAAAACCAAAAGCGCCGCAATTGAAACAATCGATCTTTTCATTGAATCCTCCTTTGTTAACTGGACCTTTGAAGGCAATACGGCTGCCATTCGTTAACTTATTGAGTCTTGTGTGGAGTCAATAAAACGCGGACTTCAATTCGCGAACAAGCTCGCGAAATCGCGAGCGTGGCCGCGAAACTCGCGATTTCTAATTTGGAGAGATGCGGGCATAGTCACCGTCGCGGTTGCGGACGCTTCGCAGTCATGAGTTGGGCCACGTTACGACCGCGGCAAAGTGGATTCAAAGCCGTGATAATCTAGCCCAATGAAGGGTATGCATGAGGAGCGCGCGGATGCCCGGTACGGAACTGAATCCAGGGCGCAACTCATACTTGACGTCGCCAAGGCGGCGGGCAGCCATTTGGAGTTGGCTGAAGTGCTCGAAGCGCTGATCGCCGCGCTCAGGCCCACCAGCCGCTTTGATGCGATTGCCGTGTCCGTCATTGAAGGGGAATACGCACGGCTGCACTCTCTGCATCTCGAACGGGTTGGCCGAAGGCCAGGGGAATCCGTCGAAAGTGTGCTCGCTCGCGCGGCTTCATCGGTCCACCTGCAGCCAAACCCCGTCAGACAGCGGCTCAAAGATCATCATGTCAGCGCCGTGGCCTCGTCGCTCGAGCCGTACGTTTGCACGGATCTCCAGTTGGAAAAGCGCTTTCCACTCGACGAAAAGATGCTGCAATACGGCGTTCGGAGCTACGTTTCTCTCACTTTGCTCAAGCGTGGCAAACTACTCGGAGTCGTGGATTTCGTCTCGTTCGAGCAACGCAGTTTCGATCAAGGTGAGGTTCAACTGCTTCAGGATGTTTCCGAGATCGTTTCAATTGCTGTGTCGAACGCGTTGGCATTTGAAGAAATCAAGGCGCTCAAGGAACAGCTCCAGGCGGAAAACCGCCTCCTGCAGGACGAAATCGTTCAAACTTCGATTTTCGAAGAAATCGTCGGTTCATCGCAGTCTTTGCGAAGAGTCTTAACATCCGTCGATCGGGTTGCGCCGACAGATTCCACTGTATTGATCACCGGAGAAACCGGCACCGGAAAGGAACTCATTGCTCACGCCCTTCACCGGCGATCCCCGCGGTAGGGCCGCGCTCTCGTAAAAGTGAACTGCGCGGCGCTTCCCGCTGAGCTCATTGGCAGTGAGTTGTTCGGCCACGAGAAGGGCGCGTTTACCGGCGCATTGCAGCAGCGAATCGGACGATTTGAAACGGCGCACGGCGGAACCATCTTTCTCGATGAGATCGGTGAACTGACGCCTGAAATACAGATAGCGCTGCTGCGGGTTCTTCAGGAAAAGGAATTCGAGCGCGTGGGCGGCAACAGGACCATCCATACGGACGTTCGTGTCATCACGGCGACGAATCGCGACCTGCAGCGCGAGGTTAACGAAGGGCGCTTCCGCGCGGACCTGTACTACCGTTTAAATGTGTTTCCAATACATTCTCCGTCTTTGAAAGAACGGAGCGACGACATTCCCATTCTTGTGGACTATTTCATCTCGCGTTTCGCGACCCGGATGGGCAAACGAATTGGACAAATCGACCGCCGGACTCTCGATGCAATGCAGCGGTATTCGTGGCCGGGCAACATTCGCGAGTTGCAGAATGTCATCGAGCGTGGCGTCATTCTCGCGGACAATGAAGTGTTTCGACTGGAGCCAGGCACGCTTCCGGAAGACTCTCATAGCGAGCATGAGCTGCCGGCCCCAGAGTCGGCGAACGCGCAGGATCAACAGGCACACATCGAGGCGGTCCTAAAGGAGACCCGCGGCAGGATCTCGGGGCCCGATGGCGCGGCGGCGCGCCTCGGCATACCGGCGTCGACGCTGGAATCGAGGATTAAGGCCCTCAAGATCAATAAACATCAGTTCCGAGGCACACCATGATAAAGCTTGTGGTCCTGGACGTGCATGGCTGGGTACGATAGGAAGTAATAAGCTGTGTTGAAAATCACTCCAACTCGGGAAAACGAAAAATCTTTCAAGGTGCGGCTGTGCGGTCAACTGACTAAGGAATACCTTCCGGAAGTCGAACGGCTGCTCGCCGGCGAATCGGCCGTGTCGCAAACAATGTCTATCGACCTCGCGAATGTCACATTTGTGGACCGCGAGGCGATGGTATTTCTCTGTTCCGCCAAGTCGAAAAACATTGCCATCGAAAATTGTCCTTCATACGTAATCCGCTGGATACAGCAGGAACGGCTGTGCGGCGCTTCCGAAGAGACCGCTCCTCCCACCGATCCCACCAAGAAATAAGAATCACGCTGGCACGCCGGTTGCATTAGTCGTCGCCGTTCGGAGGTGATGGATGGATCTACAAGCGTCTGTCGACAGTCACGACGCAGCCTTAACTTTTCGCGAATCCTCTCGCGATTTCGCGAAGCGTTTCGGGATCTGGGAGGCGCGATCTTAGCCCTTCTCACAGACTTCAATGATTTGGCGATTGGCACATCAGTTGCGTTACAGCTCGCCATAGGAGGTAAACAAACATGCTAGCGGATACTGGAATTCTGTTGGTCAGAGGATTATTCGGGACTGCGATAGCCGCTCATGGCGCCCAGAAAGTATTTGGTTGGTTCGGCGGTTATGGTCTTAAAGGAACCGGCGGCTTCTTTGAAGGGCTGGGGTTCCGTCCCGGCGTGGCGTTCGCTGCGGCTGCCGGCTTGAGCGAGCTTGGAGGCGGCGTCCTCTTGACGCTGGGATTATTCACGCCATTCGGCGCCGCCGCTGTTCTTGCGGCAATGATTGTGGCCATGGTCAGCGTTCACATAAAGAACGGGTTCTTCGCAATGGGTAACGGCATTGAACTGCCGTTCCTCTATGCCGCCGCGGCTCTCGGGCTGGCCTTCACCGGAGCCGGAGCATTCTCATTCGATGCCCTGCTTGGGTGGACCTTCCTCAGCGAACCGCCTCTTGTAGAAGGCACACTCCTGCTCGCCGGCCTTGGCGCCGCCGCGACACTTGCTGTGCGCCGTCCGGCTGAGAAGGAGAAGCGAGCTTCGGCAGCATAAGCGGCAAGCAAGTATAACGGAGGCGATCATGGCCATTCGTCCGTTTCTGATGTCATCAATGAGTTCATTAAATGTGCCCGCTTCGCTGAACTATCTGGCAGTGCGCTTGCGAGCTGGCGAGTCATGGCGCTACCAGCCGGACATCAACCATACGGTTTGTTGGCTTGCGTTGAGCGCCGGCCAGCTCGTACCTGACACTGTGGAAGCCGGTGAACTTGCGATCTTCGAACCGTCGAACCATGCCGTCCATATCCATGCGAAAGCCGCCGCGGATTTTGTTCTCGGTTCAGCTGCCGCCCACACTCACGGCCTTGTGCTCGGAAAATACTCGGTGCATACCAGCGCTGCCACGCTGCGTGCGGGTGAACAGCGGATTGACGAGATCCAACAACGCTTGCAGAACGAGGGCCGATTTTGAATTGCGCCGCAATACTGTTCACTTAAGACGAAATGCACTGTAGCGGCGGTCTCTGACCGCCGACACTCCAGCAAGACGTGGCATCGTCGGCGGTCAACGGCGACATCCTGAGAGTCGTAGAGGACCGCCTCGAAGTTCATCCATCCGGCAACGCAAGTCACGAGAAATGAGAATGGATCTATAAGGCCCACGAACCAATACCCTCAATAGGATGGAGTTTTTGAACAGTGCGCGATCAGTGCATTTGAATGTTGAAATACGCTGCTCTTTGGGAGAATAATAATTGGCGCTTCAGCCGGTACGAGGAGGAAGAATGTCTGAGTCCAAAGAGAAACCGCAGGCTACGCACAAAGAACCCGTTGAAAAAATTGAACCTGTTATCGAACCTGTTAAGGAATCCACTCCCGTTGCGCATGAAGAGTGGGTCTTCACTGTCCACAGCAACAGCGGCGAGGTGGTCAAGGTGGAAAAACTGGACAAACAAACCGGCAACCGGGTCGAATTGTCCGAGGAGGAATATGCCGCGTTGGCAGCATCCATCGCTCCGGCCACAGAGCAATCCGCTGGTTATGACGCGATGGCGCTATATGCATCGGATCCCGAACTGTATGAGTACGCTTACTATCATGGTTTGGCGGACTACGAAGCCAGTCTGCTGGCGAATTACCCGACGTTGGCCTACTCCCCTGAGGAAGTCGCCTACTATCAGGGTGCCGCGGACTATGCAGCCTTGTACCGTTGAGACAGTGATCTTCGAACAATAGTTTTCCACTTGATTCCTGGAGGTCAGCCGAATGGATTCAATTACACAAGCCTACTATCAAGGTGCCGCAGACTATGAGTCGTTGCTCGCGCAGGCGAGTTACCAATACACGCCTGAAGAGGAAGCCTACTATCAAGGTGCCGCAGACTACGAAGCGGCAATGTTGGCCGTTCAGTCGCAGGGGACTGATGCTTCGACGCTCGAGCAAGCCTACTATTTGGGCGCCGCCGACTACGAGGATGCCCTGTCGCGGGTCCTTTACGGCTCCTCGCCCGGCGAACAGGACGCGTACTATCAGGGCGCTCTGGCAGCACAAACGCTACTGAGTGGTTACTGACTAGGCAGCCACAAACGCCTCAGACCGCGAAGGCGCATCGCCCGCGGTAGCATTAGTTTGTCCAGGCTCCGAAAACTGATTCTGGAGACGCGTACCAATTCTGTGGCAACGGGTTCTAGCGCTACGGCCAAAAACTCCGGGCAATTGAATTCGCGGAATTCAAGCTGTACCAGCGATGTGTCGCCAGTATTCCAACTGCTTCTCCAGCACCTCTCCTTTCAACCATTCCCGCTGCCACAATGCAAAGTCCGCATACTGGATCGGCAACTCCTTCAGCGGCGACTCTTGCCCTGCCGCATACGCCGTGTAGATCGCGCTCAATTCCCCAAACAGCACATTCACCGACCAGCCATCCGAAATAATGTGGTGAAGCGTCACCAGCAGGATCGAATCCGCTTCACCCATCTCAAGCAAGCTTGCCCGGATCAGCGGTCCACGCGTCAGATCGAACGGCTGAATTGCCTCTTCCGTTGCCAGCCGCATCGCTTCGCTCTCCCGCTCCGGATTCGAACGCAAATCCACCTCTCGCAGCCGGATCACCAATGCCGGTGCGATCACCTGCACCGCCTGCCCATCCATCACTCCAAACGTCGTCCGCAACGACTCGTGCCGCCGCACGATCTCATTCAAAGTTCGTTCCAGTATCGGAGGGTCGAAATAGACCGCCAGGCGGATTGCCACATTCAAGTTGTAGAAAGAACTACTGGGTGCCATCTGGCTGACAAACCAGAGGCGTTGCTGCGAAAACGACAGAGGCAGATTCCCGGTTCTCGGGCGCGGCGTAATGCCATGCCCCCGCCCAATCGTTCGGCCTTCCAGCCGCTTTTCAAGCCACTCGCGCTTGTCGGGCGACAGTCCGGCAATTCGCTTTTGGGCCGCTGCATCCACTACGCTTCTTCCTCCACTTCTCAAAAAAGCTATGCGGCTCAGCGCACCGCTCTTACCAATTCTGCTGAGACATCTGCCAGGACGGCGCGCCACTCGCTCTCAAGAAAAAAGTGATCACCGGGAAAGATCCGCTGCCTGAAGCGTCTGCCCGTATGTAGTTTCCAACCCTCCACTTGATCGGCGGAGACATTGCGATCGTCCTGACCTCCATAGGCAGTGATCGGACAGTCAAGAGGGGACTCCTGCCGGAACAAATAGGTGTCGCAAAGCGCAATATCCGCGCGGAGCGTTGGCATCAGAAATTGCATGAACTCGGAATTTTCCGAAATTTCGGGCGGGAAGCCATTCAACCGACTGAGCTCTTCCAGAAACTTGTCGGTCGGCATTTGGTAGATCTGTGTGTCCCGGCTGCGGAAGTGGGGAGCCCGCGAACCACTGACGAACAAGTGCACCGGCGACAGCCCATGGTCCCTGCGCACTAGCCTTGCCAACTCGAAAGCGATCAAAGCGCCCATACTGTGACCGAAGAAAGCAAAAGGCTCATCCATCATAGGGCGAAGCTGCGCAGACAATTGTTGTGTAAGCAACGGCAATGAGATGAGGGCCGGCTCGCTCCATCGGCTCTCCCTTCCCGGC
>Ga0207099_1049_pt1 | contig 13555 bp, 13 predicted proteins | sample Alteio_BWMinHeat_85_FD_153521 | JGI IMG/M metagenome (GOLD analysis project Ga0207099, IMG submission 153521) | Enriched cells from forest soil in Barre Woods Harvard Forest LTER site, Petersham, Massachusetts, United States -... | ecosystem: Environmental > Terrestrial > Soil > Temperate forest >... | reverse complement strand
CGGTCGTCCCTGTCAAGCTCTGGCAGTAGGCCGTAGGCAGCAGCGCGCTCCTTTGCCGGTAGATCTTGTTCCAGCCACTGTAGCATTGCTGATGCGGCTAGTTGGCCCATGCGTTCAAGGAGCCACCGGTTTGTTGGCGACGTCTCAGGGTCCTTTATTTTCAAACGCGCCGGATCTTGAATGAAGGGCGCATTGCATGCGAAGGGCAACTCGGTTTTCACGCCCGTCGGCAGCACGACAAACAGCCGTCCCTCAACACCCAATACGATCTCGACCTTGCAGGGCGGAAACTCCGTGTCTTCTTCGACGCCGAGCATGCGCTCCTGCATGATTTCGCTTAGCGCTTCCTCGGGGAAGCCCTCAGGTTTAGATCGCAAAAGCAGCAACCGGTTATCTTTTTGCCCATCGAGGTATGTCCATTCGCTGTCGGGGATTGGCCCATGTCCTATCCTCTTCCAATAGACGGAGTGTTCGCCGATTCTCATTCGCCGAACACTCTTGAAGAAGAGCAAGGAAAGAGGACTCTCCGTCCACTCTTGAAGGTTCCGTTCAAGCTCTCCTTCTCGATGTTTATCGCCAATCCGGACACAAACTCTCGTTCTCCCCTTTGTGTCCGGTGCGTCCGGTAACCACACGGGTTCGGTGAAACGCTTGCGGTGAAAGCTGATCGATAGTGTCGGTGTGAAGAGTTCTACGCAATCGCCGAGACTAAACGTGCTCTTGAAGCCTATGCCGCGGAATCCTATCGTGTGCAGGGAACGCTTGTTCGAGTAGCCAAAGCGGCAGAGAGACGAAAAGTGCTCCTCGACAAAATCATCACCATTGTGCTCGAACGTGAACACGTGATCCTCAATCCAGGCGCTGACTTCTGTCGCATGTGCGTCGTCTGCATTCTGAAGAAGCTCCGATAGAACGTGCCTAGGACTTTGAACTTGCCTGAACAATTGATGCCAGGGACCCGCGAGCTCCTTGTCCCGTTCAAGTTGTTCCCATCGCTGCTCGGCCTTTAGGCGGATTCGCTCAAAGTAGGCGGGCTTTTTCATCGAGGTGATTCAGCACGCGTCAGCAACTGGACAAAATCGTAGTTCACGCTGGTAACTCCGAAGTCCGGCTCTCGCTGGAAAGGTCTACGAACGTAGTGGACTCGATGTTCATCTGGGGATAGAAATTGCACAATGGCCAGAATGAAGTCTTCGGGTTTGTTGAGCGAATACAGGATCTCATTCTTCGTAACGGTGATGGTCGAGGCATCAGACGCCCTGCCCTTCACTTCCAGGAAACGAAGTTTTCCAGTTCTGGGATCGCGGCTTTCAATGTCATAGCCGAGTTTGTCATATTCGCGATCGGTGGGTTCAAAACCAAGCTGGCGTTCTACAGCCATCACTGCTGCCCGAGCGCGAGCCGCAGATGCCTGAACATCAGCAGGCGTTCCCACCGACGGCAGGGGCTTGCCTGCCAGAAGAGCTAGCAATCCCATCGGGACAACGACTACACCACCCAAGATGACGGGTGGAAGCGCCGAAATCTGTGCCTCGCGGTCGAGTTCCGCCATTCGCCTTTCGAGACGCCCTTGAAGATCGTCGGCTCTGCGGCGTGCCTCCTGCGAATTCAGCCGGGCGCCGGCCTTGCCAGCCTGTTCCTGAAGTTTGAGCTGTTCGGCACGATGGTCCCAGTAGGTGATCTCCTTCGTCAGCCGGTCTTTCACAGCGGCGCGGGTCTTCTGGATCCATCCGAGGCGCCGAGTGCGGACTTCCAAGAGGTGATCTGGCACGATGTGAGCAATGGCGTGACCTTGAGCTTTCTGTTCCAACTCTCGGGTGATCCAAGCGGCCTCCGGCCTTGTAAGGATCGCATCCACCTGGGGTTCATCTGTCGAGAGCGGGCGGTAATCCAAATAGGGAGCGTATTGAATGTTTTTGGCCTGACCTGCGGAATCGAGTTCGACATAGAGCATTCGCTTGGAAATCGTGAGGCGGTCGCCGGTCCTGCTTGTGTTTGCATCCTGAATCGCATGCTCCAGATAAAACAGCACGCGAGGTGCACTGCCGAGATCACGTTCATCCACGAGGGCGGTGCCCCGGCGTAACAGGTCCCGGTGGCGCTCCAGCGTCAGATCGAGCGTGGCGTCGAGCAGTGCGTGGCCGGGGCAAACGAATGCGGCTAGCGGCTGTCCCTGCGGCGCAATCAAATCCTTCTCGAAGGCGATCCGTTCATACCGTGGAAGGACGGGTTCGCCCGCGCCAATCAGCCGATCCCGGTTACGTATCGGTGCCGGTACATGCGTTAGCTCATATCGCCGCGTTTCCCGCTGACGGATCGTTCCTCCCAGTTTTTGGAATGCTTCGATAAAGAACGATTCAATGTAGTGGGGCTGGAGACGCCGAGCTTCCGCACGCTCCATGTCTTCCCGGATTCGGGCCACGCGAGTGGAGTCCATCGCGTCGTGTGCGAGCGCCCGCTCTTCAAGGAGGTCTTGAAGGTGAGGCCGATCAACGGCATTTTCTATGGCAAGGGTCAGACGGGCCTGCACATCGGGGCGCTCTCCGTAGCGGATGGCTTCGATCAGGAGTTCCCGCAGCGGTTTGCCTTCGAACTGCAACTTGCCGAGAACATCAAATACCTGGCCGCCTAGGGCCTTTCGCGCTTCTTCCAGCTTTTCAAGAAGTTTGCGATACACGTCACCCTCGCGGGTTTCCTCGGCTACAAGGTTCCACAGGTGACAGACTTCCGTCTGCCCGATGCGGTGGATTCGGCCAAAACGCTGTTCAATGCGGTTGGGATTCCAGGGCAGGTCGTAGTTGACCATGAAGTGGGCTCGCTGCAGGTTGATGCCTTCACCTGCGGCGTCGGTGGCCAGCAGGATCTGGACGACAGGGTCGTGAAGAAACGACTCTTGCGCCTTCCGACGTTCTTCACGACCCATTCCACCGTGAATGATCACACGGACATCTTCGCGGCCCAGGAGTGTGGAAATTTGCGATGCAAGATAGTTGAGGGTGTCCCGGTGTTCGGTAAAGACCACCAGCTTCTGTCCGAACACTGTATAAGCCAGAAGAGTTGCAAGCTCCCGCCACTTCGTATCGGTGCCGCCGCGTCGAACAGCGAGCGCCAAGCCTTCCAGTCGGGCCAGCGTGGCAATTTCCGCCTTTAACTCTTCGATCGTGCGCGCCGCGGTCGCCTGGTCGAGAATCTCTTCTTCGGCTGCTTCCACTTCGTTATCCGGTGCCTCTTCGAGGTCTTCCACGTCGTCGTTACTCAGCGACGGCATGGTCTCGGTCAACGCTGAAGCAAAGGCGCCTCTCTGGAGGAGCTCCAGTTCGCGCTGTCGTTTTTCGAGCCGCTCCCGGCGGCGACGCAGGGATTGATAGATGGCTTCGGGAGATGAAGCCAGGCGCCGCTGGAGGATCGTGAGCGCAAAGCCGACCGTGCCGGCGCGCTTGTCGTTCTGAAGGGCCTCTGCCCGATTAAACTCTTCGCGCACGTAGTCGGTGACTTCTTTGTACAGTACGGCTTCACTCTCCGACAGCTTGTAGGGCATCGTATAGGCAAGGCGCTCAGGAAACAGTGGCGTTCCATCGAACTTCAGCAGCGTCTCCTTGACCATGCGGCGCATCAGGTCTGAAGTGTCCACCGCATGAACGCCGTCCCGGAATCGGCCCTCGAAACGGTCGCCATCGAGAAGTGCCATGAAAAGCTGAAAGTCTGCTTCCTTGCCGTTGTGCGGCGTGGCGGTCATCAGCAGAAAGTGACGGGTCAGGCCCGAAAGAAGCTGTCCGAGACGATAGCGTTTCGTGTACTTGATTTCACCACCAAAGAGCGTTGCCGACATCTTGTGGGCCTCATCACACACCACCAAGTCCCAACGACAATCTGGTGCCGCAAGATTCGCCTGCACATCTTCGTTCCGCGAGAGCTTATCAAGGCGCGCAATGACGAGGTCATTCTCCGAAAACCAGTTCCCGGTTCGTGCGGCTTCGAGTTTGTCGTTGGTTAGAATCTCGAAAGGCAAGTGGAACCGGCGGCCGAGTTCATCCTGCCACTGTTCCGCCAGGCTTCCGGGACAGACGACGAGGCATCGCTGGAGGTCGCCGCGGGCGATCAGTTCTTTGATCAACAATCCCGCCATGATCGTCTTGCCGGCGCCCGGATCATCCGCCAGAAGAAATCTCAGGGGCTGGCGCGGGAGCATGGATTCGTAAACGGCAGTTATCTGGTGGGGTAATGGGTCAACAAGAGACGTATGAACAGCAAGGACCGGGTCAAAAAGGTGTGCGAGCCGGATACGATGCGCTTCCGAAACGAGGCGGAACAGCGCTCCATCGCCGTCGAAACTCCAAGGCCGGCCGATCTCAGCTATTTCAAGGCGAGGTTCATCATGGCGATACAGAAGCTGATTGGCAACCCGCCCGGTTGGGTCCTTGTATGTTAGTTCCAGAGCCTCGGATCCGAACCACTGCACGCTGGTTACGGTTACCAGCCGATCCGGCAGAATGCCGCGCACCGATGCGTTCGGCTGGAGGTCTTCGAGTTTTACCATGAATTACTAATATTACGCTTCCGATGTGTTCCTGCACTACACGCAAGAATATGGCTCTGTTCCGGGCCGGTCGCCTCGTGAAAGAGAGGAGCTGGGCAGACCTTAAGTTAAAAAGGGATAAAACCAAGTCGGTTGCGGTGATTCTTCGGTCTTATCGGACGTTTTAGGCGCCGCGGCCACGCGAGATGCCAACGATAAGCGCCAGCCACTCCGTCGCAGTTACTGATTTCAACCGTTCCGACGATCGAGCGCCCTTGTGTTTGGTGACAATCCACATGGTGTTGTTTTTAAGATTAGAAAGTCAGTTTAGCTGAGTACCGGTGCTCGCGCGTCGAATCTTGCGAACCTTGTCATCGGGACGATGTTGAGATTCCTTTTGATTGGACTCTCACAGAGGTTCCCGGCAAACATGGTCGATACCATTTCATTCTGACCGATCTGGGATGCCCGAATTGTATACAAAACGTTGACGGAGAAGACGCTCGTGGACTCGAAGTAGCGCCGACGTACCGGCCGTTTGTGCTGGACGTTCGTTCATAACAACACGACAATCATCTTCGATCCATCAGTCGACACCGAACAGGAGGTTCGATGCTCAGGCGCATAGTCCTCATTGTGATCATCGCTCTTGGCGTTGCTCTCTATGCATTCGCTCAGAAAGGCGGATCGCACTCATCCCGGTCGTCCACTCGTTCGACGTCATCGTCCAAAAGCACCGTTCCAAAGAAATCGACCGTGGCCACGCGCAACAGCAAGGGCAAAATCAAACGAAGTGCTGCCGCCAGAAACTCGTTCATGAAGCAGACCGGCTACCCGAAGGGCCGGAAGGGATACGTCATCGATCACATTACGCCGCTGGAATGCGGCGGTGCGGATGCGCCATCGAACATGCAATGGCAGACGGTCGCGGAGGCGAAGATCAAAGATAGGACGGAGAGAAACTGTCGACGCGAATAGTAGAGCGACAATCAGAAGTTATGGTTGCAATTCTTTGAAAGCGGCAAGATAGCAGTTTTTCCGCTTGGGCGCGTTAAGTTATCGCGATTAGTCAATAGGGAGGTTTCGTGCAAGAAGTACCGTGTTTCTGTGGCGGCAGCAATGACAATTGCAGGTTCTGTTCGGGGACCGGAATGCGTCCCGCTAAGAATTCAGGTTCTACTGGCACCATTTCAAGCGGCTCCCGACGTCCCGCGGTATCACTGTTGGGCAGCGGGCTGCAGCGCGGGCTATCGAACTCTGGCAGCGCCGCCGCTAGCGGATATGTACTCGGAGGAAGGAAACGCAAATCACGGCAGCAGCGGTCTGAGTCCAACACAATGGCCACTAACTTCACGAAACCTCAAAAAATGCCGCCGGGAAGAGTTTCCGTGAAGACGAGTAGCGTGGTGCCGGTCTCGACTCGTAACCTGCTTCGCTGTTCTCAGTGCGGTTGTGCCGTGCGAGAAGATAGGTTGGAGCGGCACCTGAGAAATGTCCATGGGGAGCGAACCGCGCCCCAAGCTAAGGCCACAAGAATGTCGCACACTATCACTGACCGTTCTGTACCGGCTGTACCGGCAACAACAGAAGAAGAGACGCAACAGCAGCGGTTACTTGATGCAACGAAAGACTATGCCCACGCGTTCCGTGAACAAGGACGCTTTGGTTCGCATCCAAGTCATGATCGGTTCGACGATGATTCAAACCCATAGGAGTTCTTCAACGTCGCTCAAGTTACCCTGTACTCGTCAATCGAGACGGACAGTTCTCGAACAGAGGGTCTGGAATCCGTGCGGGACATGGTTTTCATGTGGAACATTGGATTGCCAATCCAAACGACGGCACCGATTTGGCGAAAAATTTAACGCGCTTAACCTCGGTACGACAGGAGCGAAGCAAAGAAAATTGCCTAAAGGAAACATTCAAGGGACGGGCTTCCCCGATTAGGCTGGGATTAAGGTTTTCGTGCTCGGCTGCGTACGACCCGCACGGATTCAGGAACCAATACAACGGGAGCGTTATATCGTTGAAATGGGAGCTGTTCCGTGACGGCATTGTGGTCGAAGAAGAGTGCGGCACACGTCCCGTTCTTGCATCGAGCGCTCGGATACAAAATCCCATCAACGGCCGACTGTCCCTTGTCGGGACGGAAAACATGACGGAAGTACTCGGTAACGATTTGCGTTGGAACGTACTCCGTGTGCTCGCGACCATCGAGTTCCACGGGCTTCGTAATGTCGTAAACAAACGCAAGGAGGAATAGGAGTTCATCGCGATCCCACGAATCACCAGCGGCATAGAAGTTCGGAATCTCCGGTTCATGCGCGAAATCAATTACCAAAAGGTCCCGCGTCGCCCGCCACTCGGAGAGCGTGCCGCACTGATTGTTGCCCCGCGTGAAGGTTTCTGCGCGCGCAACCCGATCCTTCAGACCGGCATAGAACAAAGAGATACCAGCAGGACTCATCCGATTCGCCATCGTATTCGCGATCGGTGGAGGCCCGAGCTCAGGAGCTGAGGTGTACCGCTCTGCGGACTTATGGATTCTGATCCGATGGAAGCTTGTGCCCATAGGGAGCGAACGCAAGTACCCGTGTTTCAGGACGACCATGCCAAGCTCGTCGAGCATTTCCCGTACCGGGATTCCCTCGTTGTACTCTCCCGGTTCTATTTGTTGGAAGAGATAGCGGCGTTCGTTCTTTACGGTCTTGCAGAATTCTTCCCAGCCGTATGTGTATTCGTGTTCTCGCGTGAGGCTGGCGAAATTGCGTTGACACCAGTCATTGTCAGGAAGGCAATCAATGATCTGTTCGAGGACATTCTCACGGTCCGCAGGACACGGGATCTCATACCGGATGATTTCGCTACTCGTGAAAGTATCGCCCACGTAAGTCTGGTCTTCGGGATCCCATCCGATGGTTTCGCTTGCGGCATTGTTGAAGTGTGTCTGTACCGCATTCGCGATGAGTTCCATGACGACGTCGAAGGGAACGGTGCTAGGGTTTTTCCGCGTGGTGAGCCGACAGAAGCTGCACTCGTATCCCTCCACGCGATCTTTCACGAACCGACGAAGATAGGGATCGGTGAGGCAGCGCCAGCAAATATGCGTGCCGTCGCTGAAATCCCATCCCTGCTCTTCTTGCTGAAATAGTCGATCTTTGGCGTACCCCATACTGGTGCAATTTCCTTAGGAAAAGGAAGGCTCCTGTACAGTCAAGCACAACCTTGTGACCTGGATGCGACGTTTCTGAAGACCTCAGTATCGCTGTAAGTTTCTTAGACTCTTCCGCACATCGTTCGAATTTAACCCAGCGGAATACGCACGAGTTACCAGAATTAGCCGACCTGGCGTCGTAGCCGAAAACGATCGCCGTTCGTCCGGCGTGCCGGGTCGCCAAACGGGCACGTGCCGCGCGCAACTAACCACGCGCAAGAATAGAGAAATAAACAAGCTGTTCCGCGTACACCAATGTGGTGGCAAAAACTGGCGTCATAAAGCGTCCAGGTTTTTGCGGGCCTCCTGGGCGTGGCGTTCGGCATCCTGCAGCGCCACTGCAGCTTTCTCGGCTTCGGCCGCCAAGTCACGAACACGCTGCCGCGCGGCCTCGGCGGCAATGCTGGCTTTTTGGAAACGCTGCTCGGCGTCGCGTCTGCGTTCCTCCGCCTCATTTGAGTGGGCCGTGGCTTCTTCCAATGCCGCAGCAGCGTCCAGCGCGATGGCATGTGGTCTTTGCCAAAGATATCCGTGCACGACGCTCCTCTTTATGGAAGTTGACCGTGTCGGAATCCGGTTCTTGAAGCGAGTTCTGGACGCGGCCCGCGGGGCGCTCGATGGGGACAATCACTGGTATTGGCTCGTCGTCCACAGGGTTGACGCTCGGAATCAAGATCGCGAGCGACTCGAATCCAGGTGGATCGATGTCCGCAGTCAGCCGGCCCGGAGTAACCGCTCCGGAAAGAGGCGCGTGTGCCGACAACGCCTCAAGCGTGGCCGTGATGCGGCGCATTGTCTCCGGCGCCGGACTATGACCTGCATCCCGCAACAGTGCTGCGGCCAGACGTGTCAGAACCGAGAGCGCCTCGCGTCTGGCAACGAGCAGTTCGCGGATGCTGGCGGAATCCCCAGCACTCTGCGATGCGTGCGCTGACGCAAAACGCTCGCCGGTAGCAATCAACCCTTGAATGCGTCTCCGTGCTTCCAGTGAAGCTGGTTCACAGCCCACGCTGAGATCGAAGGCTTGTTCATCGTTTTCACACGTTCCGCCTCGCCGCGACTCCCGGCTTTCTTCAAGCGCGCTGCCATGGCGTTTCGGGCGACAGTGAACTCCGCTAACGGCAGCTTGAACAATGCATCCACATCGTTTTCGAGCGTGAGTTTCGTCTCGTTCTCCTCGCCTGTACCGACAGATCGGGGCATGGATTTAGTCTCTCACAACCGGAGCCTTCGCCGACTTTAGGTCGCGGGGGCTTCAAAGCGAATCGTCGCAGGCTGCATATTTTAAAAATCAGCCCCCACTTTAGCCAAGCGCGTATTCTATTAATGAAGTGCTGCCGGGAAACAATGTTTGTGCTTACCAGCGCAACTATCCAAACGAAATGCGAGACCTGTAATTTTTCCGACGTTCTTCTCGACCGGGCTATCTGAAACATTCAAAGCGGAAGTAGGCATCGGCATAATGGTGTTTTGTAAACATTGTGGAACCTATTTAAGTGATGAAACATTGCAATGTCCAAAATGCCAGTCTCATTTATCCGAGTTCGGACACAATTCACTCTCGTCGAGTCCGAATCCGACCTCAGCCCGGCGTTCACGACTTCGCTGGCCTGGGCTTGCGCTTGTAGTGGCGAGTTTGGTTTTTCATATGATTGCCGACGTCTTACCCCACCAAAACTGGCAACATCCCGCACTAAGCCTGCCGCATCTTTTGGCGTTCGGATGTGCAGTACTGTCGATCGCACTAGGAGTGGTTTCAGGCCAACGCATTGTCGTAGTTGCCGGCACGCTCGCGGTGTTGGCGGGCGCGGTGATGGTCCCAACGTTCATCATAGAACACCAGGCGGGGCCGGAGGCTTCCGCCGTTGCGCAACTGCGGACGATCAACACGGCTGAAGTCACATACATGTCATCTAGTGGTAAGTACGGCAATAAGTCGGAATTGATAAGTGCAGGGTTGTTGGATTCGCGCTTTGAGGGTCCAGTTTATTTCTATACGTTTGCTGTGCAGGCGTCCGGTAGCGATTACACTGCGACCGCTATTCCAACGTCGACTCAAGCGGGGCGATATGGATACTTCAGTCTTGAGGATGCTGTCGTTCGATGGGCGGATGCTGCAATGAAGAACCGGAATGCAGCTGTTTGCAACCCGTGCTTTCCAAAAGACCAGTCGGGCAATGCGGTGCAGTAACAGCATCTGCACATCATGTGCCGCTCGAACTCTCGCGCTCTTCTACGGGCCTTCTAGCCTTTCGCCCTAATTGTCCTGGAGATTCACGTTGATCGGGTTCGGTGCGGGCTTTTCCTGAAGGCAAAGAATCTTGATCACCAGATCGATGCCCATCGCCAAAACTTCAGGGTCGACGATCTCGACAACCTCGATTGCTCCGGTGATCGGATTTGTGATTATTACCGTACGCCTTCCCGACAGCAGACGAGCCAGACCGTCCAGGATTTTATCGGCATCCTCTATTCGAATCCTCGCGCGGATCAACTCGTTGTCGATCGCTCCCTGCAATTTCAAATCTATCAACTTCCAATGGAGCAGCATTTGAGGGCGTTCCGCGCCTCGTCGAATGCTGTACAGGACGGTGCCTACGCCTACCACTTCGCTCTGGGCAATTTCGTCTGCGGTCTCCCCTGCCTTGAAACGCTGCAGGCGCAGGGCGTTTACAGATTCGCGTTGTTCAATAGCACGACTCATTTGAGGAACCCTCGGCGCCGGGCTGACAATCGACTACTTTCAGCAACCGTCGAAGCCGGCGTACCTCTTCACGCAGCTTGGCCAGTTTTGAACCGAACTCCCAGCGAATTTCTCCAGTGATGCGTTTCCGGCTGGTCCTCAACATGTATTCGCGAACAGACACAGGATCGTAGCCTTTTAGCCGACCGCGCCATTTCTGGATCCGAACATCTTGAGGGGACACGCCCAGCAGCTTCGCGATCGCATCCACTGGAAATTCGTGCCGGAAGCGCGGATGCGCGAATCGGGTGTAGCTGGTGTTTGTCTTCACGAATTCGTGGAGTTCCAACGACGACGCAGGCATTGAAACTGAAATCGGCTGTCACAGTTTCCGCGCGACGGGAATTACCGATTACCGCACCAATGGCGGGCGCATCGAAGTGGCGCAGCGCATGGCGGGACACTCGAACGCAAAGATCACGGGTTTGTATGACCGACGCAACGATGACATCAGCCTGGCGGAAGTTGAGAAAATTAGAATTTGAACGTGGCGCGGGCATTGCCGTATTCATGTTCGGTTTTTGCACCTGATATTTGCAACATCCAAGACCCAATGTTTATAGGCTTCCGGCAAGGATGCAAAACTTACCCTTTGTGCAAGGTCTCGCTTTGCTACAATTGGTGCTCCACACCGGCATTATCGAAACAAAGGTAGCACTGAGACGAGAAAGGGATTGCTCGAATGACATATACGAACGAAACCAAAGAGCTTTTCATGAAGAGCTACAAAGACGAATTAGAACACCTTCTAGAAGGATTGGATGAGAAGTATCGGCCGACGCCGACGCGACTTCATGAAATCATCGAGAACAGCGCCAAGTATCTTGATGTTGATGATTTACTTGACTCTGCTCGTACCGTTGAAGATGGGACGGGCATAAAACTGTTGTGGGATCCCAAAAGAGACGCGTGCATCGCCTTAACTATCGCAGCAGCGGCAGCTCTTGTTGCAGCATGGGTCGCGAGTGGTGGGACGCTTGTCGTCGGCACGGCTGTTGCGGGAATAATAATTAATAGTCCAATTCTTGCTGCTCTCGTGGGGGGGCTTACCGGCGCAGCGTTGGCTGGAGTAATCTGCGACAATAAGTAATTTGGGGCCTTGTGCTCGCCGGGTTGCATTTCCACTGTTACTCACAAAAGAGGAACGCCGTCGAATGAACGCTAGTCGCTGTTGCTGGTCCGGGTTGCTTTCGATCATTGAGGCGACGATAGGCGGCTTGTTTCTGGGCGTTGTCCCGGTAAATGCGGGGCCGTGGCATGGGTTTGAATCGTAACAAAAAACCGTTACGTTATGCGGTTTTTGCGTCCTAATTTCAGCGGCCTAAGCTGCTCGGACAGGGAAGGGGAGAACGCATAAAACTGGAATGTGCAGGGGGCTTCGCCCCCTGCACCCCCAAGAAACACGGCGGGGGGTTACTTTTCGCCAGCGGCGGTAATTTTTATTGCTTCGATCAAGGGAGCGTCGTTCGCGGGAGGGTCATACAATTTTTGGTGAAACTCGTGGATACGTTCGCAGTTTCCGAAGTTGATAGCGTGGACAATCGGCCCGAGGCGTTGCCCTGTCACTTCCACGGCCATGAACGAGTAAATCAGCGTGAACATGGATTCAAAATCGTGGTCGTAGATAATATCGAGTAAATAATTGTAGCAGGGGAAACTGCGGCATCGCTGGGGATCGGCCAGCTTCAACCTTGATCCGGCCCGCTCGGCAGCGCCAACGTTGGTTTTTCTGGGGCGAGCATTTGCGCTCTGTGAATTCGTTCGATGCGCTCCTCGAAGGTCAAGCCAGTGGCCAGATTGTTCTGAATGCTCAATTCCGTTTTTATCTGCACTCCGCCAGACTCGATTCCGGTCGTTCGGCGAAAATGCTCCAGTGCCTTGGACCGAACAAACGGATTCGGATCTGACATCAAGTCGCCGAGGACGGACACGTACTTTTCCGCCAGGGTTGCAACCGCAGTAAGCCTGAAACGCATGCCGCGGCCGGCCAGCACATCGGCGGACCGCATCCGAGCCTCGCACCATTGGATCGAATGTTTAACTGCGTTGTAAGTCACGCCATGCTCAGCCGCAATAGCATCAACCGAATCGCCAAGTTGCCATTGCTGATACCTTTGCTGATGGATACGCTCCCAAGTTTCCCGGTCATGCGAGAATTTCCCTCGGCTCGATGGAGAAAAAGTCACAAATTGATCCTGTTCCTGATCATTTAACAGCTCCGGAGTTGCTTTTACGGCCTGAAGTTGTGCGTTTGTCCTCAAAATGGCTTCCCCTCCTTATCTCTACGATAAACCGAACGTCAATAGCAGAGGGGCGCGAGCGAGGCTAGGAAAAACAGCGGCGGCGTGCTGTATCCGCTCCAACCACAGTGCAATCAACGTTTCTTCCTGCAACCTTTTGTTAGCGCGAACAAACCCTCTCCACGCTTTTTTTGTTAGCGGCGAGACATCGCGGAGGCCGTACTTCGGATCAACTGCGACTGTGGACAAGGCGAGCGTGTTTGGGAGTCGCGAACAAGAAGACTGTTTCAACCTTGACCAAATATTTTGGTCTCTGCCTGCCTCAACCGTTTACTGTGGCTGTTTTGTAACCCTTTGCTAGCGGAAGTGCTCAGAAAGCAAAAGAAGGGACAACCGAAGTCATCCCTTCTTTTCAATACTTTAGTTGGTCAGTTGTGGTTAGCTGTAGGCTCCTGTAGGTCGCCAAATCCGGGTGTAAACCGAATGCTCTTCCAATTGAGCTAACCGCCCAGATCTGATCCCGCTTGGCCATGCGACCGATGCCCGGCGGTCTGGCAGGGCGGGAATCCTTATCGAGCGACGCCCAGTTTAACCTAAATTCGGCAGTTCGCCGGACCAAACACGAAAGGGACCAGCCGCCAATTCCGCCAATTGCGCAAATTAATTGGCGCAATTGGCGGAATTGGCGGCTATTTGGCGCGGCCTTTGTAGCCCTTCGCGATCATCTCGATTGTAAAGATCTCGTCGAATCTCTGGGTGTTCGCTACACCATAGAGCGTCTTCTTATCCTTGCCGCTAAAGGCGACCGTAATCAAAGGGAGCGGCGAAGGGATCTCCCCGAG
>Ga0207099_1143_pt1 | contig 13666 bp, 11 predicted proteins | sample Alteio_BWMinHeat_85_FD_153521 | JGI IMG/M metagenome (GOLD analysis project Ga0207099, IMG submission 153521) | Enriched cells from forest soil in Barre Woods Harvard Forest LTER site, Petersham, Massachusetts, United States -... | ecosystem: Environmental > Terrestrial > Soil > Temperate forest >... | reverse complement strand
TGTTGGCGCGAAGCGGGTTGGATCTAACATTGTAGGCCTTCTGTGCCAGACGGCGCCCAGAAACGCCCTACAATTTTTCTAATGCCACGCCGAAAGAATCGCGCCGAGGAGAATGCAGCCAAAGAAATGATAACTGGCGTCGATTAACCAGACCTTAAATGGTTTCGATTCCCACAGATACTGAATGGTGATCGCTGTCGCGGAGAAACCGATACCAACGCCGGCTCCCAGCTTCAATCCGTGCGCCACATCCATGATACCTGTTCGTGCCATCAGCCGCGCCATGATCACGGCTGCAACGAGGTTGGCGACAAAAGTGCCGGTCATCTTCGGCGCCATGCCGCCTTTTTCGAGTTTCACGCCATGCTGTTCCAAGCCCGCGACCCAGATCTTGCCGAACAAAGCTGAATACCAAAGCCAACCCAAAAACCAGTAGGCGACTGCCGCGGAAATAATATCTAACCAGTTCATAACTGCTCTTTTGTCAGTCGCGACTTGCGGGTGCAAGAAATTTGTACTAGGTCACTGAGCTCGGCTCCGACTGCCGTCGGCTGCGGTCGGCGACAAGCGGCTACAGGAGAAAAAATTGCGCAATTTAGACAAAATCCTTAGTTGGCGGCGTCTTGATCATAAAAGACCGTGAAGAGGTCATGGACAATGTCGCCACTCATGAAGATTGGAAGGTTTGTTTTTCCCAGCTTGCTCCCGGGTTGCTGCTTTTCGCGCGGCAATGGCTGCGCTCATCAGCTGACGCCGAAGACGTTGTTCAGGAAGCGTTCGTTCGCTTTTGGCGGCGCAATCATAACATTGAAAACCGCGCCCTGCTTTATGCCACGGTTCGATCCATCGCCCTCGATTTTCTTCGCCGCGACAACCGCCGGGCGCGACGCGAATCTGACGTTGTCTCTGAAATCGAACACTCCGTTCAGCCAAAATTCACGACTGAAGATGAAACTCAGCGGGCGCTGGCCGCGGCCGTGGATCACTTGCCGGACGAGCAACGCGAAGTGGTGGTCATGAAAATCTGGAACGAACTCACCTTTATTGAGATCGGCCGCGTCCTCGGCATTTCGCAAAACACGGCCGCGTCCCGTTACCGCTACGCCCTCGGCGCGTTACGAAAGAATTTCGCCCTACAATGAACGACTTTTCCGAACTCGAAAGCGAGCTAAGAAAGCTGCGCCCGGCGCCGCCTTCACCGGAGCTTTTTTCGCGGGTTGAGCGTGCGCTAGTCGATGTTGCAGAGAAAAATAAATCTGCCGATAACGTTGTCCATCCTGATCGCTTCCGAATCAATTGGGTCTCGCTAGGCCTCGGGCTGGCCGCGGCCGCGGTGTTGCTGATCGTCGCGCGCGTCGAGATCAACCGTCCGGCGAAAGAAATCCCGGCAGTCACGTCACTTACTCCAATGCCGCGCGACAAGCCAGGCGCGATCAATGACCGGCTTATGCCTGCCGGTTTCACCCAAGTTGTTTACAATACGCGGGACGAGGGCTTGCGTTTTGCCGATGGCTCGGGCCAGCCAATGCGCCGCGTGCGCTATCAAACGCACGAAACGTTGCAATGGCGTAACGCCGCCACCGGCGCCTCGTTGCGTGTTTCTTATCCGAGCGAACAAGTCGAGCTCATTCCTGTTTCCGGCCAATGATTCTCAAAATTCAACCAACCAACAAACCATGAACACAAAATCCATTGCTACCATCGCAGCCATCGCGTTCCTGCCGATTGCAGGATTTGCGCAAACTCCACCCGCGCCACCCACGCCGCCAACTCCACCGATTCCGCCGGATCGACATGAAAAAATGCCGAAGATTCCTGTGACATTTCTCGGCGTCGAAACATCCGAGGTCCCGAACGTCGTGAGCGAACAGTTGGGTTTGGCAAAAGGCTTCGGCCTCGTGGTCGATTATGTTGTCCCCGACGGTCCGGCCGCAGCCGCGGGCGTTCAGCAGAACGACATCATCAAAATGTTAAACGACCAGATCCTGACCGAGCCGGATCAGCTGTCAAAGCTCGTGCGCAGTTATTCCGAAGGAACAACCGTCACACTCACGGTGTTGCGCAAAGGGCAGGAGCAGAAAATTACCGTCAAGCTAACGAAAAGGGAAGTGCCACAGCGCCATGAGTTCGGTCCGGGTCGTCATCGGCACGAAGATTTCTCGTTCGGCGATTTCGGAATGAACGGCGACTTCAAAGAGCAAATGGAGAACTTGAAAGAGCAACTGGGCGCTCAAAAGGGAATGATCCATGACACTGTGGTGAAAGCTCGTGAAGAAGCGATGCGTGCGCGTGATCAGGCTCGCGAGCAAGCGAGGCGCGCGGTGGAAGAAGCGCGCCGTGCTGGTCGATGGAACATCACAACCAATGAGGACGGCGGATTAAAAACGACCAAGATTGACATCGGCAAAGCGCAGATCGTTTTTTCCGATGACAAAGGCGAGATGAAACTGGAGACCGTCGACGGGAAGAAATTGCTTACCGCGAAGGATCCGCAAGGCAAACTGCTCTTCAGCGGTCCGGTCGAGACAAAGGAAGATCTCGACAAAATGCCGGCCGAGGTTCGCCAGCGTTACGACAAGTTACAGGAAGAAGAATTGCGGGCGGTCGCGCCGCCGTCCGATGCGAATGAAGATGGTGATTCGGCCGACACAAATGATAATGACAATGAAACTCCGCCGATGGAACAGGTGTCGACGAATTCATTCCCGCGCGTCCCACCGCTGTTCCGAACCGTTATGAGCTGAGGCAGAGAGACTCCGTCGAGCTTGTTGCCTGGTCAGTCCCGAACGCTTCCGCGGGGCGACAACGCTGCTCGGCCGAGCCATTGCGGCTACTGACAGCTCACTGCTACTACCGTGCCGGTTCCAGCGTGACCTGGATTCCGATCGTACCCTGGATCGGTTTGAACAATCACCATCTCTGGAATGTTACCCGAGATCGTTGGACCCGACTGTGTTATCGAACTGGCCACAATGACGGTTATGTAAGATGGGATGCTGCTTGGTGGTACAGAGCTATCTCCTGGGTTAGTTGTCCATGTGCCGCCGCAAGTCGGTGGATTCGGGTTCGTGGCGCTTGCAAAGCCTTTAAATTTGGTGGGCGCGGGGCCACCGCTTAGCGAATTTACGTACGCCCAGCGTGCTCCCCAAAATGTCACGTGATCACCGACTTCTGCATTGCCATCGCCGATCACGAAGCTTTCTTGAACACTTGGAGTAGGAGTAGGAGTTGGTGTTGGTGTGGGAGTGGGAGTGGGAGTGGGAGTGGGTGTAGGTGTGGGTGTGGGACTCGGTGTTGGACTTGAAACGGGGACCTTTGCGACAAAGGCATCATATTGGCCCCCGCTGAAAGCGCGGACGGGTGAACCCCAAGTGGCGTCGCTGAAGCCCGCCACACCGACACTCCCACTGGCATCCACTGCCACCCCGAAGCAAAAGTCACTCGTCGCGCTGCCAAGAAACGTATTCCAAGTGAGCGCTCCGCTTGAATCCAGTTTCGCGGCAAAAGCGTCAAGGCCCCCGGTGAAGCCGCTGGTGGGTGAACCCCAAGTCGCTGCGCTGTAGCCCCCCACATAAACATTCCCGCTGACATCCAGTGCCACGCCGGCGCCAAAGTCAAACGCCCCGGTGCCAAGAAACGTATTCCAAGTGAGTGCTCCACCTGAATCCAGTTTCGCGGCAAAAGCGTCAAAGTCCCCGCTGAAAGCGCGGACGGGTGAACCCCAAGTCTCCTTGCTGTAGCCCGCCACATAGACATTCCCGCTCGCATCCATTGCCAAAGCCTGGCAAGAATCCTCCAGACCGCCGCCGAGAAAAGTGTTCCACGTTAGCGTCCCGCTTGAATCCAGTTTGGCGACAAACGCAGCAATGCCACCGCTAAAGGCGCGGACGGGTGAGCCCCAGGTGGCATCACTGTCGCCCGCCACATAGACATTCCCGCTTATATCTGCCCCCAGCGCGTAACCATGGTCAGTCCCACCAGCACCGAGAAAGGTGTTCCAGATCAGATTCCCGTTTGAATCTAGTTTCGCGGCAAAGGCATCAAGAGCGCCGCCGCTGAAAGCGCGGACAGGTGAACCCCAGGTGATAGGGCTATATCCTGCCACATAGACATTACCAGTCACGTCCACTGCCACGGCCCGGCCAGTTTCAAACGCCGGCCCGTCGCCGAGAAAAGTGTTCCAGATCAGATTCCCGCTTGAATCCAGTTTCGCGGCAAAGATATCAATGCCCCCGGTGAAGGCGTGGACGGGCGAACCCCAAGTGGCATTGCTGAAGCCGGTCACATAAACATTTCCAATTACATCCACTGCCAGCCCGTAGCCCTCGGCTGCTCCGCCACCGCCAAGAAAGGTATTCCAGGTCAGATTCCCGTTTGAATCTAGTTTTGCGGCAAAAGCGTCAGCGCCGCCGCCATCGTAGGCTTGGACGGGCGAACCCCAGGCCGCAGTGCTGTAGCCGACAACATAAAAATTCCCAACTGCATCCACTACCAAGCCGAAAGCCTCGTCAATCCCCGCGCCGCCCAAAAAGGTATTCCAGGTAAGGGTCGGATCAATGAAGAGCGGCTGGCTCCTGTCGTAATCGCCCAACGCGAACGTGAGATCAGCGTTCCCGCGCGGCGCGAATGCAATCCGCACAGGCACGCGTTTTCCATCGCGCTCTTGCCACGCTTGCGGCGCGCTCTCGTTCAACGTGCCGGTTTGGAAGCTGACACACAGCGACCCATCACTCTGCACTGCGACCGGTGCGTTGTAGCGTAGACGAATGTTGCCCGCATTCGCATGCGCCCCAAGCCGATAAGTGCTGCGAACAACCGCGCCACTGGGCGCGTCGTAGATCAATGTGACACCGTCCCAGAGATTCGGGTAGGTAACCCGCGATAACGGCGCCACGCGTTGCGCGTTGCCCGGCATGTCGTCGCCCGGCGCGGCATCACTCACGGGACTTGTCGAGCGTGGGTTGACAAATTCGACATGCAGCGCGTGCGAACCGCTGGCCACATAGACACCGCCTGGGGCGAAGCCGAGAACGTGTCGGCTTGACGTAAATTGAAGGATCTGGCTGGGACCCGTCCGAGGTATCGGTTTGCCAGCTCCATGTTGCCGGGCCACAAAGAAGGCAAGGGCGAGGATAATCGGAAGCCACAGCAGGTTTAGAAACAACAGGCGAAAGGGCATCCCTGCGATTCTGTTTTGTAGTTTGTCCATAGATTTTTTGCTTTAACGATGCCCGCCCGGCAAGCACGATTGAATTTCTTCCCGAGGCTGCGCGGCCTCTCCACACCGAGTCGTAGAAAAATGAATTGCCTCTGGCAAGCAAATTGTCGCTTGAGTCTGCAAATAGTGACGAATGACAAGATTCCGGCTGTCTTCCGGGGCGACAACGCCGCTCGGCGGAGTTTTGCAGTTAGTGACAGCTCACTGCTACTACGGTCCTAGTCCCGGCGTGATCCGGATTCGGGTCGTAGCCTAACTGAGCGATGCGAGCCGTTCCTTTTGGGCGACTGCCTCCGGGCAAGCGCGGAACACCACCGTGCAAATCTGGACAATTGGAGAAGGATTTGGGATTGGAAGTGAGTTCCGCCAGACATGCTGCGCGGCTAGTAATTTTCGAGATCATGAGGTTGGTCATTTTTCGTTCGTTCAAAGTGCTCCAGTCCCGCATGGAGCCAGAACCATCCTCGCGAGGTGGATGATGAGATGTGGCCTCACTTCGGCTGACTCGGGGCTCCAGTTAGGTCCTGGGAATTGCGTAAAGCGGTGTCCCAGCGAAGATCCAGCCCCACGGGCAGCCTAGCCCGGCCAAAGATGCGGTGAAACGTCGGGTGACGTAACTAATGCCATTCTTACCAGCATCACGTGACCGCGTCAAACTTTATCTTCACAGTTCACAAGGGAACAAAGGAAGCACCGCAGCTTGCGCGTGATCTTTACCAACCGGCTGTTCGACAATTGCGGTCCGCATTGTTGTCAGGCGATTTTTCATCTCCCACTGTCGTCGACGTGACGACACAGGCACCCAGTCTTAGCGTGCTTGGAACTGCAGTATTCCCCGAGCACGCCGCCTTTAACGGCCCAGGCTCCCCTCGCTGGGAGCCTGTCGTTGCAGCTGTTCGCCGCTGGCACCGTCCACAGGCTGGGAGCCTGCCGCGGGGCCGCCATTGTCATCGACTTCGACCCAGCGACCCCCCAGATGGGTCCCGGTTTTCGGCGGCATCCAGACCATGTGTTTTCCCTTCTTCACGGACCCGGATGCTTGCGACGTGGAACCTGGCTTGAGATCAAAATTCAACTCTGTCGGCGCACCGAGCTTGGTCTTGGTATTGTTGACCGAAGCTTTTACTGTCCCATTAACAATCAAGGTGACCCGATACGTGCCTGCGGGTAAAGCGTCTGAAATGTAGTGACCACTTGCATCCGTTTTCACAGTTTTAAACACCTTGCCTCCATCTTTCGCTTCGATCCGAATGTCAGCGCCCGTGACTGGTTTTCCCTTGGGATCTTTGACGATACCTTGAATAACCGGGTTCCCGGCCCACGCACTTGCAGTGAAAACAATCAACCCGATAAAAGCGATCTGAAGAGACTTGATAAACATGAGCCGATGTTACGCGCAGATGCGTAAGAATGTCAACCCTCTAGGCATATCCGCGCAATCAAATCTACGCGCAGACCCGGTGCAAGATTCGAGTGATTTGTATCTTCGCTGAATATTTGAGTTACTTCGGCGTGTCCGATGTTCGCAAACTCAGGTCTGAAATGACGCTGCAAACGCATTGCTGCGCCATTTAAAAGCGTTGAAAACGCTAATATCGAACAGGGCAACGAAAAACGTTTCCAAAATGTAACCTGTCAGCCATTCGTTTGTAACGGGTCGGTGCGAGACTCTTGAATCAACGATGGGCGCACCGAGCTTATATCGGGATCCGAAAAGCGCTACGCGCAGCAACGGCGATACAAGGGTCGGTCCGTCATCGGCTCGGTCGGTCAAAAATGTGAGGATCCAGGAGCCACTCCCGAGCTGCCTGATAACGATGGCGCCGAAGATACTGTTCGTCCATCTGCAACGTTACTCGCACAAAAGGATTAATTTTTGCCGCAGTCCGCCTTTGGGAACTGAAACGCGGAATTGGTTGGTAATTGAAAGAGGGACCCGGCGGCAAGATCTCCTTCGGGCTTAGTCGGTCGCAGAGGGATCCCAGAGATGACGTACTGCTCGTCGCCATAAACGAGTGACATACCGGTCACGTCGCGGTGGAATTCTCGCGAAAAGCGAGGGTCGGTGGAGATCTGCCGATGTAAATCTAAGGACGAGCAATTGCAAGTTGTTGTCACCACGACGTCACAACGCGTTTTAGAAAGATTGCCGGCGGAGGGGCTCGAACCCACACGATCTTGCGATCACTGGATTTTGAGTCCAGCGCGTCTGCCAGTTCCGCCACGCCGGCTACCTAGGTAAATCGGCTTGTTTATCAGTTTTTTTTGCTGATGTTCTACTTTTTGTTCTACTTTGACCCTATGCCAGCGCATGAAACCGTAAGTAAATCTCAAAGCGCGGTTCCGGTCGCGAAGCTCAAACATCCAGTAAAACACCGGTATCGCTTTACCATTGTCAAAGACTCCCGCAATCGAAAAGTGCGCGGACTGTGAAGGCGAGGTGAGAAGCTCTACATGCAGACCCGAGTATCGGGCGAAAGGTCTGCTCGAAGAATTCCTTTGAAGGCCACCACCTTGGAACTGGCACGCGACGAGATGGCTGACTTCAAGAAGAAGAAGCGCATCGAGGGACTGCCGAACACAGGCTTCCGCCCATTGCTCTCCGACTATGCCGATAAATACCTGGAATTTCACCGGACTGCTTCTGACAGTGGAAAGAAGGCACGGACGATCGACCGGGAAGGGCATTCGCTTGTTCACTGGAAGGCGGCGATCGGCAATGTGCGACTCGACAAAATCACCAAGCCGATGATAACCGGCTTCGTTAAGGCGCGTCTCGCGGTCGGCCTAAAGCCGCGGACCGTGAATATTGATGTGATTGTTCTTCGCAGTGTCCTGAAAGAAGCGAAGGATGATGGTCTGATCGCTCATTTGCCGACGGACGACGTACGACCGAGGACGGTGAAAACTCCAATCCGGCCATTGCTGTCGCCATCAGCGTTTGAGGAACTGTGCAAAGGAGCGGCTCAGTGTCGCAAGAACGGCACGCAGCTTCTCGACTACTTGCGCCTGTTGGCCTACAGCGGTGCCCGACGCGATGAAGCTTTGGCGCTGACTGGGATGATGTGAACTTTGAGCAGAAGTTTCTCAGGATTCGGTGGCGATGGAAACTCCAAGAACAGCAAGGTGAGATATGTTGATTTCAATTCGCGGTTGGAAGCACATCTGAAGGACATGGCCGCACGACAGGTGCCGGACAGTGAATGGTTGTTCCCGAGTCCTCAGCGGGGCGAGATAGACAGGCCAACAAAGACATTCAGGGAGTCGTTCTCGATAGCGCGCGCGAAAAGGCGAAGCTGAAATGGGTAGGCTTCCACGATCTGCGCCACTACTTTGCAAGCATGGCAGTAATGTCAGGCATCGATTTCAAGACGATCGCCGAATGGCTCGGGCATCAGGATGGCGGGATGCTGGTCGGAAAGGTTTATGGTCACTTACTTCCCGAGCACAGACAGCGAATGGCCGATCGGCTGATGTTCCACCCAGCCGTCGTTAAATTCTCTAACATCGCGTCGCATGAAGGACCCTTTAGCAACCGCGCGGGATAGGCCGTTCCCAACGTTAATTCCTCCCAATGAACGGCCATTATCCTGGCGTACTGTTAGCGAACAGCGTTTTCGATCTACAAGATAAGCTTCGTTTCAAATCGCTAGCCGCGGTTATCACGAGGTTCGGAACGCTCAATCTTTTCATCAGGGCCAAGGACGCACCGCTCTTCAATAAATTCCCTCAGTTCATCCTCGTCATCCTGGTATTCATTGGTTGCGCGTTTAACGCCCTCATTTATCTTAAGGTGTTTTAGTGTGTCAAAAGCGAGTTTTTTCATTTGTCTGGTTTTGCTATCTGTACTCTCTATCGCTTCGGGCAAAACCGCGCGACACAAGCCACTCCCGAACGAGGCACTCGAAAAATATGACAACCCGCCTGCGTACATTTTCCGAATAGAGACTTCGCCGCGAATGGTCTCGCAGCACGACGCCTTCACGAGTTATCAAGTTAACGTCGATTCGAACGGCCATAACATCGTTGGCGACGCCGCGAACGAGCCGAGTATCTGTGTCGACCCAACAAATCCCAGCAAGATGACAATCGGTTGGAGGCAGTTCAACACCGTTAGTTCCAACTTCCGGCAGGCCGGCTGGGGATACACCACCAATGGCGGCACGTCGTGGACATTCCCCGGCGTTCTCGAGAACAACGTCTTCCGCAGCGACCCGGTGTTGAACTCCGATGACACGGGGCGGTTTTTCTATCTCAGTCTTCTCTCCGCATTTTTTGACAACATGTGGCGCTCGCTCAACGGCGGCCAGTCCTGGACGAACATTGCACCCGCCGATGGAGGCGACAAGGAGTGGTTCACGATAGATAACACGAACAGCACGGGACACGGATTCCAATACCAGGCTTGGAGCACCGACGGTAACAATTACGGCGGCAGGCAATTCACCCGTTCCATCAACGGCGGGTCCACCTGGTTAAATCCAATCAACATTCCCAACTCTCCCGCATGGGGGACGCTCGACGTGGACACAAACGGCAACCTCTTTATCGGCGGCGTAAATCTGAACACGGGCCAGATTTGGTGCATTCGCTCGACCAATGCAAAGAATGGGGGCGTTATACCAAGTTTTGACCAAAGCACCGCAGTCAACCTTGGCGGCGACATAGATTCTAGCGACTTGATAAATCCGGTCGGATTGGCTGGGCAGGTTTTCTTGGCGGCAGACCGTTCGGGCACCGCCACTAATAACAATGTCTACATGCTGGCGAGCGTGCAACCGACCGGCTTCACCTCCGGAACCGACGTGATGTTCGTGCGCAGCACGAACGGCGGACAAACTTTCAGCGCTCCCCACCGGATCAATGACGATCCCATCAATCACAACAAATGGCACTGGTTCGGCACGCTTTCGGTCGCGCCCAATGGACGCATAGATGCCGTTTGGCTGGACACGCGAAATGCCTCGAACAACACCGATTCGCAGCTCTTCTATTCTTACAGCACGGACGGAGGCAATACGTGGTCGGCCAACGTCGCGGCTAGTAATTCGTTCAACCCTTTCCTCGGTTATCCGAATCAGAACAAGATGGGCGATTACATTACGATCGTTTCGGACAACACAGGAGGCAATGTCGCGTATGCCGCAACGTTCAATCTCGAAGAAGATATTTATTACGTTCGCGTCGCTCCCGGCTCCCCAGAAGCTCATCTTGGTAACATCTCCACGCGCGCCTTCGTCCAGACCGGTGACAATATCGTAATCGGCGGATTTATTATTACGGGCAGCGGGCAGAAGAGGGTGATCGTGCGGGCGATTGGGCCCAGCCTGGTCAATCATGGCATTACTAATCCGCTGCAAAATCCGACGCTGGAGCTGCACGATCACACCGGCGCGGTAATCGCATCCAATGACAACTGGATGAATGCACCGAACAAGCAAGAGATCATCAACAGCGGCCTGGCCCCGAGTAACAACTTAGAGTCGGCGATCCTCACGAGCTTAAATCCGGGTGCGTACACAGCGATTGTGCGCGGGGTCAATAACGGGACCGGCATTGCGCTGGTGGAAGGCTACGATCTGGATCCCGCCGCTGCTTCCAAGCTTGGGAACATGTCGACCCGCGCATTGGTGCAGATCGGCGACAACGTCATGATCGGTGGCTTTATCGTGACCGGCAGCGGAGAGAAGAATGTAATCGTGCGCGCCATTGGGCCCAGCCTCGCCCAGCATGGGATTACCAATCCGCTGCAAGATCCGACCCTGGAGTTACATAATGGAAATGGCGCGCTCATCGCCTTTAACGACAACTGGAAAGATACACAGCAGACGGAAATTCAAGCCACCGGTTTAGCGCCTACTGATGATCGCGAGAGCGCCATCGTGAGGTCGCTTACACCCGGAAACTACACCGCAATCGTGCGGGGCAGGAACAACACGATCGGAGTTGCTCTCGTCGAAGTGTATGGGCTAAACTAGGAAGGTTGCGAGGAGCGGTAGCTCATCTCCGGCGACGGCAATCAGCTCATCGTCATCGGGGCGGCCGAGCGCGCAGAGCTGGGTGCGGCTGCAGCAGGAAGCGTTGGAAGCGATGAAGCCGAAGGAATTAACTGCGTCAAATGACGCATCAGTCGATTCTAATTCGCCTGCGAGCGTCCAGTAATTATGGGATCAATTCGTTAGGCTGGTGCGCTGCTGATCGACAGCGAGTTACGCATCGACTTCATGGACAAGCTGCGCCCCGCGATCGGTCGCCCGGTCCCGCACTCGAAGGAGGGTTGGGTTAAGCTAATAGCGCCGATGCCCCAAATCAGTCGAGTCAGCGAGGGCAGGGCTTATGACGCAGCCCCGCGATTGCGCGCGTAGGTTAGCGGCCGATGGAACGAGACTCTCCTGTCAACCTGAACAAGGCCAACCCGCAACCCTCTAACTCGCGCGAACTCCTCCGCCTCCGCCGCTCAGCCGCTAAGGAGGAAGCGCGGTACCGACTTTGGATTTGACTAGTGCGACATCCACCGAGTTGATCAACCCATTAGCATTCACGTCTTCGCGGAAATTCGAGTCACTGACCGTCGCGCCCACTTGCGACTTGGTCAGGCTGACGTCGCCCGCATTAACGGTTCCGTTCGCCGTCGTGTCACCAACCAGCACGCCCATGGAAACAGGAACATTGCCCATGTGTGTACCATCGTTCACGTTAAAGAGCGTAACCGTGATCCTCTGGACATTGGTTACCCCAGTCAGATTGACTGTGACCTGGGACCCGCTCACGCTAAAACTGCTCACGCTCCCCGTGCCAGAAGTCACTGAGACGCTTCCGACCGTGACCGAGGTGGCGAAGTTAAAGATCATCTGATAATCGTTTGTGGCTCCGCCGCTGCGGCATTCGATGCCTACGTCACCAGTAAGTGGCAGCGGGATATCGAAAGTGCCAGCTGCACCATGAGTTTTTCGCGAGAACGCGCTTTGTGCCATCGGCGCTACCAGTTCTCTGTCGGTGAAGGCATCCTGCTGGTGTGTACCGTTGATGGGCACGCGTCCGTCCACCCATGAAGAGAGGTGCTTGGTGGCCAATGCCGAGGCGTAGTCGTAGTCGCTCACATAGTTCGGTACGATGCCCGGGTCGGGTTGAGCCGGCAGCGGGCTGACTACGTCCGAGAACGTATCGTCAGGCAACCAGGTGACGCCGTTGTCGTTGGACCTGCGCGCATACATCCTGTAACACGGGCTGTTGGTGCCAGCTATGCAAGTCGATGCCCCGCCGCCATCACGCTCGTCGTACCAGACGGCAAAGAGGGTGCCACTGGGGCTGACCGAAAGGTTGGGCTCCCACTGGGCCTTGGTCGGGTCGGTGTTGCTGTTCAACTGGAATGGGGCACTGAAAGTCACCCCGCTATCGGTCGAGCGGATGTAGAACACGTCGCCAGGGTCGCCGTTGCCGGGGTTGCGGGCGGCATAAACGTAGTGAACCACTCCGTTGATGGCGGCCGGCTCGCCCCAGCCCTCGTGCCGCCAATAACCGGGAGAAGGGCTGCAGTACATGCCGGCGAAGTAGCCCTCCGCGCAACGGCCAGGGCCGCTAAAGGTGGGGCCGGTGTAGGTGTTAGTCCAAGTGTTGCCGCCATCGGTTGACCTGTAGAAGAGGTTGTTACAGGGATGGGGGAAGCCGCCGCCCCCTTCGTTCATGCCAGCGATGTACACGTCGCCTGTAACCAGGTCACCAGTGATCTGCACGTTGCGGATGAAGGTGCCGCCGTTAGTAATCTGTCGCTCGTTGGTCCAAGTGTTGCCGTTGTCAGTGGAATAGCGGACGAAGATGTTCGCGCCGCGAGCGAAGTCGTTCCAAGAGACATACGTTCGCCCGTAGAACGGCGAGGATGGGTTCATGTCGGTCCAACCGGATTCGCGGTCGTCCTCAGTGCCGGTGTGAATGCAGTAATGGGTCCAGCTATCCGGGTCCCAGGGAGTGGTGGACTTGTACCCGCCCAATCCTCCGCAGCCCCCGTCTCGCCAGACGGTGTACCAGGTGGCGGTTGGGCGATTATACAGAACAACGGGGCTGCCTCCGGTATTGGTGAAGGGGCTTTGACCGTTGGCCTTGGTGAGGCGGGTGAAGGTTAGGCCGCCATCGGTGGAGACCGATGCCCCGGAACTGTCAGAGGGGTTGGCGCGGCTGTCTCGTGTGTCGATGTAGGTCACCACAATCTGATTGGGATTATCTGGGTTAGCCCAGGAGAATGTCGTCGATTGGTTAACGTAGGGATAAGTCTCGGTGCCGGTGATCAGGTCCACGTCCGTGCCGCCGTACGCCAGTGGTGAAAACAGTTTTTTGGTAAACTGACTCAAGGCGCCTAGAGGGGAAGCCGGTGAAGTCGCAGACGCCCCGACTCCCTGCGCCTGGCCGCAAGCAATCATGATTGCGCCGGCGCGGAAGTTCATTTGCTTGTCG
>Ga0207099_1142_pt1 | contig 13688 bp, 11 predicted proteins | sample Alteio_BWMinHeat_85_FD_153521 | JGI IMG/M metagenome (GOLD analysis project Ga0207099, IMG submission 153521) | Enriched cells from forest soil in Barre Woods Harvard Forest LTER site, Petersham, Massachusetts, United States -... | ecosystem: Environmental > Terrestrial > Soil > Temperate forest >... | reverse complement strand
GCCATATCGAGTCGGCGCTAATAATGTGCGTACCGTCCCTGGGAGCAACAACACATGCCCGCACATTTCGGACCGGAATCGACCACCGATCAGGTGCTCGAAGGCGTCGACCTTCGGGGCAAACGCATTTTGGTAACCGGAACCTCGGCGGGTCTCGGCATCGAGACGGCGCGCGCGCTGGCGGCTCACGGCGCACAGGTAGTCGGCGCGGCACGCGAACCAGCAAAAGCATACCGGGCCACGGAGCCGGTGCGCACTCAGGTGGCCAACGGCGGCAGCTTTGAACTGGTTTCGCTTGATCTGGCATCGCTTGTCAGCGTGCGATCGTGCGCGGACGCCCTCGTGGCCGCCGGTAGAGCCTTTGATGTCATCATCGCCAACGCGGGTGTCATGGCCTGCCCGCAGGGTAAGACCGCCGACGGCTTCGAGACGCAATTTGGCACCAATCATCTGGGTCATTTCGTGCTGATCAATCGACTCCTGCCTTTGCTCAAGCGCGGATCGCGAGTGGTCAACCTGTCATCTTCGGGTCATCGCTTTGCGTACGTCGACTTGGACGACCCGAATTTCGAGCGTACCCCGTACGTCGAGTTCGTCGCCTATGGCCGCTCTAAAACCGCGAATGTGCTGTTCGCCGTGGAGTTCGACCGTCGGTACCAGGACAAAGGTATTCGCGCGGTTGCCCTTCATCCGGGCGCCATTCAGACCGAGTTGGGTCGGAGCGTGACTCCAGAAGTCTCGAAGCAGCTATCACGGTTCGGCAGTGCCTCGAACCAGGCGAGCAGTCCAACGAACTTTCGTTGGAAGTCCCTGCCACAAGGGGCCGCGACGTCGGTGTGGTGCGCCGCAGTGGCAGACGCCGAAAGGATCGGCGGACGATACTGCGAGGATTGTCACGTCGCGCAGATCGTGCCCGATTCTGATATGGGACGAACCGGAGTACGCGCGTATGCGCTAGATCCTGCTCGTGCCCGGGCGCTGTGGGCCAAGAGCGAGCAACTGGTCAGTGAACGCTTCTGAGGCTGCGACGAGCGCGCCGCGCCCGCCTACGCGCTCAGCCCTGGCCGCGCTGCGTGCTGCCCCTTGGTTTGAGAACGCCATCAACTATCGTGTGCTCCGGTCGCTTGGAAGGCGGGTTGGCCAACAGGATCTTCGCCACTTCTTGAATCATGGTATCCACGGGCTGTGAGTAGGTCGTTAGATTGAACGACGGCCAGCAAGCCTGCTCGATATCACCGAATCCGGCGATGCCGAGCTCGCGACCGATTTCGAGACCAAATTCGTAGCGAGCCACATCAATAGCCGCCAGCGCCATGTAATCGTTCCAACAGAAGATCGCGTCCGGCCTTGATTTCCGAGACAGCAGGCTTCGCGTAGCCAGGACAGCTCCGTCGCGGTCGTAGGATCCAACCTCACGCATGGGCGCCGATAGGCCCTGATTTGCCAGATACTTATTGAAAGCGGATTCTCGTTCATGGCTGGTTGAGGAGTTCGTCAGTCCACCCATGAAGGCCAAACGCCGATAGCCCTGTTGCAGTAGATGTTCGGCGATTTGCCGAGCTCCTTCGCGATTATTAACCGTGACGCTTGCGAAATCCTTGATCTCCCGCGAGCGAAGATTGAAGAACACAACCGGGATCTCCTTATCGCGACATTGTTTGGCCAGCTTGCGCGACAGGCCAATTCCCATCAGAAACAAAGCGTCGACCCGATACTTCAGCAGGTCTTCGACATGTCCGTCTGCGGTCGCCTTGCCTTCCTGTGTAAAGACCAGGATGTGCTTCTGTGCTTGTGACAAGCGTGCCGAAAGGGCATGAAAGGCTGACATAAAAAACAGGCTTCTCGGATTGCCGAAGACCACGCCGATGATCCCCGATTCTCCTTTGATCAATGAGCGAGCCAGCAGGTTGGGGCGATAGCCGAGAGATTTTGCGGCATGAAAGATCCTGTCCTGCGTCGCCTTCGCGACGCTCGCGCCGGGTGTGAAGGCGCGCGAGACGGCGGCCTGCGATACGCCGGCGATGCGGGCGACGTCGTGAGCGGAGGGAGGAGAAAGACGTTTTGGCATGCTGTCAATCCGGCTGAGAAATCTTACAGGTGATGGTGCGGATCAACCATGAGGCCTCTCTCGGCTCGCTCACCTTGATATTTGTGCTCCGCGTTACTATGGTATGCAGCTTACTCCAATCTGCCTCGGGGGAATCGTACGCTACTCGGTCGCCTCGCTACCCAAGGCGGCTGTGATTCGTTCCATGGCGGTGAGGCAATGATAGGGAACAGTTCTAGCCTATCGGCCCCTTCATCGTGACATCCACCATCAGCGTTAATGCGATGGCGTTGTTATGCGCAATTCGATCCGCGGCGCGTCACGATCAGACGCACGATTACGGAAAGGACTAGGGTGCTCTCCCGTGAGGCTTGCAACCGTCGGTCAGTGTCCCTGTTTGAAGGCGTCGAACTTGATGGCCCTGAAGAATGCGCTTCGATCACCCGGGCGCCAGTCTGCCCAGCCGACGTACGCATACTCACGATCAAGGGTGATCGACGAATAGTCGTCCGCAGCGTTGCCGAATGCTCCGGACTGCGGCGCCGGCGAGTCCGAGCCGCTCACCCGGAGCGGCTCGCCGAACGTGGTACCGCTATCCCGAGAGATTGCGGCCCAAACGCTATACGGCCAAATCGGCCCGCCGCCGAACCCTTCAGTCACTGGCCCCGCGCTCTGGCCAGGCCCAGGCAGTCTGGTCCGCCACATGATGCCAAGCACTCCGTTGGGCGAATAGGCTAACCAAGCATGGTAGTGCGACTTGGTCGAATCGTCGGAAACAATAGCTGGCCCGGTCCAGGCGTTGCCGGAGTCAGACGTTTGGTACACGTCGAATTCCTTGCCCGAATTCGCTGCTAGAGCGACCGCGAAGTGCCCCGGCTTCGAGGGATCGGCCGCCACCATTGGCTGACCGGAATAGGCGCTCGGAACCGACATCACGTGCCGAGACCACGTCGCGCCGCCATCCTTTGTGGTCTCGAATACCGTGCAGGGACTCGGTGCCCCATCGCACAGCTCATTGTTCGGTGCATTGAACATGCTCTGTTGTCCAGAGGTTTTGAACGTCGTCGCAAGCATGCCGTGGGCAGCGCTCATCATAGACCCGAAGCCGCCCATGGGCTGGGGCGTTGTCCAGTGCACGCCGTCCTTCGACGAGACTAGCCAGCGGTCCCAGAGCTTACCTTGAGGCGAGTGTGCGTCACCGGTGGCATGAGGTCCGAGATTGCTCGAGGAGGCCTCGTAGATCGTGCCGGTGTTCAAATCTGCTGCAAGCTTGGGGCCGTCGACAGGGGTCCCGGTCAGCACCGGAACGCTCCAAGTTCGGCCGCCGTCGGTAGACTTGCTTACCGCGACTCCGGCGTTGGGTAGTGCGTTCTCAGGCGACCCCCAATTCAGGTCGTCCCAACTGAGATAGAAAGTGCCGTCAGGGCCTGCGGTCACCGACGGATCACCCCAGTCATTCATATCGGGGTGCTCGGGCGGGTGGACAGGAACGGTGGCGCGCTGCCAGGTCCTGCCGCGGTCGAACGACACGAAGACACTTACCGCGTTGAAGCCATGCCCGGTGAAGTTGCCCCTCGACTGAGGCACCGAGAAGCTGCCTATCTTGGCCTGCACCATCTCACAATCGGGGCTTTTTGCCGCTTGGCAGGCGTAGGTATATCCGGTCGTCAGGGATGCGTACACGAGGTTGCTGGAGCTTTTCGGATTTACCGCGATCTGGTTTTCGCCGTAACGATGCGTGAGGTCATTGCTCAAGTTCATCTCTGTAGAGGGTGAACTCCCCGGTGCAGCCGGCTTGTCCCCAGACTGCATCGGGCTCGCACAGGCGGCTATCAAGTCAATGAGGACCGCCACAGCTGCAGCCCTAACAATGTTCATGTGTGTTTCTGTCCTTCCGAACGTTAGGGGCGCGGCGAATTCGCGCATACACGGAGATGTTTAAGCAGAGAACACGATCGGCGCCGCTGAGCAGTCACAGTCGTTCGCTCCCGAGTTCCTAATTAGACAGGTCTATTACTTGATTTCTTCTTCTTATCCCACCACTCTTGCATGCGTATGCGATGTCTGTCAACGGACAGGCGCTTGTTCGCGCAGCGTTTCCAATATATAGGCCGGGGTTGCGCCGAAGGCGGGAAAGTGTAATGTATACGTATACCAATATAATCATCGAATACGTAAAAATGTCCGGACTGGGCTGGTTCAAGTGACATGAATTTGTCTTCTTGGGAAACATTCGAACGAGCCAAGTAGAAAATTGTCTCAATCCCGGGGGGGATCATGAAGTTCAATCTTTTGAAGTCAATGTTGTACGTGACGACGGCCATGGGCGCTTACTGCCTCACGGCCGCCAGTGCCTCTGCACAAACCGCAGGCCCGAATGCATCGGACAACAACAAGAGTGCGGGTGCAGATGAAAATGCGATCGAGGAAATCGTCGTCACGGGCACGTCGATTCGCGGCGTGGCGCCGGTCGGCGCCAATGTCACGGGCCTCTCGAACGAGGATATTCAAGCGACCCTTTCCGAGAACACGCAGCAAATCCTGACCAACCTGCCGCAGGGCAGCAGCTTCAATAATTTGGCTCAGACCCTACCCGCCGCAGGCAATTTTGCTGGCCAGACCCGCGTCCCGATTGCGCAGCCCAACTTGCGCAACCTGCCCGGATGCAACGGCTCCGGTACCGGCGCGTGCACGCTGGTGCTCATCGACGGCCACCGCATCACCCCCGAGGGCATTCAGCAGCAAGCGGTGGACCCTGCCGTCATACCGCCCGGCATGATCGATCACGTGGAGGTCATCCTGGACGGCAATTCGGCGATCTACGGTTCGGATGCGGTCGGCGGCGTGATCAATTTCATCACGAAGAGGAATTTCAACGGCGTCACCGCCGATGCGAACTACGGCTTCGCTCCCGGCGGCTACACCACCTATAGCGCCGATGTCACAGCCGGCCAATCCTGGGACACGGGCTCGATCATGGTCAGTTATTCCCATGGCTATCACGATGCGCTGTTCGGTAGCGAGCGCAGCTATGTGAAAAGCATCAACTGGGCGACTGGGCAGCCGTATTCGACGACCTGCGATTTGTCCAATGTCACGGTCGGCACCAAGAACTACGCCTGGCCCGCGCTTGGGCTGGGCCAAAACACATGCGATCTGAGCAAGAATCAAACGATCTACCCGTCCGAGACTCGAAACAACGGCTACCTGGTGTTCTCACAGCAGATAGGCCAGAGGATCAGGTTCGAGCTCAGCGGCTTCTATAGCGACAGTAGCCAGACAGGGACAGCAGGGGCCTTGACGAATGCTGTCGGGGGCGGCATTACGGTCGGCGTCGGTGCGAGTAACCCCTACTACACGCCGGTTCCCGGCGTTGCGGGCACCCCGAACCAGAGCGTTCAGTTCAGCCTCGGTCCGGTTTTCGGCGAGCGTTCCGCGACCCAAGGCACACGGATCCAGACCGGGCAAGTGACGCCCACGCTGACCGTCGAATTAGGTGGCAGCTGGGAACTGCGCACCCTGTTCACGTATGGCAGGAGCATCACCTCCTACGATGATCCCTTTGCGAACCCGAATACCATCGCGCTCGCAGCCAGTGCCACCACCCTCGCGACCGCGATCGACCCCTATAACATCGCCGCCACGAAAAACACCGCCCTGTTTGGTAGTTTGGAGTATGACAATCGCGGCAACGGGGTGAATAAGTACACCAATGTTCGTTCGATTGCGGACGGCAAGCTGTTTGCGCTGCCCGGAGGGGACGTGCATGCGGCTGCCGGCGTGGAGTACTACAACGATTTTTTCAGCTCACAGACAACCAACCCCACCACCACGCTGATAGTGCCCGCCATTGGCGCTTCACAGCATGCCGACTCGGCGTTTGTGGAAACCTATATTCCGCTCGTCGGTCAGGGCAACAGCCTGCCGGGTGTAAGTAGGCTGGAGCTGTCCGCCTCGGGTCGATACGACAAATACCCGGGTCTGGGCGGGCAGTTCGACCCGAAATTAGCCCTGGTCTATGCTCCCATCGAGTGGATCAAGATTCGAGGCAGTTGGGGCAAGTCCTTCGATGCGCCAACCTCTACTGATAAGGCTCGCGCACTGTCGCAACTGCAGACCATCGGCTTCGTCCCCTTGAGCCCGGCTCTGGCCGGAATCTTCACCCCGGCCGGCACCTTTTTTCCGCCCGGCCTCAACGGTCTGATCTTCCTGACCGGAACCAATCCCGCTCTCCAGCCGCAGTCCTCGACCAACTGGGCGATCGGAACCGACGTCACTCCGCCGGTTGTCCCCCATTTGACCTTGAGCGGGACGTACTACCACATCCTGTTCAAGGACATCATTGGTTTGCCGACCGTCAACGGTAATCAAGCCCCGCTGTTCAACAACTATCCCAATCTGTACGTGTACAACTCGGCTGGCATCCCCACCGCGCAGCTGAACGCGATTGCCAGTCAGGCTCCCCTGTCCGGGCCGGCGGCAGTGGCGCAAGCGACCGGTGCCGGTTACAGGATCATCGAATATATCGACGGACGCGTCACCAACTTAGGCTTGGCCACCATTGCCGGTATTGATTTCTCGGCTGGCTATTCCATGCCGACCAGCTTCGGCGGGCTCGATGCGCGCTTCACCGGCAATTACCAGCTGGAAAATGATACGCGATACGCGCCCTCAGCATCGCCGGTGAACCAAAATTATGCCCTGGGCGCTCCGGACCTGAACTACTCCTTGGTGGTGGGCGCCAACATCCAGAAGTTGCGTGCACAGGTGACCTGGAACCATACCTCAGGGTATGCGTTCAGTCCGATACAAACGGGAATCAGCCCCTCCGTACAAACCCACGTCGATGCGTACGACGCCGTGAATCTGTTCTTCCTGTATGGCTTCGACGGCCCCGGTCTGGCGAAAGGCCTTAGCCTTACGTTCGGCGTCACCAATGTGTTCGACGCCGATCCGCCGGTATACAAGCTCAATTCGGGCAACGGCTTTCCACCTACCATCCGCACCCTGGGTCGCGTGACGCAATTCGGCATTTCTAAACAGTTTTGACGCCGGCGCATCGATTGGTGGACATGCTGGTGCTACGCGGGTTTCAGTAGTTTCCCCGCACAGGCGCCGCCATCGGCCACCAATGTATGGCCGACAACGAAGGACGCCTTGTCCGAGCATAACCAGACGACTGCCTCGGCGACCTCACGCGGGTCCGAGAAGCGCTTGATAGGGGCCAGGCTTTCGAGAAATGCCCGGTGCTTGGGATTTTCATCCAGCGCTTTGCGCATCGACGGCGTGACCATCGTTCCCGGGCCCACTGCGTTCACTCGAATGTTGTATTCACCATAGTCGAGGGCCGCCACCGCGGTCAGGCCAAGCAAGCCCCGCTTGGCGGCCGCGTAGGCATTGATGCCCGGTGCGGCAGCGTGCTCGTTTCCAGAGCCGATATTCACGATCGAGCCGGAACCCTGTTCGAGCATCGCCCGCAGTTCGTACTTCATGCACAGGAACACGCCCTTGAGGTTGACCGCCATCGTGCGGTCCCAGTCCTCTTCGGACAGATCCGCCAACGGCACGAAGGGTGTTGGAATCATGGCGTTATTCACCGCGAAGTCGAGCCGCCCATAGGCATCGATGGTCGCTCGGACCATTGCCTGAACATCCCTGGACTGCGACACATCGGTACGGACAAACGTAGCCTTGCCACCGGCCGCCTCGACCAGACGAACCGTCTCTTGTCCTCCCTGGATATCGATGTCGGCCACGACCACTTTGCCACCCTCGCGCGCGACCACCTCGCAGCAGGCCCGCCCAAGTCCACGCCCTGATCCTGTCACCAGGCCGACCTTCCCTTCGAGATCTCTCATCGGTGTTCCCCTCGCATGAAGTGCTTGAATATCTGATCCACTCCGGAAATCCGCGTCTTAGCGCGCATCACCCCGCGCCCAGCACATAGCCGCCGTCGACCGACATCGTGTGTCCCAGTACGTAGGACGCCGCCGGCGAACATAGCCACACCGCCGCTTCCGCAACTTCCTCCGGCTCAGCGATGCGGCGCATCGGAACATGGGCGATATGGTTGTCGATGTGATGCGGGATCGTCGCCGCCGTTTCGCGCAGTGCCGGCGTCCACATCGGCCCGGGAGCGACGGCGTTCACGCGGATGCCCTTCGCGCCATAGTCCAACGCGGAGACCTTGGTCAGGCCATAGATACCCTGCTTGGCGCTGAGATACCAGGAAAGCCCGGGCATCGCCGTGTGTTCGTTGCCAGCGCCAATATTGACGATTGCGCCACCGCCACGCGTCAACATCGCCCGGATCTCGTATTTCATACACAGAAAGACGCCAGTGAAGTTGACGGCCAAGGCACGGTCCCAATCCGCTTCGCTGATGTCGGCGAGGGAGGCGCGGGGGAGTCCGCAGACTGCGTTATTAATCGCACAGTCGAGCCCACCATAGGTGTCGATCGCTGTTTGCACCATGGTTTGCACGTCGGTTGACTTGGAGATGTCAACCCTCACGGACATCGCCTCGCCTCCGGCTTCGCGAATCAGGCGGGCGGTTTCCGCCCCGGTTTCCGGATCCATGTCCGCGACGACCACCTTCGCACCCTCGCGCGCAAAAGTCCGGGCACACGCCCGCCCCAGACCTCGGCCCGAACCTGTCACAAGGGCCACTCTACCGGCGAGCGCGCTCATCAGACGTCCTCCCAATAAATCATCCATCGCCTTTGCGCGTGCAATCAACGCAGTCGACCCGTGCATCGGCGGACAGCGACGCAGCTTTGATGCATGCGTATACACCATGGGTCAAGTGCTATCAACTCACGTGGCGCTGGCGCCCCTAAAGTAGCTCGTTATGAGTTCGGGCTCGAAATCGGGCGCGACCCCGGGATCGATCGACAATGCTGCTGGCCGCCGGACGCACCGACATGCGGTAGACTCGCTACCGCATGGAGCCACACTCTATTAGGGGGATCGCTTCGTGCCATAGTCATCTATAACACGGCGAGAATTTCATGAACACTGAATCAAACGCCCTCGCAACCCTCATCGCCAAAGAGGAGATCCGCGAGCTTGCGATGCTCTATTCGCGTGGTGTTGACCGCAAAGACGCAGCGTTGCTGCGCACGCTGTACACAAGGGACGCCACCGATACGCATGGCGATACCTTCGATGGCAACGCCGAGGCGTACGTACAGTTTCTCGAACGTGCTTTTCCGCACATGCGTTATAGCGGCCACCATATCTGCAATCACCTGATCGCCGTTGACGGCCGCCAGGGTGAAGGCGAAGTCTATGCCATCGCTTGGCACGTCATTCCCGATGGCAAAGGCGGATGGATGGAGGACTTGATGTGTGTGCGCTACGTCGATCGCTACCGCCACGAAGATCGCCGATGGCGCTTCGCGCAGCGTGTTGTCAGTTATGACCTGCGTAGCCAGCGCCCGCTGGCTACGCCCGGAATTCCGGCTGCCCAGGGTGATGATCCAAGCTTCACGGTACTGAAAAGCCGGCTGTTCGCTCGAGGCCCACGCGCTTGACCGCGAAGCGCGAATAGCAGGCCGCCCGCATTCTCGAGTTCGTGAGGTCGCTGATCAGGGGCGCAGCACCCAGCCGCCGTCCACGTGCAACACCTGACCGGTAATCCAATCCCCCGCTGGGGAGCACAACAGCAATAGAGTGCCAACCAGTTCGTCGGGTTGGCCACGCACGCGCATCGCGACCGTTGCTTCCAATAGTTTGATGAAGGGCGAGTCATCCGGCGTCAGTAACTTGCCCGCATCGCTCATAGTATTCCCCGGCGCGATGGCGTTGACGTTGATCTTCTCGCGCCCCAGCTGCCGCGCGAGCGTAGTGGTCAAGCCCACTAGCGCAAGCTTGCCAACACCGTAAACCGACATCGCGGGGAACGCGCCCGCGGAGACTTGATTGATGATTTTGCCAGCGCCCCGCTTGCGCATCAGGGGAACGATGGCCTGGGCACAGATCAGCGCGCCAGTGAGATTCACCTCCAGGATCCGATTCCACTGATCGAGCGGTATATCGACCGCGGGCAGATAGCCCAGCTCTGCCATCAGCGCCGCATTGTTGACCAGGATATCAACGCCGCCGAATGCATCGGTTGCCGCCTTCGCCATGTTCTGAACCGAATCGGACTTGGTGATGTCGACGCCGACCGCAATCGCTTTGCCTCCTGCAGATACGATCTCGTCGCGGACACTCTGCGCGCCGTCGGCTTTGATATCAGCAACCACCACCGCGGCCCCAGCCTTTCCGAGACCCAGCGCGTAGGCGCGTCCGATGCTGTTACCCCGGCCGCCTGCACCGGTAACGATCGCTACCTTTCCATCAAGCCGAAATTGATCGACCGAAAAAGTCATTGTCGTCTCCTGAAGCCGTCGTCAGACTCACTTTTCACTCCCGCTAAGGTGTGGCGTGGGTATTCGCGGCTTCCTTCTGCACAAATTCGAGAAACGGCGCCGCGATCTCGCGAAACGGCGCGAATGATGGATCCGCACCCAATACCTCACCCAGCAGGCGCACATCCTTTGCGAGCAATTTCGCGCCATGAGCAAATGCCGACGGAGCGGGCAAGCGTCCATAGACTTCGAAGCCGTAGCTGCGGCCACTGCTCACCTTGACGATCTCGCGCAGCGCCGCGCGATCCAGACCGAGCGCGGCGCCGGCACTCAGCCCGTAGTGGGCCAGGGCAAGATGGGCCGCCATCAGGGCGTTATTGACGAGTTTCGCCATCTGCCCAGCCCCTACGTCACCCACACGCACGATGAGTCCACCAAAGGTCTCGAAGATCGGGCGCGCGGCGGCGACCGTCTGCTCATCGGCACCGATCATGACCGTGAGCGTTCGCGCCGCCGCCGCCGGTCCACCGCCGCTAACGGGAGCATCGAGGAGCGCAATTCCACGGCTGGCAGCTTGCTTCGCGAGCTCGATGACGGTGTTTGGATGAACGGTGGAATGAATCGCGACGCGTCCACCCGGCCGCATGGCTGGAATGAGTTCTTCGCACACCTGCCGGACGCCGGCATCGTCCAAGACGCAGATACCTACATGTTCTGCGCGAGCGCCTAATTCGGCGATGTTGGCAACCGCTTCTGCTGACGTGTCCTTGAAGGGCGCGAGCGCATTTGCACGACGGGCCCACAATAGCAGCGGGTAGCCGCATTCGACGATGCGCCGTGCGATCGGCGCGCCCTGACTTCCCAGGCCCACGAATCCAACGGTAGTCATCCGATTCAGCCTGCCGTGATACCGCGATCGATGTTGATGCAGGCGCCGTGGTAACCGCTCCCGGCATCGGATGCGAGGAACGCGATGATGTCAGCCACATCGTCGACTTCGACCATTCCGCGCAAACCCGAAAAGCGTTTGATCAGCGCGTAATCAACGCCTTCGGGCATCTTGATGGTATTGCCGATGTTGGTAGCCATGCCGCCCGGTGCGACGGCGTTAAAGCGAATGGGTTTGTGCACGTACTCCATGGCCAACGCCTTGGTCATGTGCGTCAGACCCGCCTTGGTGGCACAGTACGCTGCCGCGTAGGCCTCTCCGATAAATGCGGCTGAGGAAGTCACGTTGACCACCGCGCCCTGCGCCTGCAGCAGATGCGGAATAGCTGCTTGCATCAGATAGAACGGCGCGCTCAGATTGACCGCCAGCGTTCGTTCGTATTCAGCGGCACGCATTTCGTGCGCATTGCACAGCACGATCACGCCGGCGACATTGCATAGCGCGTCGAGACGACCAAACGCTGCGACTGCCGCAGCCACTGCGAGGGCACAGTTGTCACGCACGGAAAGATCGGTGGTATGAACCAGCGCTCGCGCACCGAGCGCGCGTAGCTGCGTGGCCGTTTCCTCCAGTCCCGCAGCGTTCAGGTCCACCACACATATATCAGCCCCGGCGCGAGCCAGCGCACCGGCGGTAGCGCGACCCAGGCCGGAGGCCGCTCCCGTCACGAGTGCGGCCTTCCCCTTCATGTTACTTGCCGTTGGCATACTTACTGCTGATACGGAAGACCTTTCGTCACACGCTCACCCATTTCGAGTACAACAGCCTGCATCACCGATGCCTTGGGCCAACTGCCGTGCACGGCATACTGCAGCACGAATTCCTGCATCTCCGGCACGGTGGCGTTCCCGCTCGCCATCGCGGCGTAGGTGTGGGTACGAATCGGCGTGGTAGACGACGAATCTGCCACGCCGACCAGCGTCACCCACCGCCGGGCACGCTGATCGAGGCCTGGCCGCATCCACATTTCCCCAAAGACGAAATTGAGGATGCCTCCCTCAAAGTACGGTGTGACCGGCGCCGGCGCCGGAAACGTCATGACAGCAGTGAAGTTTGCGCTCCCTTCGCTATGGCGCTGCTTTGGATCCCAAGGCTGTGCTCGTATCGGCGCATAGTCCCCAGGCGGCAAGCCGAGATCAGTCGCCACACGCGTCACGGCTGTGTCGAGTGCCACGCCGCGCGACCATCCGCCGTACACCGCGAGTTGCAGCGCCGCCTCCCGGAATTCGGAAAGTGTGATCAGACCGAGTTTTAGTGCGCCGCGAATATAACCATCGACGACATCCGGCCGGCCACCCTCGCACACCGCGCTACTGATCGAAATCAGATAGCGCGACCGACGATCCAGTCCAGGCCGCGTCCAAATCTCTGCGAATACGTAGTCACGCCATGAGGCTTCCAACAAGGTACGCGGCTCGCGCGCCGGCGAGCCCAACAACTCCGTCTGCTGGCGCACTCCGGTGCGAGTTCGATCGTCCGGATCAAGCAAACTCATTTTGCGCCCTGCGGTTTTGCCAGGTTCATCCACACATTCTTGACCTGCAGAAATTCATGCAGCCCCTCTTGGCCGCCGAGCCGCCCGTAGCCGCTCTGCTTCATGCCGCCGAACGGCGCAAAGGGTTGCATGCCTTCGCCAGAGCCGTTCACCTGCACCATCCCGGCTTGCATTTGGCTCGCGAGGTAGTGAGCGCGCCGCAGATTCTGCGTGTGGATGTAAGCGCCGAGCCCGTAACTCGTGTCGTTCGCGAGCGAAATCGCTTCTTCCTCGGTATCAAACGGTGTCACCGCGAGCACCGGCCCGAACACCTCGTGCTGCGCCAGCGCCGTCTGGCTGTCGACGTCGGCAATGATCGTGAGCGGCAGGTAGTAGCCATCGGCATAGTCGCCGCCTAAGCGCTTACCGCCCAACACCAGACGCGCCCCGTCTTTATTTACAGCCGTATCAATCAGACCGAGGATGCGTTGCACCGACGCCTCGGAAATGATCGGTCCCATGATCGTGGAGGAATCCAGTGGATCGCCGACCTTGATATGCGCGGCGATGGCTTGGAGCATTTTTAAATACTGTTCATAGATCGGCCGCTCTACTAGCAAGCGCGTACCATTCACACAGCCCTGTCCGCTCACGCTGATCGCGCCCGATAAGCCGCGCCGCGACGCCTCCTGCAGATCGGCATCGGCGAATACGATGACAGCCGATTTACCACCCAGCTCCAGTCCGCAAGGCTTTAGAGTTTCGGCTGCGGCGCGCAACACTTTCTTCGCCGTCGCGCCGCTGCCAACGAACTGTACCTTGTCGATACCGGGATGCTTGACCATCGCCTCGCCAATGTCCGCG
>Ga0207099_1141_pt1 | contig 13775 bp, 14 predicted proteins | sample Alteio_BWMinHeat_85_FD_153521 | JGI IMG/M metagenome (GOLD analysis project Ga0207099, IMG submission 153521) | Enriched cells from forest soil in Barre Woods Harvard Forest LTER site, Petersham, Massachusetts, United States -... | ecosystem: Environmental > Terrestrial > Soil > Temperate forest >... | reverse complement strand
ATTATGTCGATCATCACAGAAAAGGCTGCACGCCGGCATTCGAATTCAAAATCTAGATGCGACCAACCTAATCCCACCTGTCGCAACGTTGCTAAAGCATAAGTTATTTGGTGTGTCACACGAGAAATTTCTTGACATGAAAATCAGGTCGCAGTTCAATCGATACGAGCTACAATAAAAATAGTTGATCAAAGGTATCAAGAGGTAATCAAAAAATCTAAATGGGGAATTGAACATGAACAGGAAATTCATCGGTCTCGGATTGTTTCTTGCAGTCAATAGTGCCTTCGCACAATCGACATCGCAATCATCTGTTGAGGTTTACGGAGTCCTTGATGTCGCGGTTGTCCATGTAGAGAATTCTCTCTCGGCGGATGGAAATTACGGCAGTACGATTAATGGTCTGTCGGCGACCAAATCGACCATCAATAACGGCGTGACGGCAATGATCAACGGCGGCATCCAAGGTTCACGTTGGGGCGTGCGCGGCTCTGAGGATCTGGGCGGTGGCATGAAGGCATTCTTCCTCTTGGAGTCCGGCATCAATGCACAAGACGGCGTGGTGTCGAATGGCGATGCGTCGCTCGCGGCTAATTCACCCAAGGCGGCCACGGTGTCTTCCAACAGTTCGCTTGATGGTCAGTTGTTTAATCGGCAGGCATTCGTCGGCCTGTCAGATTCTAGGCTTGGTTCAATCGCTTTTGGCCGTACTTACAATCCTATATATGACATCGTGGCCGGCTATGATCCGGTGCAACAAGCGCAAACGTTTTCGGCGATGGGCGCATCGAGCACGATAGGCGGCGGTGGCGGTATTTCGGAGGACACGCGACTTGATAATAGCGTCAGATATACGAACCGGTTTGGCCCTGTCAATGTCACGGCCTTGTACAAATTCGGCGGAGTGGCCGGCAACAATTCCGCTCAATCCGGATATGCATTGAACCTCGGTTATGAAGAGGGGCCTTTCGGCATCCAGGGCGCTTATGAAGCATTTACCGACGCGATCAAAGCCAGCACCAGCACCGTGGCAGGTTCCATCAACGAAACCAATTACAATACGACCGCTTTCTTTATTGCCGCCAAATATATTTTCGGCCAAGCGACAGTTCGGGGCGGCTATGAAAGTTACACGCTGAAGAAGCCGTCGGATTCCTTCAGCACGCTTGGCGTGAGTAGCCTTTTCGGTTACACCATTGGGAACGCAACCAGCGCAAGCGCAAACTTCAGTACCGCCGATCAAACGACAGACGTATGGTTTTTCGGTGGCGACTACAACTTTACCCCGGCGCTCAATCTTGCAATTGGCTTCTACGACCAAAATCCTAAAGCATCAGGCGATGGCAAGCAACTCGACGGCAACATCTACACCTACTCTGCATTGCTTGATTACCACTTCAGCAAGCGTACCGACGTTTATGCAGGTTGGATGTATTCGAGTTACAAGGGTGCTGATTACACAGCACCTTTTGCGATCGATAATTCCAATAACTATGTGGCGGGAATAGGCATGCGCACCAAGTTTTAGCCGGAGCGATCCTGACAAAAACAGGCGCCGACCGACGATCGAAGTTTGCCAATATGCGGAGTGACGAAAATGACAATTGCGCAACGATTGTACGCTCTAATTTTCTTGGCGGCGGCCGGCCTTGTGACCTTGAGCGGGATCAGCATCTATCAGATAGGTAAAGTCTATACGACAACCAATTTCGCTAACACGAATGTGATTCCCAGTCTTCTCGATCTCGGAATTTCATCCAGAACGTTTGCCAGAATGCGGTTGCAAATCGGACAGTATGTAACCGTCAAGGATGCATCTAAACGAGGCGAACTGGAATCCGCGATCAAGGATTCTCATGCCAAAACCATCGAAGCATTCGACAAATACGAAAAAGAATTTGTTGCCAACGATGCCGACAAGGCGCTGCTTGCCGCAGATCGAAGCTCGCTTGCGGAATACGACTCCATGCGCGATCGTGTAATGGCATTGGCCAAAGAGGACAAGCTTGATGAAGCGAATGAACTTTTGATGGCCAATGCCGCAATAGGTACCAAAGTCAATGACGCCATATTTGCGCATAACAAATACAATGAAGAAATTGGACAAAAGTCGGCCGACGATGCTGAGGCGACGTTAAAGTCCTCAAATTTGATGGAAATTGTAATTGCCATCATTGTGGTGGCTGGAGTTGCAGGGATTGGACTTTTGCTTGTGCGCAAGTTGATCAGATCTCTCAATGAGGCGGTAACGATTGCGCAAACCGTCGCCGGAGGAGATTTGACCGGGCACATAGAGGTCAAGTCCAAAGACGAGATCGGCAAGTTGTTGCAAGCACTAAAAGAAATGAACGAAAGTTTGGTGAAGATTGTCGGTGAAGTTCGCTCCGGAACCGATACGATTTCCACGGCATCATCGGAAATCGCAAATGGAAACTTGGATCTCTCTTCTCGCACCGAATCGCAAGCGAGCTCCTTGGAAGAAACCGCATCGTCGATGGAGGAGTTGACCAGCACAGTCAAGCAAAACGCCGCGAACGCTCACCAAGGAAACCAACTTGCGCAGAAAGCGTCGGAGGTCGCAATCAAGGGCGGTGACGTCGTATCACAGGTGGTCGGCACGATGAGTTCGATCAGCGACTCGTCGCGCAAGATCGTCGATATTATCAGCGTCATTGACGGTATCGCTTTTCAAACCAATATATTGGCCTTGAATGCAGCGGTGGAGGCGGCAAGAGCAGGCGAACAGGGGCGCGGTTTTGCCGTGGTTGCTGCTGAAGTAAGAAATCTGGCTCAACGTTCGGCAACTGCGGCCAAAGAAATTAAGACACTGATCGGCGACTCGGTTGAGACAGTGGAATTGGGCACCAAGCTGGTCGATCAGGCCGGTACCACGATGAATGAAGTCGTCGATAGCATTCGGCATGTCACAAATATCATGGGCGAAATTACGGGGGCGAGCGCGGAACAATCTCGTGGCATCGAGCAGATAAACCAGGCGATTATAGACATGGACAATGTGACGCAGCAAAATGCCGCACTAGTGGAACAGGCGGCGGCAGCTGCGGGTGCGATGCAAGACCAGGCAACCAAATTGATTCAAATCGTAGGTGTTTTCAAATTGAACGGCGCCGGTCATACCAGCCATGCTATCGGCCGAATAGAGGCCCGCCCATCGGAGTTTCCTCATTCAAGACCCCCTTCACCGAAAATTGCAAGAGATTCAGAAAAACGCATGATCGGTGCATCCTCGTCGATTAAACCTCCGGCTTCAGTTTCGAAAGTTGATGCCGCTGATTGGGAAGAGTTTTAATGGGCGTTCATTCGGGTCTTTTGTCGGTAAAAATAATTCGAGCCGTTGATCGAAACGACCACACAGCTTGATGGTTGTTTTACACAAATCGCTCAATGACCACAGCACTTTGGTTCATTTGTGAGCAGACATTCAAGAATCTGCCTGTGGGATCTATACAAACCGCATTGCTGCTCACGACCGGTAGTTTGTGCCGACTCAAAGAGTACACGCTTGCTTGTTGCTTTCTAATTCCGGCTTTGCTGCTCACGTGCAGGTCGAACGTAATGGCTGCGCCTATCGATGTCACTATCTATGCCAACGAAGACTATCCCCCCTATTCCTACATGGAACAGGGACAACTCAAAGGGATCTACAAGGAAATATTAGTCGGCGCATTCGAGAAAATGCCGAAATACAATGTACGTTTGATTCCCATTCCGTGGAAGCATGGACTCAGTCTGATCGAAAAAGGTGAAGGCTTTGCGCTGTACCCGCCTGATTATCGCCCAACGGAACGCCCTTACATGCTGTATTCGGATCCGATTTATACCGAATCGACGGTTGTATTTTGCAATGGCGCGGTCACCGCCAACAGGGTATTGAAAGCATGGCCGGAGGATTATTTTGGCCTCAACATCGGTATGAATTCGGGTTTTTTAACCGGTGACCTTAAGTTTGATCAAGCGGTCCAAGATAGATTGGTGCACGTGGATAGCAGCGCCACAAGTCGCAGTAATCTGCTAAAACTCATCAGCGGACAGATTGACTGTTACGTCAACTATAAGCTGATGATTCAGTCAGAATACAAGAAAATAATAAGCAAAAGCCATTTTACGGCAGCACCTTTGCCGATAATAGAAACGAATGAAGTCAGTAAGGAACAGGTTTTCCTTGGCTATACCAATCGTGACGGTGGCCATTTCGCATTTAAAGACGACTTTATTCAAGAATTCAATACTAACATTTCAAGAATGGAGCAAACTGGTGAAATCGCCAAAATTACATACGATTTTATGAGCAGAAACTGAGATGTCGAATTTGGCTTAACTCTGAAGTCAGCACTTATTTACCGCGCTCATTTAGAGTTTTATTACTAAATGCGATTGTTATTGTAATTATTGCAATAATATTATCTGAATGCACGTAATTTTAATTGACGGCAATTTGAATGCAAACTGAGGTATCTTGCCCGTGTCGGCAGCATGTCTTTCATCGCAGCGGTGGAATTTTCGCATGTGATTTCCAGTAAGCTTGCGGTAGTGACAAGTTTGTCTTTCTAATGAGGTAGTTTATAATCTGCGCTTGCATTTTAGTCGGCGTTTTATTGCTCTATTGAAACGTTGATTTGATCCTTATGTTGATGTGACCTCAGGAATACCGAATATGCGCACAAATGAGGTCAGTTTTTCTATCGCCGGTCATGCCGCTTGGGCTCCCGGCATTGAGTCGCCCGATGCTTGGGCTGAGTGGGCCAAGGCCTCTTTCAAAATTCATGGGAACAATGAGCCTGGCGTTCGGCAAATGCCCGCAATGTTGCGTCGCCGCGCCGGATTTTTGGGGAAGATGGCGCTCGAAGTAGCGTATCAATGCACAGCTGGCCGCACTGATATTCCTACCGTATTTTGTTCTCGTCACGGCGAAGTGGTGCGCGCCGTCGAATTGTTGACCGATCTGGCGCAAGATGCCGCCTTGTCGCCTACCGGCTTTGGACTGGCTGTGCACAATGCCAGTGCCGGATTGTTTTCGATAGCCCGTGCGGATCGCGCCAATCATGTGGCACTGGCGGCTGGCAGCAATACGATTGAACACGCGGTAATTGAGGCGTGCAGCTTATTGGCAGATGGCGCGTCGGAAGTATTGTTGGTGGCCTACGAGAATTGCTTACCCCCCGTCTTTGCGCAGTTCGAGGATTTTGAAGAGCAGCCCTATGCATGGGCTTGGTTGATGGTGGCAGCCGATGAGAATCCGGTGCGTCTAAGTTGGAGCGCAACCGATGCGCAAACCAATGCGACAATCGACTCGATGCCGCCTGGGTTAGCCGTGCTGCAATTTCAATTGCGTGCAGATTCCAGTCTGGAGAGAATTGGCGAGCGGCGACGTTGGCGTTGGACCCGCGATGCGTAATCGCTTATCGCATCTTGGGCTTTACTGGCGTGTATGTGCGACTGGCTTAAGTTTCGCCGCGTTTGGCGTCGGTGGGTTGTTGCTGCGGATCGCGGTTTTCCCATTGCTCAATGTGCTGGTATGGGATAGAGAAAAACGCATTGCACGCGCACGCGCAATAATTCGCGTGGCGTTTAGATGCTTTGTCGGTTTGATGCAAGGGCTGGGTGTCTTGCGTTATGAAATCGTCGGCCGTCAACGGCTGGAGCGTGGTGGCTTGCTGATTTTGGCGAATCATCCGACTTTGATCGATACGGTATTTTTGATGGCCTTCGTCAAGCGCGCAGATTGCATCGTGAAAGGCGGCTTGTGGAATAACCCCTTTACGCGTGGGCCGGTGCAGGCGGCGGGTTATATCAATAATGATCAAGGCGTCGACTTGGTGGAAGATTGCATCGCGTCGCTGCAAGACGGAAATAATCTGATTATTTTTCCGGAAGGGACGCGGACGCCGTCAAACGGCGAAATTCAACTGCGCCGGGGTGCTGCGAATATTGCGGTGCGCGGTCGTCGCAATGTGACGCCGGTATTGATCAGTTGCGAACCGCTGACACTGGGCAAGGGTGAGAAATGGTGGCGTGTGCCGCCTCGTTTTGCGCAATTTAAGATCGAGATTTGCGAAGATATCGGGATTGATCATTTTATCGCCGACGGTGCAACGGACGTCATGGCAGCACGGCGGTTAACGCAACATTTGCAAGACTATTTTACTGAGGGAAAACAACAGCATGCTTGAGCAAGAAGTGAAAGAACTGATCATCGAGGTGTTGCAACTCGAAGACATCAGCGCCGCCGACATCGATACCGATGCCCCGTTATTTGTTGAGGGCTTGGGACTGGATTCGATCGACGCCCTTGAGTTGGGCGTGGCGATGCAAAAGCGTTATGGTATTACGCTCTCTGCAGATTCGGAAGAAACGCGGCGTCACTTCGCGTCCGTGCGCGCGTTGGCGGCATTGATTGAAACTAATCGCAAGAAGTAAGGGGTCGTTATGGTAGCGTTAAATGAGATGAACAAAGATGAATTAACCGTTTGGTTAATCGACTTGCTGGCTGACATGTTTGAATTGGAAAAGGGTGGATTGTCTGCGCAATCGAATCTCTATTCCGATCTGGATATTGACAGCATCGACGCCGTCGATCTGGCAGTAAAACTGAAGCAAATGACAGGCAAGCGCTTGCAACCTGAAGTGTTCAAGAATATTCGAACTATCGGTGACGTGGTGGATGCTTTGGCTGAGCTGTCCTCGGAGCACGCGATATAAACCGCGTCGTATTGACTGCGCTGACGGTCATCATTACCTTGCTCTATCCGTTGGTAATTTGGGTAGCGCGCGGCCACATAGAACCGCATTGGCTGGCTTGCCTGCTATTGGGGGCGGCTGCAACACGCCTGCCGTCTTTGAAAATTAGCCGGGTCGCGCAATGGTCGGTCGCCGGTGCGCTGGCGCTGGCAGCGACGGCAATATGGAGCAATGCCATGTTGCCGTTGAAATTGTATCCGGTGTTGATCAACTGCGCGTTACTCGTTGCATTCGGTTACAGCTTGGTATCACCGCCATCCATAGTCGAGCGCTTGGCGCGGGTGACCGATCCAATTTTGCCGCCGGAGGCTGTCATCTATTGCCGCCGCGTCACCCAGGTCTGGTGTGCGTTCTTCGTGTTCAACGGCTCGGTCGCATTAGGTACCGCCTTGTGGGCTTCTGAAGCGGTTTGGTCTTTGTACACCAGCGTCATCTCTTATCTGCTGATGGGCGCGCTGTTTGGCGGCGAGTATCTGGTTCGTCGCCGCTTCAAGCGTTTGCATCATGTCTGACATGCTGGGCAATCTGTATGCCACACTTTCCGTAAAACCTGCTGACCTCGTAATCGGTTGGCGTGGTGCGGTGGCGGTGCGCAATCAGGAATTCTTGCAACGCGTCGCTGCCTGGTATGGTTTGCTACAAGATCGCAGTGGGCAAAACTTCGCACTCTATCTGGACGATGGTATCGAGTTCGCCGCCGCATTGATTGGTGCGTGGCACGCCGGTAAAACGGTGTGGTTGACCGCAGACACATTGGCCATCAGCAATCAAGCGCTGGCAGTATCGGTTGACGGCTTCCTTGGAGAGTTTCCCGTTGAATGCGCGCCCTTGCAGCCGGGCCTCGAAGCCGGTGAGCCGGTCGTCACGCTTGCTCCGCTCGACCCCAACTTCCTTGCCCTGGTTGTGCATACCTCCGGCACCACCGGCGCAGCACAAGCCATACCCAAGCGCCTGTCGCAATTGTCCTGCGAAGTAGCGACGCTCGAGGCCTCGTTTGGCGCAAGACTCGGCGCTGCCGATATTGTCGCCACGGTGTCGCAACAACATATCTACGGTTTGCTGTTTCGCGTTCTATGGCCGTTAGCAGCTGGCCGCGCCATGCATGCGCACGCGTTGAATTTTCCCGAAGAATTGGCGCAGGTGCTGGAGCGTCGCCCCTCAGTCTTGATTGCAAGCCCGGCACATTTAAAGCGTTTGCCCGACCATCTCGATTGGCGCGGCGCGAACACACACCTTCGCGCGATCTTTTCCTCCGGCGGCCCGTTGCCGTTAGAGATAGCGCACGCCACCGGAACACTGCTGGGGCAAGTGCCGATCGAAGTGTATGGTAGTTCGGAAACCGGCGGCATTGCGTGGCGTCAGCGTACGCCATCGGCAGATGAATCGTGGCGCGCATTGCCGCAGGTTCAATGGCGTGTGTCCGACGAAGACAGCCTGCTTGAAGTGCGATCCCCGCATCTTGCAGATATTGAATGGCTGCGCGTGGCTGATCGGGCCGAGGCGCATGGCACGGATCGGTTTATGCTCAATGGGCGCAGTGACCGTATCGTCAAAATTGAAGAAAAGCGCATCTCGCTCGATGCGATTGAAGCTCTGCTGGCAGCCTCGCCATTGGTGGAGGCGGTACGGATCGTCTTGTGCGATGAAACGCCGGGACAGCGTCAGCAATTGGCGGCGTTTGTGGTTGTATCCGAGTTGGGGCGGCAATGTCTGTCGGATTCCGGGAAATTGACGTTAAATCGCAATTTGCGTGCGCTCTTGGCGGGGTTGATTGAACCGGTTGCCTGCCCGCGCCGCTGGCGTTATCTGGAGCAAATGCCGATCAACGCGCAAGGCAAGACCACCCGCGCGATGTTGTTGGCAATGCTCGATGCGCGCCCGCGCGAGCCGCATTGGTACGTTATCGAGCAGAATGAGCGTCAAGTGAAACTTGAAGTCACTGTGCCCGAGGATTTGTATTACTTCGAAGGGCACTTCCCCGAAGCGCCGATATTACCCGGCGTGGTGCAACTCGATTGGGCGATTACCGTTGGTCGGCGTCATTTCACGCTGCCGCCGCATTTTCGCGCGGTCGCAGCACTCAAGTTTCAACACGTGATCCAACCGGGTAAGGTCGTGACGCTGGAATTGGCACATGATCCGGAAAAAAATAGTCTGAATTTCAAATACCTTTCGGAGCTTGGGCAGCATGCCAGTGGCCGCCTCCTTTTTGCCGCAGATCCAACACAAGAATAATAATTCCTCATGCTAGATAAGAAATTTTCCCCGGAACGTCAAAGTGCGTTCGCTGCGCGATTCGAGGCGCAAAAGATCGCCTTCGCCCCGGTCGTCTTTCAATGCGTGCGTTATGCATGGAAGCACGGCATGTTGAATGCATTGTCCGACGCCGGCGAACTTGGCTTGACGGTACCTGAGCTTGCGGCAACCGGGCGCTGGACTGAGTATGCGTTAAAGGTCGTGCTGGAGACGTGCTTATCGGCTGCGGTCGTTTATTTGCGCGATGGCCGCTACGTGCTCGATAAAGTCGGCTATTGCATCGTGTCCGATCAAATCACGCAAATCAATCTGGATTTCAATCACGATGTTTGTTATGAGGGTTTGTTCAAGCTGGAAGAGTCCTTGAATGCCGAAAAACCGATTGGATTGACGGCACTCGGCAATTGGCCAACGCTGTACGAAGGGATGTCGGCCTTGCCGGAACCGGCCAAATCAAGTTGGTTCGCGTTTGATCACCATTATTCCGACACCTCGTTTCCCACCATTTTGCCTGACGTGTTTGCCACTGCGCCACGCAAGGTAATGGATATTGGCGCCAATACCGGTAAATTCAGTTGTGCGGCGCTCGCATATAGCCCGACGGTGGAACTGCATCTGCTCGACTTGCCGCGCCAACTGGCCGTTGCCGATACCACCCTGCAAGCGGCAGGCGTGCGCGAGCGCGCGCATTTGCACGCGATTGATTTGCTGGATCTCGAACACGCTTTTCCAAGCGGTATGGACGTGATCTGGATGAGCCAGTTCCTGACCTGTTTCAGCGAAACTGCCATCGCCGCCATTTTGAAGCGCGCGGTTGCGGCTTTGGCGCCGAATGGACAAATCCTGATCATGGATACTTTCTGGGATCGTCAGCGTTACGATATCGCCGCTTACTGCCTGATCAACACCTCACCTTACTTCACCGCCATGGCGAGCGGCAACAGCAAGATCTACGAAAGCACCGATTACATCCGGTTGGCAGAAGCGGCTGGCTTGCGTTTATTGACTATTCGCGACGATATCGGTTATTGCCATTCTCTGTTGCGCTTTGGAGTAGCCGATGTTTAAACCCTGCGTCCTGATTCCGGTCTACAACCACGAGCACGCAGTCGGTGCCGTGGTTGATGCCGTGTTGACGCATGACGTGCCTTGTATTCTGGTTGACGATGGCAGTTCCGCCGCGTGCGCCAAGGTATTGGATGAGTTGGCTGCCCGACTTGAAAACGTTACCTTGGTGCGCCTGCCAGTCAATAGCGGCAAAGGCGCAGCGGTCTTGCGAGGAATTAAACAAGCAGTGGACAGCGGCTACACGCATGTGCTGCAAGTCGATGCCGACGGCCAACATTGTATTGCGGACATCCCTAAATTCATCGCGCTTGCCGCCGCGCGACCTGACGTGATTATCGCCGGTTGCCCGCAGTATGATGAATCGGTGCCGAAGCTGCGTTTATATGCGCGTTATTTGACGCACATATGGGTATGGATAAACACATTGTCTTTGCAGATCAAGGATTCGATGTGTGGCTTTCGCGTCTACCCGGTAGCAGCCGTGATCGCGTTGATAGGGCGGCAAAAAATCGGCACGCGCATGAACTTCGACACCGACATCCTAGTGCGGCTGTATTGGGAGGGGCTGGAAGTGCAGAACGTGCCGACCCGCGTTTCTTATCCGACCGACGGCGTCTCGCACTTTCGCGTATGGCTCGATAATGTGTTGATCACCCGCATGCATGCGACCTTGTTCTTCGGCATGCTGTTGCGCCTGCCGCGCCTGTTGGCGCGTAAGGGGCGAGCAAGGTGAGTAGCCAACCTCAAGGTACGCAGCGGCAGCATTGGGCCGCATTAAACGAATTCAGTTTCGTCGCTGGAATGCGCCTGTTGTTTTGGATTTGCCGCTGGTTCGGGCGCTGGCCGTTTCGCTTGGTGTTATACCCGGTGTTGCTATGGTACGTGTTGACCAAGCCGCTGCCGCGCCGTGCATCGCTGGACTATTTGCAACGCGTAAAACGGTTCGTTGATATTCAAGCGGGTATAGTGGGCGTGATGATGCATTTCGCCGCGTTCGCCGAAACGATACTCGATAAAATGCTGCTCTGGGGCGGTTTGTTCAAGACCGATACCGTGCAATATTTCGGCATTGAGCGAATGAATCAGGCGATTAATGACAAGCAAGGCTTCGTGATGATTTGCTCGCATTTGGGCAATCTTGAATTATGTCGCGTGTTGTCGCTCTTGCGTAGCGACGTGCGCTTGACGGTATTGGTGCATACCAAGCATGCAAAGGCGTTCAATCAGATGCTGGCATCGTTGAATCCGGCAAGCCAGATTAACTTGATGCAAGTCACTGAAATGACACCCGCTACCGCGATGTTGCTGGCGACCAAAGTCGAGCAGGGCGAATTTGTCGTGATTGCAGGTGACCGCGTGCCGGTGAGCCCTAATCCGCGTGTGGCAGTGGCGGAATTTCTGGGACAGCCGGCAGCATTTCCGGTCGGGCCGTATGTGTTGGCCAGTATTTTGCAATGCCCGATCTTCCTGTTATTTTCGATGCAACGTGAAAAACACTACGAAGTGCACTTCGAGTTGTTGCGTGAATCGGTGCGCTTGCCGCGCAAGGAGCGCGACCAGGTGCTGACCGAGCTGGTAACGGATTTTGCGGCGCGCCTGCAATATCATTGCCTACGCGCACCGTATCAATGGTTTAATTTTTTCGATTTTTGGCACTTACCTACACTGGAAACATCAGATGCACGCCGCTGACACCAAATCCACGCAACGCGTGGTTCGCTTTGACCGTAACCGTTTGCAAATCGAAGACATCGTCGATATTGCCAAGGGCAGGGCGCATGCCTCGTTGTCCGTCGACCCCGAATTTCGCGCGGCGATTGCACGCGGTGCAGACTTCCTCGACCGTTTATTGCGCGAAGATGGCACCATCTATGGCGTGACGACCGGCTATGGCGATTCGTGTACCGTGACGGTGCCGCCTGAACTGGTCGCGGAATTGCCGCATCACTTATATACCTATCACGGTTGTGGTCTCGGCGAATACTTTACGCCAGAACAAACGCGCGCGTTGATGTCGGTGCGGTTGGCGTCGCTCTGCAAAGGCTTCTCCGGTGTGTCGGTCGAGTTGCTGGAACAAATTGCGCGCTTGTTGGATGCGGGGTTGTTGCCGCTGGTTCCTTCCGAAGGATCTGTCGGTGCCAGTGGTGATTTAACGCCGCTGTCTTATCTCGCGGCGGTGCTGTGCGGTGAGCGCGAAGTGTGGCGCGACGGCGTTCAGGTTCCTGCCGCGCAAGCCTTGCGCGAAGCGGGCATCACGCCATTGCGCCTGCGTCCGAAGGAAGGTTTGGCGATTATGAATGGCACGGCCGTGATGACCGCACTGGCTTGCCTGGCCTACGACCGCGCCGCTTATTTGACCAAGTTGACCACGCGCATTACCGCGATGGCGTCGTTTGCGTTGGATGGCAATGCGCATCATTTCAATGAAATACTGTTTTCTGTGAAGCCGCACCCCGCCATGCAACAAGTGGCCGCATGGTTGCGCCAGGATCTACCGTGCGAGCTATTGGAACGCAACGGCAAGCGCTTGCAAGATCGCTATTCGATCCGCTGCGCGCCGCACGTGATTGGTGTGTTGGCTGATGCCATGCCGTTCTTCCGACAATCGATTGAAAATGAATTGAATAGCGCCAACGATAATCCGATCATCGACGCGGACGGCGAACACGTTTTGCACGGCGGCCATTTCTATGGCGGGCATATTGCGTTCGCGATGGACGGCATGAAAAATGCGGTCGCCAATCTGGCCGATTTGCTGGATCGGCAAATGGCATTGCTGGTTGACAGCCGCTACAACCACGGCTTGCCTGCTAACCTATCGGGCGCAGAAGGGCCGCGTGCGGCGATCAATCACGGCTTGAAAGCATTGCAAATCAGCGCTTCCGCATGGACTGCCGAAGCACTCAAGTTGACCATGCCGGCTTCGGTATTTTCGCGCTCGACTGAGTGCCATAACCAAGACAAGGTCAGCATGGGCACGATTGCCGCGCGTGATTGCCTGCGCGTGTTGGAATTGACCGAGCAAGTCGTCGCAGCTTTGTTGATTACTGTGCGCCAAGGCATGTGGTTGCGCACGCGCGTGAATCCTGCGGTCGCGCCAAGCGCTGCATTGACGCAGATGCTGGAGCAGTTGGGTGCCGACGTCGAAAAAATCACTGAAGACCGTCGCCTGGAACCGGAATTGCGCGTGCTGTTGGAGCGCATTCGCAGCCAAGCGTGGGACTTGTATGCGTAACGGTATACGAAAGGGCGCGGAACCCAGCCGCTGGGCGGCCGAAATCGAGATGCAAGTGCAATTCTTCGATCTCGATCCGATGGAAATCGTCTGGCACGGCAATTACGTCAAATATTTGGAAGTGGTGCGCTGCGCATTGTTCGATTCGATAGCCTATAACTACGTGCAAATGAAGGCCTCCGGTTATGCTTGGCCGGTGATCGACATGCAATTGCGCTACGTCAGCCCGGCGACATTCGGGCAGCGTTTGAGGTTGCGTGCCGAGATCGTCGAATGGGAAAGCCGTTTGAAGATCGATTATTTGATCACGGACGCGTCGACTGGCAAGCGCTTGAATCGCGCCAGCACCACGCAAGTTGCAGTTGATATTGCCAGCGGTGAGATGTGCTTTGTTTCACCGCCAGTATTATTCGAGAAATTGGGATTGGAACCATGATCAAACGAATCGTTCTTGGAT